>QQTW01000907.1_pt1 | contig 19882 bp, 17 predicted proteins | sample 1904831 | NCBI WGS metagenome assembly QQTW01 (sample SAMN09435610, study PRJNA476489) | Subsurface metagenome, whole genome shotgun sequencing project. | reverse complement strand
AATTTTTGATTTTTAATTTTAAATTGAGATAAAAAAATAATATATAATTTATCATTGCTTTATTCAAAAAAGTAGAAATAACTAGATATTTGCCTGTACTAAACAAATAAGTATAAAAAGTTGTCATTTGTCATTTATAGCTTACTTTATTTGTAAAGGTAATGATGTAATTGGCACGAATTAATGAAGTTTACACAAAATTTACTTTTTGCGTTCCACTTCTTTTTTTAATGCCAACATACATCATAAATAAAGTTAACTAGTCGGATTATTGATTAAAATTAAACCGACCGTTTACTTTTTCACCGCCAACATCCGCAGTAATTTTTACTTGGTATTGACCTGCTGCACCACCTTCTAAGTTAGCAGTATAATGTTTGCCGCTAGCATCATAAGTAAGAGGAACTGTCTTTTGTTTTCCATCAGGTGACTGAATATCAGCCGTAACTTTCGCATTTGGTACTGCTTCGTGTTTATCACCTGTTTGCAAGAATAAATCTAGATGTGTTGCATTACCTTCTTTTTCAGGCACCATTTCTAAGTGATACTTTCCAGATTCAACAACTTGACCGCCTTTGCTTTTACTTTCGCTATTCGTAGCAGTTTCAGTTTTGCTTGCGGTTTCAGTTTTACCTGCGGTTTCTGTAGTACCACTATTTGTATTACTGCTGCTAGGCTCTGAAGCTTGGTTGTTACAGGCACCTAATAAAAATAATCCTGTACCAGCTAAAACTACAAAGCCTAATTTGAATGATTTCATTAATTTACTCCTCATCAATTATTAATTGGGCAAAATGTACTGTGAATTCCATGCAAGGGCATGAAGATTTAGGCATTCCCTGGTTGACCTCTGGGAAGATTGAACAAATTAAATATCATATAATTGCTTGAGTAACATTAGCATCTTGAATATTTTCTGGTGTGTGTTTAAGAACTAGAAATCTACCAAATAGTGACTATAAAGCTGGTAATACCAATAGCGTTAACGCAGAAGCCGAACGTAGCGATACCATTCCAGGAGTCCCGTTAATTGAACTTTCTATCGATCGGGTAACCAAAGACTCAATTTCCTCTGGTGCCAAACCAGAAGCTTCTGTCTGAATTTCCATCTGTGGTGCAAAGGCAGGAAATACATCTAAGGGTATTTGCGTGATGACACGAAATCCCCATAAGCTAATTAATATAGAAACTATAACGATTAGCCACCGTTGAGCGATCGACCATTTAACAATAGCATTAAGCATTATCTTTTAGATTCTAGCTGGGATAGTAGCTCGGTATATAGTGATGTTTGCGGTTGGGTACTGTATCTAATGTCCCAGACCAAGATGAAATCAAGATGAAATTTGGCTTGAAAGAAGATTTATTTAGATTTATTTAATTAAGCAGCATGTAATGTCCATCATCCCCATCTTGCCATCCATTACCCTAAAGATATTTTTTTAGCATAATAAATTAGTTAATTAGGTAACTGCGTACCCCATTTTTATATTCTCTTAGGATGCTAAGAGCTTGTATTTCTATTTGTCGCACTCGTTCTCTAGAAATACCCATACGCTGACTAATTTGTACTAATGTAAGTTCGTATTCCCCTGCTAAACCAAAACGTAAAGTTAGCACTTCCTTCTGCTGGGAAGTTAAATTTGTCAATAGGTTATGGATGTCTTGGTAAAGTAATTCTCGCTCTGTGTAATGTTCGGGAGATAGTCCTTCGTCCTCTAACATATCCTGCAATTGCGTATCTTGTTCAAGTCCAATTCGCATATCTAGGGAAACAGGTTGACGAGCAAACTGCAAATATTCTCTTACTTGACTAGGCTCTAAACCTAGTGCTTGGGCAATTTCTGTAACGTTAGGAATGTGACCTAGTTTTTGAGATAATTCTCGTTGAATACGCTTGATTTTGTTTAGCTTCTCACAAACATGAATTGGTAAACGAATAGTACGGCATTGTTGTGCAATTGCTCGGGTGATTCCCTGACGAATCCACCAGTAAGCGTAAGTTGAAAACTTGTATCCTAAAGTTGGGTTAAATTTTTCAACTCCGCGTTCCAGTCCTAATGTGCCTTCCTGAATTAAATCCATAAATTCTAGGTTGCGTTTTTGATATTTCTTAGCAATTGATACTACCAAACGCAAATTAGCCTTTATCATTTTTTGTTTGGCGATTTGTCCATCGCTCAATTGTTTAAGTAATGTCTCTTCATTTAAATTTACTTGTTCAGCCCATTCTTGTACTTTAGGTTCACGCTGTAATTTCTTAGATAGTTTTTCCTTTGCAGCAAGCAACATCATCATCTGTTGGACTTGCGTGGCGAAAAAAACCTCTTGCTCATGATTTAACAACGGTACGCGTCCTATTTCTTGAAAATAGGTAAGCATGGCATCAATTGGAGCTAGAGATTCTTTTTTTTGACTCTGAATTAGATGCGATTTCAGTGTTGAGATAGACATAATTTTAAGTAAAAAAGCCTAACTATTTAAAATTACTAAAAAACATTTAATGAGGTGATTATTTATAATCTTACCTTTTGAATAAGACTGGAAAGAATAATAACTTTATCTTGACATATAATTACTATTACATCTCAAAATGAAATTAGTATGAAATTTAGTTTTGATATATTAGGATTATCTCCCTAATTATTAGACGGTAAAGTTTAACCGCAGCTTCTACACGGTCTGCAAGCATAGGTGTTGGTTTACCATTTTTTAGGAGTCCTGCACCAAATACTATTACTAACCGTTCTTGTGGAACTTGTTCTGGCTTAACATAGCGATCGCCATTCGTCATCAAACTGATATAAACGGTTGCGGTTAGTGGTATCACCAACAAACTAATTAACAAACCTAGCAATACCAAGTGCAACCAACGGAGCAACCTGAAATATTTCTCCCCTATTTTTTGTATGAAGAGTGTCATTTTTAGTACTAGCTAGATAAATTTTGTAACATCCTCCAGCCGATATTTTACATATGCATAAAAAATTGTTCCTCTTTGTATTTAATTTCCTCCACTCTCTTCGGAAATAAATGTTTCCCAAACTTCACATATAAAGCAGGTAAAACTACCAAAGTTATCGCTGTCGAAGTAAACAACCCACCGAAAACAACAATAGAAAGTGGTTGCAAAAGTTCTTGTCCTGGTCCACCTTGAAATACCATCGGTGCTAAACCCAACGCCGAAGTTAAAGCCGTCATCAAAATTGCATTTAGTCGTTCCATCGACCCCTTGACAATAATATCTTTCAACGGCATCCCTTCAGCATATTTACTATTATAGTTATCCACCAATAATAAACCGTTGCGAGTTGCTACCCCAAACAGAGAAACAAACCCCACTAAAGACGCAACCGAAATTACTCCTCCAGTTAATGCTACCGCAACTACACCCCCTACTAACCCAATTGGCAAGTTAATCATAATCATGATGGTAGAAGGTATAGATTTTACCGACATATACATTAATATCGTGATTGCGATAAATGCAATTAAACTGAAAACAAGAATATTTTTGGTAGCGCGTTCTTCAGCTTCAAATTGACCTGCATATTGGATAAAATAACCCGCAGGGATTTGCACATTTAGTTTAACTTTGGCTTCAATATCATTGACAATTGAGCGTAAATCTCGACCTTTAGCATTTGCTGCAACTACAATCAAACGAGAAACATTTTCACGATTAATAGTATTTGGCCCAGTACCGTCGTCAATTCTTGCAACATTACCTAAAGGAATTTTCTGCCCATTGGGAGTGTCAATTAATAAATTCCGAATTGCTTCTAAGCTTTGCCGCGCATCAGGCTTTAACCATACTAAAAGGTCAAAAGATTGTTGATTTTCTAAAACCTGAGAAACAACTTGTCCGTTGAGTGCAGTTTCAATAATGCTAGAAAGGTCTCCGACTGTATGTCCATAGCGACTTGCAGCATCTCGGTCAAATTTGATTTGAATTTGCGGTACGGGAATTTGAGGTTCGAGCAGTAAATCAACAACACCATCAACAGTTTTCATTTGTGCTTCTACCTGTTCCCCAATTTTCCGGAGTTCTGCTAAGTCAGAGCCAAAAATTTTGACTGCGATCGCGCTCCGCACTCCAGATAAAACTTCATCCATCCGGTGGGAGATAAATCCGCCAACATTTGGTGCTGCTCCCGGTACTTTCCCAAACTCTGAGCGCAGTTTTTCCAAAGTTTTCGCCCGGTTTTTCATCCCCTCCTGACTAAGTTCGATATCAACGTGTGCAATGTTAACACCTGCTGCATCTGCATCTCCCGCAGCCCGTCCCGAACGTGTTTGAATAAACTTAAATCGACGGTCATTTTTCAATGCTTCTTCGACTACATAACCAGCTTTTGTTGTTGCTTCTAGAGACACACCAGGATATAAAGTGAAGGTGTTTACCATCGTTTGCTCTTGAAACTCTGGTAAAAAAGCTCTACCAAAAGAAGGAATAATTGTGATGGAAGCTACTGTTAAACCTAATGCCACGCCAATAACTAATAACGAATTCCCAAAAGAAAAGTTTAGACAGGAAACATAAATTCCCTTACATAATCTCGCCAACCAAGGTTCCCGTTTTGTCACGTTGACGTTAGGTAATAAAATCGCGCACAAAGCCGGAGAAACCAATAGCGATTCTAAACTCGAAATCACTACTATCACCAAATACGAAATACCCATTGGTATAAAAATCCGTCCTTCTACACCTGGTAAAGTAAAAATTGGTGAGAAAACAATAATCCCAATAATAGTTGCACTAATGAGTGAATCGCGTACTTCTTGAGAACCTTCAAAAATAATTTGCAGTGCTGGTATGGGATTAGGAGAAGTTTTATTTTCCCGCAACCGTCTATAAGTATTTTCACCATAAACAATTGCATCATCAATCGCTGTACCAATCGCTACTGCCAAACCTCCCAGAGTCATGGTGTTGAGTCCAATTCCTAACAAGGAAAGTGCTAGTAATCCAAACAGTAATGTTAAGAAAAAATCTAATAAACATACTGTAAGAGTACGCCAATTCATTAAAAAAGGAATCAGAATTATCGCCGCAATAATGCTACCTTGAACTAATGATGAACGAACGTTATCAACCGAAGACTCAATATAGCTATCTTGGCGAAATGTAGTAGTAACTGTAACTCCTTTAGGTAAACCAGCTTTAACTTCTTTCATCGCTGTTTCTATCGCACGGGAAACAGTAGGAGTATCAACAAGCGGCTGTTTATTGACCATTAAAATAATGGCTGGTTTGCCGTTAAAACTACCATCACCGCGTTTAATTCCACCTCCAATTTGCACGTCGGCAATATCTTGCAGTCTAACAGGTACTCCATTTCGTGAAGTAATAGTTGATTTTTTCAAATCTTCTATCGATTCAATTCGTCCAATACCGCGAATTAATCTTTCTGTGTCTGGTGTAATTAAAAAACCACCAGGTGCGTTAACATTGGCGGCTTTTGTGGCGTTTGTAACTTGCTCTAAAGTGACATTAAAAGCCGCTAATTTATTCGGGTCAACTAAAACTTGATATTGACGAGTATCACCGCCGAAAACTAATACCTGGCTGACACCCGGAACAGCTAAAAGACGGTTTGTGACTTGCCAATCAACAATTTGCCTAACTTCCATTAAATTGGGAAGTGGAGTATTATTCGATTCCCTACTCCCTACTCCCAATTCTCCACTCCCGGATTCAACAGTAAAAGCATACTGAACAACTAAACCAACAGGCGAAGTAGTGGGAGATATTTGCGGTGTTTCTACTGTTGGTGGTAGTTTGCTTGCGGCTTGTTGCAATCGTTCGGTGACAAGCTGACGTGCTTGATAAATTTCTGTCCCCCAATTAAATACTACCCTGACCGCAGAAATTCCTGCCGCCGAGGACGAACGGACTGCGGTTACTCCAGGTGTACCATTAATTGCACTTTCGATTGGTAAGGTTACTAAAGATTCAACTTCTTCCGGTGCCAGTCCTGGTGCTTCGGTTTGAATTTCTACTTGTGGTGGTGCGAAGGCTGGTAATACATCTAACGGCATCTGGGGAATGACGTAAATTGTCCACAATGAAACAATAATTGTAGCCAAAACAACAAGCCAGCGTCGGTCAATCACCCATCTTACAATGTTACTGAGCATCTTTATATATGGATATATGGAATATATTTTTAATTTTGTGGAAGCTGACGCTGAGCCCAGTTGTTGGAGGATTTACTCCTCCTAACAAACTGGCATACCCGTGAGGGTATCAGTTTCCGACTATACAACCCACAGGGTGCAAACTGTCCGGGCTACTAAATATTACTGTTTTTTTTATCGCTTACTGAAGTAGAATTCGATGTGGTTGGTTGCTTGTGGTTGTCGATGTGAGTTTCGGCTAAATCATAAGTAAAACCATCGTATTCGGGATGAGTTACTGGTATAAGCGAGCCGCGCACCCGGCGACTTGACCAAAAACTACCTGCTGCAAAAGCTCCGGCACCAATAACCGCTGCTCCTCCTGCTCCAAACAACCATAAAGGTATTGGCAAGTTTGTTTTTGGTTGGGTTGCTTCTGTGTGGGTATCTCCTTCGTTTGTTTCCCCGGATGCCGGTTTGCTACCACCCCGTAAAGATTGTGCGTAAAGTTGCGGCGCACGTTGTGTAACAACTACATCACCATTGAACAAACCGCTTTTGATTTCCACTATATCGCCGGAGGTTTGACCTAGAGTTACTTCCGTCGATTGGAAAGCATTCCCATTTTGTACGTACACCATTTTTTTACCATTAGCATCAACTACTGATGCTGCCGGAATTGCAATAACAGGTGCAGATGTTTTATCTGTTAATACCTCAAGCTCCGCAAACATTCCTGGCTTTAGCTGCCCACCACCGTTTTCGACTTCAGCTTGTACTGGAACAACTCGTGTTTCCCCTTGTACGGATGTACCAACACGCGAGATTCTGCCGGAAAAGGTACGGTCTGGTAAACTAGCGACTTTCAAACTGACTCTTTGACCTACTTTTACTTTATCTAAATCTTTTTCATAAATATTTGCCGTGGCGAAAACTCGATTATCGTTGGTAATAGTCATTAATCTGCCACCTGCGTCGTTAAAAGTTTGACCGAGGGTAACTTCGCGGTCTGCAACTTTACCGCTTATGGGAGCAGTCACCGTTACCAAACCCTTGGAATTAGGAACATTACCGATTTGTTGTAGCCTAGTATTATAGGTAATATCGCTAAGGCGCAATTTTTCCTGTGCTACCTGAGCCGCTGATTGAGCGCGTTTCATTTGGGCTTCGGCTTCGATAACATCGCGTCTGCTACTGGCTGTCGTTAGTTTTGCTTTCGCTTCTGCAAGTTGCGTTTGAGATTCTAAAGCGTTGCGACGAGGTAAAGCACCCGCTGAAGCTAACTGATTATCTTTAGTATATTTTTCTTGAGCAAATGATACCTGGCTTTGCGCTTGGGCGATTTCGGCATTAGCTATCTGCACATAGCGTTGATAATTTTGTTGGGCTAACTTTAAGTCAGTTTGTGCTTGTTGCAATAAAGCTGTCGCGTCTGCACGTTTTTCTTGAGATTCAACGCGCAATGTTACTAAATCAGGACTTGTTACCACAGCAACGGGTTGACCTTTTATGACTGTAGCGCCGGGTTCCACCAACAACTCAATCACTTTTGCCCCTGTTATTGGGGTAGTGACTTCAACTTTTTGGCTGGGTAATGTTTCAATTTGCCCGGTAGTTTTTATGCCTACAGCTAAGGGTTGACGCTTGGCTGGTTCGGTTTTAATACCGAGTCGGTTGGCAGTTTGGGCATCAACTTGCACTGAACTAGGTGTTCCTGTTGTATCACCTCCGCTTTTAAATTCGTCTCCATGTCCGCCATGAGCTAAAACAACTGTTGGACTTGCCAATAATAACAGGCTTAAGAGCGTGCCAGAAATATTACGAATTGCTTTTTGTGGTTGGTTACGGTTAGAGAGTCCCATCGCTATGAACGTGTCCTTTAGTTATTAGGTGCTTTATTTACGCTCAGGGTGTTGGCTTTCGAGAGCAGAGTTTGCAAAAAGCCCAAGCAAGTGAATTGTTTCGCTCTTGTAATTCTGTTTAAGGAGTTACCGTGCATCACTTACTTTACAGTTTTACAGATAGATATGAAATTAGGATGAAATTAGCGCGATCGCATTACTCAAACGCTTACAAAAGTTTTAAAGTTATATTTTAATCCCCTACTGCGAACTCTCCCGTTTTTCAACAGTTATTAGTGCAGGAGACACACTAACCTGCTTATGATTATCCAAATAAATCTCCGCTTCAGTTTCAAAACTTACAGACTCTTCTCTATAAGCACCAACTGTTGCTAAACCAGAACCCTTACGACGACTTAACAATAAATTCCCGCCGACAATGCCTAAAACAGTAATTACCGAACCTGCTGCTGCTGTTATTAACAATAAAGGTATGGGCAAATTGTTAGTTCTAACCTCTGTCGCTTCGGTATGGGGAGTGCCTTCCTCTTTCTTCTCTCCTTCCTTAGCGCTTCCACCACGCAATGACTGTGCATAAAGCTGCGGTGCCCGCTGGGTGACAATCATATCACCGTCAAATAAACCAGTCTTCACTTCAACCATATCCCCAGAGGTTTGCCCTAAAGTGACTTCTGTAGGCTGAAAGACATTTCCATTTTGGACATAAACTGCTTTATTCCCATTCATATCTACAACCGCAGAATTAGGAATTGCCAAAATATCCGCCTCGGTTTTGTCTGTAAGTACTTCCAACTCGGCAAACATTCCGGGTTTGAGTTGCCCACTTGTATTATTTATTTCGGCTTGTACGCCCACAACTCGCGTTTCTCCTTCTACCACCGAACTAATGCGAGTAATCTTACCTTGAAAAGTGCTATTAGGGAGTGAAGCAACTTTTACTCTCACCTGTTGACCGTTTTTAACTTTGTCTAAATCTTTTTCATAGATATTCGCCGTAGCAAAAACTTGATTATCATTAATTATCGTCATTAACTTCCCACCAGCATCTTGTAGCGATTGACCGATATTAACTTCGCGGTCTGCAACTGTACCGTCTATGGGAGATGTTATCGTTACCAATCCTTTCGCATTGGCGGTGGTTCCCAATTGTTGTAGTCTGGTATTATAAGTAGTATTACTCAAATTTATGCGTGAAGTTGCTACCGTCACATCAGATTGGGCACGTTTAAGTTGTGCCTGTGCTTCTAAAACATCCCGGCGGCTTTCTGCTCTTTTAAGCTGAGTTTGTGCTTCTGCTACGCGCGATTGAGAATCTCGTAATTCCCGCAACGGCAAGTCAACTTCAGCCTTTTTGACTTCAGATTCGGCTTGAACTACTTCTGGACGGCTTTTTGCTCTTGCAAGTTCGGCTTTTGCCTTGGACAATTTTGCTTGCGACTCTAGCATCTGTCGTCTTGGTAGCGCACCTTTTTCTACTAATTCCTTATCTCGATCGTACTGTTCTTGAGCCACTGCAACTTCTGTATTAGCTTGCGCTACGTTCGCGTCTGCTATTTGCTGCTGGCGTTTGAGGTTTTCTTGTGCTACTTTTAAAACTCCACGCTGGTTTACTAGTGCCAAGTCGCGGGTATATTGTGCTTGCACTGCTGCTAGTTGGCTGCGCGCTTGTGCTATTTCAGCATCAGATATTTTTTGCTGACGGTCTAGATTTTCTTGGGCAAGTTTTAAGTCGGCTTGTGCTTTCTGCAATTGGGCTTGTGCATCCGCTTGTTTTTCTTGGGAGCCTACTCGCAACTCTACTAATTCAGGTGAAGAGACTACCGCCACAGCTTGACCTTTTTTAACTTTACTACCTGGTTTTACCAATAGTTCAACTACTTTACTCGTTAGCGGTGCAGTCACCTCAACTTTTTGGTCGGGCAAAGTCTCAATTTGCCCTGTAGTTTTTATACCTACATCCAACCGCTGCTTTTTTGCAGGCTCAACTTTAATACCCAGCCGATTGGCGGTATCAGCATCAACTTGAATTGAACCTGTAGTTTGGGCTTCACCTCCGCTTTGAAATTCGTTCCCATGTCCGCCATGCGCCAGTACTGTTGCGGGAGATGCAAGCAACGACAGGCTCAGGACTGTGCCAGAAATATAACGAAATGCTGTAGATTGTTGGGAGCGGTAGGATTTAAGCATAGTAATCAATAATATTAGTTAAAGAAAAGAATTGTATTTATAAACTTTGTCACGCAAGATACGCTTGGTAATTTGTGTCTTTTTAATTACCTAATAACCAGTCTGACACCACAAAATGAAATTAGGATGAAATTGAGGGCGATCGCTCGTGGATTCTTAATCGAATAGTAAGAATCTTGGTTGCGACACCCTCATCACCAAATTGTAATGAATAGCAAAAGTCAAATTAGCTAGCTTACTTTTTATACCAAGCTTGACGCCACTGCTTCATTTGGCTAATTTCTGCTTGTTGCGAGGAAATTATATCCTGGGCCAGTTTCTTAATTTGCGGACGCTTCGACTTACTTACAGCATCTTTAGCCATTATTACAGCGCTTTCATGGTGAGGAATCATCGCATTGATAAAGCGCAAGTCAAACTCATTATCTTTCTCACCTAAGTCCATGTTCATCATCATGCCCTGCATTTGTTCAGATGACATATCGACAGTTTTCTTCTGCTGGGCATCGTAAGCTACTGGCTTACTTCCTGCCTTTGGATACCAGCTGTAGCGCCACTGCTTTAATTGGGCAATTTCTTTGTTTTGAGCTTTGATAATCTCGTTTGCCAGCTTTTTAATTTCTGGACGTTTAGATTTTTGCAGTGCTTCTTTTGCCATCATTGTGGCACCCTCATGATGCGGGGTCATGGCGTCAATAAACCGCAAATCGTAGTTTGCATCGGCTGGACCTAAATCCATTGCCATACTATGGTTCATCCCGCCATTATTCATACCACCATGATTCATACCATCATGATTCATCCCACCTTGAGCCATCTGCTTGTCGGTAGCTTCGGTTGCAGTGGAATTATCCGATTGAACCTGGTTTTGGGATGCAGTTGTCGAACAAGCAGCTAAGGCACTACTAGAGAGAGCCGCCATAGCTATCAGACTAAATGCAAAGAATTTATTTTTGGGGCTAGAGAGTTGCATAGGTATAATTTGTAATTTACTGATTCTATTTTAAAATCTCCAGCTAACTGGAGAGTCAATCCTCTGAGCAATTTAGTTTGGGTTGTGTGCGCGGTAGCATTCATTGCTTAAATACTAGACTCGTTACAATTGAACTACTGCGCCTATCACTTAGTTTCGCAGATGAAAATGAAATCAGGATGAAATTAAAGGCTACCTTAGATAACAGTGTACTTTTGCCTGAAACTAAAAGTTTGTTAGTTCTTAATTATTTTGTTATTTTTTAGTTGACTACTTCAGCTAAAATATTCCATTTGATTAAGGAGGCATCAAGGTTGAACACTTTCACGCCGTTCTCTATCCTGGGTGTGAGGATTTGATCGCCCAGTGCTTAGGCTAGAGCAGTATAGGCGATTTTTGTGAGATACCACTGCCGACATGTCTTCCATCGCCTCCTGACTCATATCTGAGGTCATAATCATACCAGATGGCATAACTAAACCGTTTATTTGAGTAACACTACTTATGCGCGCAGACGGTAACGATGAAACTAGCGCAGGGGCTTTAGTTCCACTCATATTCATTCCAGGCATTGAGCTGTTATTGCCCATATTTCTGGTACTCATCGTGAAGTCGCCGTATAATGCCACAATTAGCATACCAGTAGCTAGTGACAGTAGTGTCAAAAGCGTCACACCAAAAGTTGCGATCGCGTGGCTTTGAGTTTCATATTCATGCCCTTATGCGGATTAGTGCCCGGGGCATTTATATTCATATTTTTATGGGTTTTCATCCTCACATTCCTACAGATAAAGCTGTTAGAACGAACCAGATAACCAGGATGTTATCAAGCCAAGTCCAGGTTTTGGTCTGGGTCATGTTCATGCCAAACATATTCGGGTTCATCGCAGGCTGTGTCTAAATAGCAGGTCGAGTAGTGGAACTATACTGCCTTTGCTGAACAACTGGCGGATTTTGACTTAATGTCAGCTTAGGTGTTATGAAAACCAATAAGACTGGTTATTAAAAACGAAACCATCCATAAAACTGATTTTAAACGCATATTTACCGGGAGCATATATTTTTTGAGAGTAAACAGTTTTAAGCCATGATGAACTAATTTGAAGAGGATGAATTTGTTTGAGCTAACTCTTCGGCTAATGCTTTTTGATAAACCTGTAATAGTAAAGGCGTAATTGAATTATTTTCCTTACCGTATCCTAAGCTTGTCCAAGTACCAGACAAAAGCTGTAAAACTCGGTTTAGTTTTCCCTGTTTAAGTAGAACTGCTATATCTACTTTCCAAGCATCACGGTCATTGAGCCAAGTGTATACTACTTCATCTTGAGCAAGTGGTGTAAAAATATTGTGGTTTATACTTAAATTCTTCGATAATTTACTGTGGTATTTTTTGGATTTTTCTTGCCAGGTTATAGTTAAAATTTGATACCGTCCAGCGGCTGTGCTGCATTCTCCTTGATGCGGGCCGGAAACAATCTTGACGCATTTGTTAGGGTGATGGCTGAAATCAGAAAAATGCTCACCACCGTAAATTTGGGTGTAAGGATTAGTGTCTTGGGATTCACTAGCCGAAATAGTTCGCATCAACGCTCTAATATAAGGGTCGCCTCCTTTCATAACTAGAAGAGGAGAGTAGTCAGCAATACCCTTTGTTTTACGAGGGTTTAGTCCCTGCCAAACAATAATTACTAAAGTTAGACTAAATACTCCAATAATTATTGCCTGCCATTGAACTTTGATGAAGCTTTTAATTGATGGTATTCTAGCTAATTTTTGCAAATTTTCAAAGTTCATAAAACTTAGTTTAGAGTAGTTTTCCTGTTAACTATATAGTCTTTCATATTTTTATGAAATTGAAGTGAAATACTCAACAAACAAAGTTTTAAACTAGTTATGCATATCAAGATGAAATTAAGATGAAATTTCTGTAGGTCGTTAGAAGTAAATTTTTATCACACCATTAGAGAGATGAACGTACATTTACAACCCTTTATGTTGAATGTTCAGAAGCTTTGTATCGGATTCTAAAGCAATAACGTAATTTGCTTAAGTAAATTAATTTAAATATTGCCAACGCTTTGCTTGCTATAAGCAAGCCGAATTGTGCCAAATCAGAACTGAGAGGATAAACCGATGTCAAACAGCGATACCACGAGACAGAGTTTGAGCCTAAACCCTACTTGGTCAAACTCTCAATCTATCTTTAATGAACTTAACTTTAATACGAGGTCATCACTTCCAAGTTTTACATTGACTCCAAATCAACCCTCCGCGCGCTTTGATGTGCGTTTTCTGCAAGAAACGATAGGACACCACATGATGGCTGTGGATATGGCTAGGTTGAGTGTGGAGAAAGCAATTAATCCGGACTTGCGCGACCTGAGCCAAAATATTATTACCACTCAAAACCAGGAAATTAAAACGATGCAGTCCTGGCTAAAAGACTGGTATGGCTTAAGTTATGAACCTGAAATGGCATCAGGTGATCGGCGAATGCTAGATCGAATGGCAAATTTGAACGGCGCCGATTTTGAAATCGACTTTATGCAGGAGATGACAAACCATCACAAGACAATGCTGAGTGATGCTGTTCCTTGTGTAAGTCGTGCTGGACATAGTGAGTTATCTGATTTATGCCAAAATATTGCTAAAAGCCAAAGCAGTGAAATTGACCAGATGCAAACATGGTTGAGCGAGCGATACGGCATAACAAGCGATAACAGTATGATGGGTATGGGAATTTCTGGCACTACAGATTATAGAAATAGTTACAGTAATGATGGTCAAATTAGCAACGGTGGTTTTGAAAACGGCGATTTAACTGGATGGTCAACAACAGGAAAAGCTATGCTTGAAACCTCCGACTTTGGTAGTGAACCATCCGAAGGAAAGTATTATGCTGCATTGTCAACCCAATTCGATACAGTTCCTGGCTACGATATTGAATCATTTTTAAACTTACCATATGGAAGCTTGAAATCTTTAGGAAATGGAAAGATTGATGAAGGTTCTGCAATGAAGACATCATTTACAGCTAAAGCTGGAGATGTTTTAAGTTTTGATTGGAATTTTATGACCGACGAGAAGGACTCAACTCTTGTTGGTAGCAATAAAGACTTTGGCTTTATAACTCTTAATTCTTTACCATAAGTAAGTCGGCGTAAAAAAACCCAACTATGTTAAGATAAGTAAATACGGAGAAGGCATCTATTTAGGTAACTTGTATATGGGCGCTCGTTTAAGGGTATTCCTCAGTCGAGAGCAAGATCGCACTCTATCAAACATCAGAATTGCGGATGTGCCACAAAAGGTTAAAGACAGGGCAGAAGTAATCCGATTGAATGCACATGGCTGGTATGTAGAAAAAATCGCAGCTCACTTTAATTGGAGTGAGCAAACAGTGAGAGATGTTTTACATAAATGGCAGAGGTTTGGTTTAGAAGGGCTTTGGGAATTACCAGGTCGAGGGGTAAAACCAAAGTTGAAAGAGGACGACATTACATTTTTGGAAGAATGCCTTAGAAATGAACCACGCACGTACAACAGCCGCCAACTGACCGAAAAATTAGAACGCGATCGCTCAATTAAACTGAGTCCCGACAGATTAAGACGGGTACTCAAAAAAAGGGGGTGATATGGAAAAGAGGAAGGAAAAGCCATAAGGGAAAACAAGACCCGGTAGCGCGTATAAATAAACAAGCAGACCTAGAAATGCTAGAGATAGCTGCTGCAACTAGAGAAATCGACTTGAAGTATTTAGATGAATCAGGGTTTTGTGCATGGAGCGAACCTGGTTACACTTATTACTTCAGAGGTGAGCAAAAACGACTAGAACAAACAAAACGTCGTGGTCGTAGATTAAGTATTATCGGGTTTCTTCAACCTTTAATTAGCTTTATTTACGGTTTAGTTATTGGCGGTGTTGACAGAAAATCTTATATGCAGATGATGGAGCGAGAAGCGGCAGATGCCGAAAAGATAGGGCGCATTAGAGTAATAGTGCAAGACAACGGACCAATACATCGATGTAAAGAAGTACAGCATTTATGGAAAAAATGGGAAAGTCAAGGTTTATACATCTTCTTTCTACCTAAGTACTGTTCTGAAATGAACCCCATTGAATTGGAATGGCAGCATCTCAAAAAAGATGAATTATCAGGGCAAATATTTGATGATGAGTTAGACCTTGCCTACGCTGTAATTAACGGAGTTAAAACCAGAGGGGAGCGAGGAAACTACATTACAGAGCGTGTTAAATTTTACTCCAATCATGTTCCTTAACTTTTCGTTACATACATATAAATTTTTCCGCCGACTTACTTACAATGCGGCTGATACTTCTTCATCATTTAAAACATCTCTAACACCTTTCTCAGATGAAACAGGTTTCAAAACTTTATCTATCGAAATACCTGTCACTGGTACTTATACTTTAGGTTTAGGAGTGGTAAATGTAGGTGACCCTATTTATGATTCAGCCTTTGCAATTGATAATGTAAAACTTACGTCTGTCTACGATCAAAATGAGATGTCACAAATGGTATCTAATACTTTTAGTATGAATTAAACATTAACGCCAGTTATATCAACTGTCAAATATAGATGAGCATCCCAAATCTTCATCACGCATAGAATAACAAACATTATTTTTGCTAGATTGGGATGCTCTTAAATAAGGAGTAAAAAATGGCTAAAATTGCTTTATTTTTCGGTACTCAAACAGGCAATACTCAAACAGAAGCTGAAATAATTCAGAAAGAGTTTGGTGGAGAAGAAGTAGTAAGTTTGTATGATATTTCTAAAACTGAACCAAGTGATTTTAACGAATATAGTTATATAATCATTGGTTGCCCTACATGGAATATAGGTGAATTACAAAGCGATTGGGAAGATTTTTACGACGAGCTAGAGAATGTAAACTTTAGCGGTAAAAAAGTAGCTTATTTTGGAGTAGGTGACCAAGTTGGTTATCCTGATAGTTTCCAAGATGCGATGGGAATTTTAGAAGAAAGAATCTCGGAACTGGGTGGTGAGACGGTTGGCTATTGGCCTACAGATGGTTATGAATTTAATGAGTCTAAAGGTGTTCGCAACGGTAAATTTGTCGGTTTAGCGCTTGACGAAGATAACCAATCTGATTTAACCGATAAAAGAATCAAAGACTGGGTTCGCAAACTCAAGTTAGAGTTCGGTTTGTAAAGTAATATTTTATTCTTTGTAATCGGTCACCTATAAATCTACCAGTCAGGATAACTCAATAAATCAGGAAGATTCATTTATGAAGCACGATCACCGTCATCATGAACAAAACCAACCCGATCCGGGATACGTTGGGCACTATGAACACGAAAAGCAACTTGAAAGGAATCTTCCTGACCCTGACCCACACGGCAACCAAGGTGGTCACGGTAAACATATCAGTCACGATCAACACAAGGGTCACGATAAACATGCTGGACACAGCCCAGATATTTTCAAACGACGCTTCTTTATTTGTCTCCTGCTAACGCTGCCTGTTCTCTATTTTTCGCCAATGTTTCAGCATTGGTTTAATTATCAAGCTATCCAGTTTCCGGGTGTAAATTGGCTTACTCCCATTCTCTCCACTATTATTTATTTTTATGGTGGCTGGGTTTTTCTGCGAGGAGCTTGGTACGAACTAAGTAGTAAAATTGGCATGATGACTCTGGTTGCTCTAGCAATCACCGTGGCGTATATTTACAGTGTGGCAGTGTCTTTGGGATTACCAGGAGATTCTTTTTATTGGGAACTGGCAACCTTGGTCGATATCATGCTACTCGGTCACTGGATTGAAATAACTTCTGTTCAGGGAGCTAGTCGTGCTTTAGAGCATCTTGCAAATTTAGTGCCTTCTGTCGCTCACAAACAAGTAAATGGGCGTGTAGAAGATGTGCCTGTCAGCACATTAGCCGAGGGAGATCGAATTTTGATTCGTCCTGGAGAACAAGTTCCTATCGATGGTGAAGTTGTAGATGGTAGCTCTAGCGTCAACGAAGCTTTTTTAACTGGAGAGTCGCGCCCAGTAGTAAAAACAACTAATCATGAAGTTGTCGCTGGGGGGGTCAATGGAGAAGGCGCCTTAACAATTAAAGTTACTCGCACTGGAGATAAAACAACTTTGAGCCAGATTATGCGCTTAGTTGAGGAAGCGCAGGTATCTAAAAGTCAATATCAAACACTCGCCGATCAGCTTGCTTACTGGCTCACCCTAATTGCAATCGGGGTTGCTACGCTAACGTTCATTGTTTGGCTATCTGTTGGAACAGGGGGTTTAACGTTTGCCATTAATCGCGCGGTTACAGTGTTAGTAATTGCCTGTCCTCATGCGTTGGGTTTAGCAATTCCCTTGGTACTTGTCAACGCAACCGCGATGGCTGCTAAAAATGGTATTTTGGTACGAAATCGAGAAGCGTTTGAACGTGCGCGAGGCATTCAAACTATCGCCTTTGATAAGACGGGAACATTGACAGAAGGACAGTTTGGAGTGCAACGGATTTATGCTGACGGTATTAATGAGCTACAAGCTTTACTGATTGCTGCCTCTTTAGAATCTTTGTCAGAACATCCTCTTGGACAATCGATTGTTACTGAAGCTCACAACCGTAGTCTCCAGCTTCAAAAAGCGAATGGCTTTAAAGCTGTACCAGGTCAAGGAGTTGAAGGCATAGTGAACGGTCAGCACTATCGGGTAGGAAGACCAGAGTGGGTTGAAGAGTTAAAATTGCAGTTTCCTTCAACGTTCCAAAAAGGACTGCAAGAAAGTGAATATCGTGGTGAAAGCGCGATCGTACTGATGGATGATCGGCAAGTACTCGCTGTCTTTGGGTTAGCGGATCGAGTACGTGTATCTGCACGAGAAGCGATTGAAAAATTACAGGAAATAGGTGTACAGGTGGTGATGATTACAGGCGACGCAGAAGCGGTTGCAAAAACCGTTGCTGAGGATTTGAATATTGATCGCTACTATGCTCGTGTCCTACCACAGGATAAAGCTTCGCTGATTCGCCGACTCAAAGCCCAGAAGCCAACCGCCTTTGTGGGTGATGGAATCAATGATGCACCTGCTTTGACCGAGGCAGATTTAGGATTTGCTATCGGCGCCGGAACCAACGTTGCAATCGAGTCGGCTGATTTAGTGTTGGTTAAAAGCGATCCGCTTGATGCAACCTATGCTCTTAAACTTGCGAAAGCTACCTATAACAAAATGACCCAGAACTTGTTTTGGGCAACCGGGTATAATATCATTGGGATTCCCTTAGCGGCAGGAGTTGCGGCTCCGTTTGGCATTCTATTATCGCCAGCAGTGGGTGCAATACTTATGAGCGTTTCGACGGTCGTTGTTTCAATTAATGCGATGTTGTTACGTCGTGTTCGTTTGAGTAATTAAGTGCATTAGAATAACTTTCAATCGAGACTGAGTAATAAGCTAAGTTAATGGATTTTTCAACACTTTTCAGCCAATCTCTTAATCATATGCATAAAAAACATGAGGTTGAATGAAGTTTTATTTACGATTTTGGTCGAATTCCTGAACTTTGAGAATTGTCACTTACCGCATGTTGTAAACTCACCAAAGCACGGTTGTAATCCAAAATTGCCCGTATGCGACTACCCTCAGCCCTAGTTAACTCACTTTCAGAAGAAATGACATCAAGTTGAGTACCCACACCTGCTTTAAATCTTAAACGCGCCAAATTTAGAGCTTCCCTTGCTTGTTCTAAAGCAGCAGCGGAAGTATTAACATTCTGCAAATTAGATTGTAGGTTACTATAAGCTTGCTCGACTTGAAAACGGATTTGGTTACGTTGGTCGGCAAAACGAGTTTCTGCGATGCCCTTGGCAACCATTTACAATGGTATCGCAATGTTCGCTTTATTTTGATTTGCTCTAGCTTTCGCTGCACTCCCATCAAATAAATTCAAATTGGCTCTGACTCCTAAAGAATACCCATCAGTTATGCCAACCCTGTCATTAAAAGCATCTAGCAAGTTATAACTAGCAACTAAACTAACTTGCGGACCAAGTTCCGAAAGTGCCAAACGTCGCTGCTGTTCGCTGATATTGCGTTGTGCAAGTTTCTACACTCCGTGGGTAACTTTAGTCAAGAATGGTAAGGTTTGAATAAGAAAACTGTTATCTAGTGTCACCCGATCGCAACACATCGAACCGCGTACCAACACCACCTTGCTCTAAAGCTTGTGCATCTCGCAAACTGGCTTGAGCATTTCCTACAGCAGCACGGCTAATCCTGACTTGCCATCACTTTTTTACTAAATTGATATAGGGTTTTGGCAACCAAGATCCAATAAAAAAACTCAATAGACTCTCTTGCCGTAATTGGGTATGGTGTTAGAAAGAGGAGTTATATGCATTAACTGATGGGAAGGAGTCTATTGAGCTAATACTTATTTTGACATTTTAAAATGAAATCAAGATGAAATTTTAGTGAGTTTCAACGAGTCAAAAACCATTTGATGAATAATTTTTCAAGCTCAATCCAAACAAACATCGAAGCGCCAAAACCAGCACAGATAGCAAGTTCCATCGGACTTAGCCACTGGGTATTAAAAAAATTTCTTAGGGGTGCAATGTAAATTAACATTAGCTGTAAAACTGATGTCAAGCTAACCGCAGCAAGTAAATAAGTTTTTCCTTCTTGTATAGAGACTGTAGCTGGAACTTTTTCACCCAATTTATTTTTGACTTCGATTCCTCTATT
>QQTW01000906.1_pt1 | contig 19891 bp, 24 predicted proteins | sample 1904831 | NCBI WGS metagenome assembly QQTW01 (sample SAMN09435610, study PRJNA476489) | Subsurface metagenome, whole genome shotgun sequencing project. | reverse complement strand
ATTACTATACTGTTGATGCTGTTAATCAGCTTTGATAGTAGTGATGGAATTGCTCATGAACCTGTACGGATTGCTTCAATCCCTTGGCATTGCCAACCCTGGCGGTACAGGGTGGCTGGCGGTGGTATTCACTTTTTTATTAGCTTGGGTGACAACTTACCGTTTTATTCCAGCCGTGCGATCTTTTGCTTTGCGTGTAGGTTGGGCAGATCAGCCTAACGCCCGGAGGCTCAACCACGAGCCTTTACCTAATGCTGGCGGATTGGCTATCTATGCGGGGGTAGTGGCGGCGCTGATTCTTGCTACATTTTTGCGCCCGATTGTTTTAGAAAATGTTTTAGCAGAAGTCTTAACAATCTTGCTAGGTGGTTCAATTTTGGTGCTAGTCGGTTTTATTGATGACCAATACGGTTTACCTCCTTACATTCGCCTACTTGCCCAGATTTTGACATCGATGTTGTTGATTGCCAATGGCATTCACATTCAAGTAACTTTAGGTACGCCCATCGACCCCCTATTATCAACATTGATTACCTTGTTGTGGGTGGTGGGAATTACTAACGCTGTCAATTTAATGGATGGAATGGATGGTTTAGCTGGAGGAATCAGCTTTATTACAGCAATGAGCCTTTTGGCAGTTTCGGCACAATTTGAAAGTCGTGCTGCGGCTACTTTTCTATTAGCGGCTTTAGGCGGCGCAGCATTAGGGTTTTTACGCCATAATTTCCATCCTTCTCATATAATAATGGGCGATGCGGGGGCTTACTTTTTTGGCTACGTGCTGGCAGCCGCGAGTATTTTGGGTAATTTGAAAGTAAATACCGTATTTGCGATCGTTCCTACCGCCCTATTTTTGCTTTTGCCTGTATTAGATACAACTCAAGTATTTGTGCGGCGGTTAATGGCTGGCAAAAATCCTCTTAGCACTCCTGGCAAAGACCATCTCCACCATCGTTTGCTGGCTCTAGGTTTATCTCAACGCCGCACCGCCTTTACTCTTTGGGTTGTGACTTTGGTTTGTAATTTAGTGGCAATGAGAACTCAAGGTATGAATTTTGAGGTAATTTTTGCAACCGCGATCGCAATTATCCTACTATTAAGCTTTACTGTCTGGCAAAGACTCCGAGCAGTGCTAAAAGGCGCTTAAGCCATTACCATCGCAAGATCATTAAAAATCGATTGCTGAGTTAAGTACATTAGACCTCTTACATGAATCCAAGAAAGCCCCCTAAATCCACGCCAGATGCTTCAAGTCGGGAAACCCGTCCAACGCACTGACTCCCCAACTTTGGGGGACTTTAAACTCCAGTTCCCCCAGAATTGGGGGCTAGGGGGCTTTCTACACTTCATAACTCAAATAGGATTGCTATAGATAGGGAGAAGCCATCGCCTCGACAAATAAACCCATTTGTTGAGCATGATTTATAGCTGTGCAGGAGGGAGATGTACTGCCAATATACATATAGTAATCCCAGCCAAAGTGTAGATAAAAGTGAGATGCTCTCTCTAACTTACACCAAAGAACCTCTCGCAGATTTAGCCGAGTTACATCTTTCAACTCGTGGCTACCCACAACAGTATCAAGTTTCAGCTTAGTTGGCTCAAATGCAACATCGCAAAGACGCTTGGTTTCAACACGATTGATGAAGCGATTTTCCAATTCAACCACACACAGCGAGGAAAGACCAGCCTCCGATAAAAAGTACAAGACGCAATTAGCATAGGCGCTCTCCCAAGATAAGTAATCTGCGTAGGTAACTTGCTTCCCAGCGTAAAATTTGCCTATGTCAGAAAAAGATGTCCAATCGTCACGCAAATAATTACCGTGTACATTTCGCAGCGTCGGATCGTATTTTGTAATGCGCCAGACATAGGGTAAAGTCATTAATGAGAATTTAAAGTATAAACCTATCAGTAATAATTACTAATGAGATCGCAATTATCTTACTATTAAGCTTTACTGTCTGGCAAAGACTCCGAGCAGTGCTAAAAGGCGCTTAAGTTATTACCATTCTAGTAATGGCTTCTAGGTCAAGATGTAAAGCGATCGCTCTGATGTTGAGTTTGTTATGTCATAACCGGAATTTGCTCAATTCTCTCCGGCGATTTGACTCCCGTTGCCACAGCATGAACTGTATGCAAAATATCAGCACAGTAGTATCGATTGCTACAGGTGTCACAAACACCAATCGTTACATCTTCGAGAATGACAAATCCATCTCTATGCTTGAATGCTTCACGTTTTACGGTGCGAGGTTGAACTGTTCCTTCGCAATACTCACATCTGTATCCATACATAAGATTAACCTTTCTTTTGGGATAATTTTTTGTCAGTCTGTTTGACCTAATCCTTTGAATAACGACTTTATCTCTCTAGCAATTCTTTCTAGGTGTCCTGTTTCAATCTCTACGTTGCATTCTACATACCATAACTGAGAAGAATTACGTCCTACTAACTCAACTTCTATCGTGATATGACCGATTTTATCTGAGGTGCAAGATAAGTTTAAGTCGCCCTCAATAGCATTCCATAGCTTAACGCCTTCCCAGCCCATCCAATTTTCTGCCATCTCCTCAAACAGATGAATTAATCTTTCACCTTCTTCAGCGCGCATCCAAACTCGATGTAAGGCAGTAAGTGAGGGACTCGAAAACTCGACAGTAAAATACTCATTGTTCGCATCTGAAAATTCTAGCTTTGTTCCAGTATTTACTGATGCGATCGCCACTTTTGACATAAAAAATCAAAATTTGAATTATAAATTCAGCCTTAATATTTACTACCGCGATCGCAATTATCTTACTATTAAGCTTTACTGTCTGGCAAAGACTCCGAGCAGTGCTAAAAGGCGCTTAAGCCATAACCATTCCGCCGTCTACATTAAATACTTGTCCGGTAATATACGCCGCCGCCGGGTCAGCCGCTAAAAAGCGCACCATTCCGGCGATTTCTTCGGGTTGACCGTAACGCCCCAAGGGAATGTATTTTAAAATTTCCTCCGCTTGTACGCCGCTTGTCATATCGGTAGTAATAAAGCCCGGAGCGACCGCATTTGAAGTTATCCCGCGTACCGCAAGTTCTTTGGCGACAGTTTTGGTAAAACCAATTACCCCAGCTTTGGCGGCGCTATAATTGGCTTGTCCGGGGTTGCCCATTTGCCCGGAAACAGAGGCAATATTAATAATTCGTCCAGAGCGTTGCTTGAGCATAACTTTACTGGCGGCGCGAGTACACAAAAATACTCCCGTTAAATTGAGATCGATTACCGCCTGCCAATCTTCCGGCTTCATGCGTAATAACAACGTATCGCGAGTAATGCCAGCATTATTAACTAAAATATCTATACGTTGCCACTTATCCATCACCGCTTTAAATAAATTCTCTACTTCCTCCGCTTTAGATACATCAGCTTGCAACGTGATCGCATTTCCGCCCCCAGCAACGATTTCCTCTACTATTTCCTCGGCCGCCGCACTAGAATTTGCATAGTTTACAACTACATTTGCGCCTTCAGTGGCTAAACTTAGGGCGATCGCGCGTCCGATTCCCCGCGATGCTCCGGTAACTAGCGCTACTTGGGCCTTTAGTTTTTGTAATTGTTCTGGCAATGCTTCCATTAATCTTCCTCTAATGACTATTCGTAAAACTGTTTAACGATTTTACGCAAATATGAGGCTAATTTTTGAACTCCAAAATCAACCCGTTAAAATTAGAGACAGAACAGTTTAGTCGACTAACTTAACTTTCTGCCAAAATCCAGCTACAAACTAAACCCATTGTGTTTTATGGCTACTAAACAGCAGTTCAACAGCTTCGAGGAATTAATTGCTCAATCGGACTTACCAGTATTGGTTGATTTTTACGCTGATTGGTGCGGGCCGTGCCAAATGATGGCTCCAATTTTAGAGCAGGTAAACAACCAACTCAAAGATCGGTTACGAGTAGTAAAAATCAACACAGATAAATACCCCCAACTAGCAAGTCAGCATCATATTCATGCTTTGCCAACTTTGGTAGTTTTTAAGCAAGGCAAACCTGTAGATCGCATTGAAGGCGTATTACAAGCTAATGCTTTAATTGGGCGCTTACAACCTTTACTTTGAAAAGCACTAAGTCACTGGATGAATGTAGATGGGCGTAAAATCTATATTCATCTTGTCTTGGTGTGTGTTTAATTGCATTCACGCAGGCAAAGCTAGAAACTCCGAAGTGTTTGAATTGATGTGTTTGGTGTAGGATAGAAAAGCGTGAAATGAGAGCATTTTTCGCGGGATGTGGCGCAGCTTGGTAGCGCACTTCGTTCGGGACGAAGGGGCCGCTGGTTCGAATCCAGTCATCCCGACTTAATCAAATTCGGTCGATCGCGAACTTAAAGCAGTGGCGCGAAACTAATTCCCAAGGGCAGAAGCATTAATGCCGATCTAAGCCAAAATCTTTATAGGGGATATATCAGGTGATTTTGGCATGGATATCAAAAATGGATTTGTAGACACTGTAGGCAATACGCCACTAATTCGCTTAAATCGCTTTAGTGAAGAAACGGGCTGCGAAATTCTGGGAAAAGCTGAATTTCTTAACCCTGGAGGTTCGGTAAAAGATCGCGCTGCCCTATATATGATTCTAGACGCGGAAGAAAAAGGCTTGCTCAAGCCCGGTGGGACGGTAGTTGAAGGTACGGCCGGAAATACAGGTATCGGACTTGCTCATATTTGCAACGCTAAAGGCTATAAATGCTTAATTATTATTCCCGATACTCAGTCCCAAGAAAAAATTGACGCTTTAAAAACTTTAGGGGCAGAAGTGCGTACAGTTCCCGCCGTACCCTACAAAGATCCCAATAACTATGTCCGGCTTTCCGGTCGCATTGCGTCCGAGATGGAAAACGCTATTTGGGCAAATCAGTTTGATAATTTGGCAAATAGGCGATCGCACTATGAAACCACGGGCAAAGAAATTTGGGAACAAACTGATGGGAAAGTTGATGTTTGGGTAACGGCGACGGGGACAGGGGGAACGCTGGCAGGGGTATCAATGTACCTGAAAGAAAAAAACCCAGCAATCAAAACTGTCCTAGCAGATCCAATGGGTAGCGGGCTTTATAGTTATGTCAAAACTGGCGAACTCAACGCCAATGGTAGTTCTATTACCGAAGGTATTGGCAATAGTCGCGTTACTACTAATTTAATTAATACTCCTATCGATGATGCGATTCAAATTCACGATGCTGAAGCCGTCCGCGTGGTTTACCGATTGCTTCAAGAAGAAGGGCTATTTGTGGGCGGTTCTACAGGTATTAACGTCGCCGCCGCTATGCAGTTAGCCAAACAACTAGGGTCGGGACATACAATTGTTACAATCCTATGCGATAGCGGTACTCGCTACCAGTCGCGTTTATTTAACAAAGAGTGGTTAGCCCAAAAAGGACTTTTGCCCGATCTATAACAACGCCAGCAAAATAGCTTATTCCCTCTCCTAAAAAAGAGGTCTATAGCAATCTCAAATCAGTTGTAGGAAGCAGAACGGTTTTGCCCCCTAGCCCCCATGGGGGATAAATTTCAATTTCTAGATTGGATATAAAAATTAGTTTATTAACAAAATTTACTAATTTTATTAACCTATGTTTAACTAAACACTAGCTCGACTTTCGATTTAAATCCAGCAAAAGCCTAATTTACTTAAAACTTTTATTAAAATAATTTAATAAAAATTAGCTAAAGATAAACATTTTTTGCTATTATTTACAACTGATAAAAGTTGGAGTTAACAAGTGCGATCGCAATGACCATTTACTTTTATAAGGTGAATGAACCCTATGGATGCTTTTCCAACTTTTCCCCCCACCCCATTGAGATTCAAGGCGAAAACTGGCAAACCGTCGAGCATTATTATCAAGCCCAAAAGTTTGTAGGCAGCGTAGACGAGGAACTTGCCACTATTATTAAAACTGCCCCTACACCAGAACAAGCCGCCGCCTTGGGACGCGATTGTCGCCGTCAACTGCGCTCGAATTGGGAACAAGTCAAAACTCAAGTGATGCGGAAGGCCGTATTGCAAAAGTTTCTTACCCATCACGATATTCAAACAATATTGTTATCTACTGCCGACTTACTAATAGTAGAAGACTCGCCAAATGACTATTATTGGGGTTGTGGAGAAGCTAAAACTGGCGACAACCATTTAGGCAAAATATTGATGAGCGTCCGGGAAGAAATTAAAAGTAAACTTTAGTATCATATACTAGCTTTTGCGATCGCAAAAAGGATAATCTATTAATTGAAGCTACAAAGCTTCCCTGGCAGATCCAACAGCTAAAGTACACATTAAATTAAGAGGTAAAAAGCGCTGTTAAATCCTTATCTGTCTCGTCAAAACACAGCAACACCCAACTTATTTAATACTGATATTTCCTCAAGTGGTTATCATTGGGGGCGCTGCAACTGAAAGCAATATTACTGAGCTTATTAATACAGTAATTATTCAGTGCAACCCTAAGTAAAATTGCCTAAAAAAGGAAATTCCTCGGTAGCTCTCAAGTTGGGTGTTGTTGAGTGCAAAGTTTTGTTTCAACGACAAGGCTGAGTCCATATAATTAAAAGGCAGCCTCAAATAAAATCCGTATTATGGCGATTATTGCCCTAAAAGCTTGGTATTTAAGCAAGTACGAGCCACTTCAAGAATTAGAAAAACGCCCGCACGATTTGAGGCTGAATAAAAATAGCTTACTCAAGTCGGCGCTAAGAGCAGATTTTTTGGAAGATAGCACCGATATAAAAAAATCTGGATGGTTTCAACGCTATCTAGATGGAGAAGTGGTTGAATTTTATATTGAAGGAAGTGGCGGCTACACGATTGCAAATATTGACCTCAGCAGCCACGAAATTTATTTTATTAAGCAGACAACCAGCGCTCAGATGGAACCGACAATTTTTTTATGCCATCAAAACGAGTACGCAGAGTCTAGTCAAATATTGCGAGAATCTTTAAGTAAGGTTATAGAAAACTTAAATAAGCGATCGCGTTTTCCAATAACTTTAACCGAGTCTCCGCGTCCGGGCAATGCCCCTGTGCGCCTTAGCAGCACGGCTACGCGCAAAATCCGCAAATGCTTGTTATTTATTGCTGATGGTACGCCAATTGCTCAAATTGAAAGCAAAACGACTCAACTAATTCTTAGTCCAAGCGTCTGCGTAGAAATTGGCTACGCGGTTACTAGCAAACGTGCCGAACAAATTTTAATTGCTCAAAAGTTGCAAGTTCAACTATCAGGGCAATATCCCTTTGAGCTACCAAGCTATCAATCTTTGCCCTTCAAGGACAGCGCCGAACTAGATCGAGTCTTACCTCAAATAATTGAAACCCAGTTGCAGCGATTTAATTTATTTTCCTAGTCAATTAGTTACAGCCCGCTCAAAAATGGGAACCATAGAATCAAGCATTCTAGGCTTGGTAATTAACCTATACAAAGCTTTGTGCTAACGCGGCAGGCGTATCTATAAATTGACCTACGGATGTGATGTATATAAACAACGTGATGGTTGAAAAATGGATAAAGATCAGCAGCCTGCGTTTTGGCAACGGCTGACAAACTGCGCCAAAACCCAAAAAATTGACCTAGATTGGTGGTTGGTACTACTGATATTTTTTGGGATGTCTGCAAGTACCCTATTAGTTTGGCACAGTTTGCTTAGTAGCGATCGCTCCCAAATGAATAAATTATCTGTGCAACTAGAAGCTGTAACGATTAACCCATCTGCCCCAATCCCGCTCACATTTGCTGGGTCGGGAGCAAGTTTAGAACTTACAAAAATCTTAGCAAAACAATTTCAAAAAACTCATCCCCAAATTAAGCTGAATGTGCCTGTAAGCATTAGTTCGAGTGCGGCAATTCAAGCGGCGGCAGATGGAGCGATTTCTGTTGGTATATCCTCTAGACCTTTGCAGGCAAATGAGAAAAAATTGGGACTTACAGTAATTCTCTTTGCACGTACACTCTAGCTTTTGCCGTTCATCCCTCCGTAACAGACAATAATATTACTTCTGCCCAGCTACTTGAGATTTATCAAGGGAAAAATACTTATTGGCTTGACGGTCGAGAAATAATTGTGCTGACGCGAGAACCTGGAGATAGTTCAATTTCGATCTTAGAAGAAAAAATTAGCGGGTTCTAACAAATCTACGCTGATAGTCAGAACAACGAACGTTGGATTACTTTGTATAAAGACCAACAAATGAACCAGCAACTAGAAAATATCCCTTCAACTCTTGGATTCGCCGATTTAGGGACAATTACATCGGAAGCTAAATTAGCTTCTATCAAAACTCTTAATTTTGATGGTGTTGCTCCTACTATAGAAAATGTAGCTAATGGCAAATATTCTTTAGTTAAAAATTTTTATTTTGTTTTTCGTCAGGATACTCCCCCAGAGGCGAAGGAATTTATTGAGTTTGTGCAATCGAGCGCCGGAGCAAACCTATTAAAAGCGAATAATTATTTAGCAGTTAGAGAGGAAAAGATAAAGTAGTTTGACCTTTGGAACCGAAAAATTTAATTGGGTCGAAACTTGAGCCTCTTATGCTAAAAGCACCTATGGAAATACAAACAGAAATTAGACTGAGCCAGCGATTGCAAAAGCGGCTATATCCATTAGTGGTGTTAGTTTGGCTGTTATTAGCCTAGGCTTTCCAGCCGTCTTCTATTTTTTGGAAGTGACTGCCTTAAAAAGGTCTGCAACTATCTACGCTCACAATTTAGCGGGAAAATTTGTAGACTTGGTGTTGCAATAGCCGAACTTATGGAAGTATCAAAGCCAAGAATACGCCCAGCTAGTTGCCAAAGAACTGGTAGAAAACGAAGAAGTCAATCTCAAAGTTGTAGACGAGCAAGGAACGACCCTAGCTCAACACCAACACGCAAATAAAAAAGACGAGCTACGGTGGGCTAGTTTCAATTCTACAGGTTCTGCACCAATCAAGTTTAACAATCACACTCTAGGAACGGTAGAAATTACACTGTCCCAAGACGATTTTAAAAAAACGACCTTAGCATTTTTTACTTTGTCTATTACTCTGGGTACGGGTCTGGGAATTTTAATTTTTTTTTCCTACTAAAGTCGTTAGTAGTATGGAAAAGCAACTACAAAGCTCGATTGAGACGTTACAGGATGCTAAGGCTCAAAGTGAAGTATTGCAAGCACTAGCTCAAGCCTCAGAGCAAAGATTTCGCGACTTAGTGCATGGACTAGATGCGATCGTTTGGGAAGCAGACGCAACAACTATGCAGTTTTCTTTTATTAGCCAACGAGCGGAAGAATTACTTGGTTATCCCGTTAGCGAGTGGTTGCGTACCGCAAACTTTCAGGAAACTTATATTCACGAGGAAGATTTAGCGCAAGTTCAAAGCCGTTATCAAGTGGCGACAATCTTGGGACAAGAGGAAGTAATTGAGTATCGAGCAAGTTCCAGCGATGGTCGCGAACTATGGCTGCGCGATTTAGTCCAAGCAGTCAAAGATGAAGCTGGAAATACTAAACTACTGCGGGGCATAATTGTCGATATTACCCATTTTAAGCAAGTTGAAAAACAATTAGTCTACGATACTTTGCATGATGTGTTGACGGGACTTGCTAATCGAGCTTTATTAATGCAACGTCTGGGCGATTTATTTTATCGAGCAAGACAACAGCAAGATTATCAGTTTGCAGTATTATTTTTGGATCTCGACCGTTTTAAGTTAATTAATGATAGCTTGGGACATCGAATTGGCGATCGCTTGTTGGTTGAAATTAGCCGCCGTTTAGAAAAATGTGTGCGTTCTAGCGATACGGTGGCGCGTCTGGGGGGCGATGAATTTGCAATTTTGCTAGACAACATCAAAGATATCAGTGTTGCCACAGATATAGCCGAGCGAGTCAAAAACGAACTTGCAATCCCAATTAATTTAAACGGTCACGAAATGTTTGCGGCTACGAGCATTGGGATTGCTATTAGTAGTAATAGTTACAACCAACCCGATCGCTTACTACGCGATGCAGATACAGCTATGTATTATGCTAAATCTCAAGGTAAGGCAAGGTATGAAATTTTTGATAGCAATATGCACTCCCAAGCTATGGCGGCGTTGCAGTTAGAAACAGATTTGCGTCGGGCCATAGAGCGTCAAGAGTTGCAACTTTACTACCAACCAATAGTAGCGCTCAAAAATGCAAAAATTATTGGGTTTGAAGCTTTATTGCGCTGGCAGCATCCTAAGTTGGGTTTTGTTTCGCCCGTAGAATTTATTCCTATTGCGGAAGAAACGGGGCTAATTATTCCTTTAGGGGAATGGATAATTCGCTCGGCGTGCAAGTAGTTGCATCTGTGGCAATTGCAGTTTCCTAGCCTGGACATAACTATGAGCGTGAACTTTTCTAGCAAACAGTTCGTTCAAGCCAATGTGGTTGGCTCTATTAAAGAAATTTTAGATGCAAATAACCTACAGCCAAAGCACATTCATTTAGAGATTACAGAAAGCGTACTTGTTGATAATACCCAAGAAGTTGCTCAAGTTCTCAAGCAGTTAAAAAGCTTAGGAGTGATATTGTGTCTAGATGATTTTGGTACGGGCTATTCATCCCTTAGTTACCTGCACCATTTTCCAATCGATATTTTAAAAATTGACCGCTCTTTTGTGATGGGTATGAGTAGCAGTGACGAAGACAATTCTAAAATTGAAATTATCCAAACCATTCTTGCCTTAGCTGAAAACATGAGCATAAATGTTGTTGCCGAAGGCGTGGAAACAAAAGAGCAACTAGCAAAACTAAAAGCGCTGAAATGCCAATACGGGCAAGGGTATTTTTTCTCCAAACCAGTGGATAGCAAAGCAATTGAAGGTTTATTAGCTACCCAGTGTCAATGGTAAGGTTAGGGGCAAAGTTTTGGAAGCCTACTTGGTTACGGTAAACTAATAGGCTATAGCAAAAAGTAGTTTTATTTAAAAATGTACACAGCATCAGAAACCTCTACGATCGCCTTAGTTGTGTTGGTAGCTTGCACTGTATTGGGCTGGGGATTTTATCGGGCTAAATCCTTGGGCAAAGTAGGAATTTTGACTTGGTTGCAGTCTGTAGTGTTGATTGCTCCTTGGTTATTGTTTTTTGGTTTATTTGCCGCAGGGATTTATATAAATATTGTGGGTATTTTATTTTTAGTTGTAGCTTCAACGGTGGCGTACATAGCGATCAACAATCAACTAAGAATCCAAAAAGCTCAAACAGGTTCTAGCCCTACGCCGCCAACTCCAAGGGACACCGTTACGCCGACCAAGCAACCAGAACAAACGGTAGTACCGATTCCCTCCGAGGATATGGTAGCAATAAGGGGGATCTTTAGTATTGATACTTATTTTGCTGTAGAGACAATTCCTTATCAAGAAGGCGTAATTGTTAAAGGGAATCTGCGGGGCGAACCAGAAGCGGTACATAAAAAGCTGACGGCTGCCTTGCAAGAAAAATTAGGCGGAGTCTATCGATTATTTTTAGTAGAAAATGCCGATGGCAAACCTGTAGTAATCATCCTTCCTAGCCGTGCGGATGGGCAAAAAGTAACGGTAAGCCAGTATATTTTAGCGGTGGGTTTGATAATTGCCACGATCGCCACAATCTTTGAGACGGCGGGTATATTACTGGGTTTTGATTTTTTTACTCATCTAGAGCGCTTTGCAGAGGTTTTACCAATTGGGATAGGTATTATTGCCGTTTTAGCCGCCCACGAGCTTGCTCACTACTTTTGGGCGCGGCGTTACCAAGTGAAATTGACTCCGCCTTTTTTCTTACCAACTTTACAACTAGGTTCTTTTGGGGCAATTACCCGGTTCGCGTCTTTAGTTCCCCACCGCAAAGCCTTGTTTGATATTGCTTTTGCTGGCCCGGCGGCGGGGGGGGTTGATTTCTTTGTTGTTATTAATAATTGGGTTATTGCTTTCTCACCAGGGTAGTTTGTTTCAAGTCCCTACGGAGTTTTTTCAAGGCTCAATTTTAGTTGGAACTTTAGCACGGGCAATTATCGGTTCCGATCTCCACAATAGTTTGGTTGATGTAAATCCTTTGACGGTAATTGGCTGGTTGGGTTTAGTAATTACAGCGCTAAATTTGATGCCTGCGGGGGTATTGGATGGAGGGCGGATCGTCCAGGCAATTTACGGGCGCAAAACTGCCGGAAGGGCAACTATTGCTACTTTAATTATTCTAGCGATCGCTTCTTTGGCAAACCCCGTAGCCATGTATTGGGCGATCGCTATTCTATTTTTACAGCGCGATTTGGAGCGTCCCAGCCTCAACGAAATCACCGAACCAGATGATACTAGAGCCGCTTTAGGTTTGCTGGCTTTATTTTTGATGATTTGTGTCCTGTTGCCGCTAACTCCAGCGTTGGCGGGGCGTTTGGGCATCGGTGGATAAAGAGGACGGCAATAGCTCGCAACCTAATCTTGCCCCGTAAGGGCGAACCAACTCTAGGCTAGTAAAGATGTTAAATCACTTCGACGCACGATTGCGGCTGTTAACTTTGGTAGTGACTTCAACAGTAACGTATGTTTTACTTCCCAATTGGATGTTGCTACCAACCCGGTTGCTCCTTTCTTGGGATGTAGGTGTTATCTGGTTTTTAATTTTAGCTTTTGTCACGATTGATAGCGCCACTCCCCAAAAAATGCGCCGTAGCGCTCAACGTCAAGATGATAGTCGTTTAACCATCCTCACGCTAGTTGTTGCCGCCGCTTGTGCTAGAGGGTGGAATAGAAGTGATGTTGGAGAGCAAGAAATCGCCAGGGCGAGTAAGAGTAATTCCTCAATGGATCGCGACGTTTCGGGGGGAAGATTCCCCCCGAAAGTTTGCTTCAGAAACAACCTTGAAGAAGCGGTTGCAAGAGCCAAATCATGGCTTTAGCAGTTATGGAAAAGTGCAGCAGTAGTTGGCAGAGACGTTGGGGATAAAACCCATTTGACATTTAATTATGTGCCAACCTTTTGAGCATCAGCCTGATGAAACACATATTGAGCTTTGCTATGGCATGGCACAGAGTCCGCTCATTTTTGGTTAAACTTTTACAGCGCTCCATCCAAGCATTAGACCGTTCAATTACCCACCGAGTTGCCACTACGACAAATCATGTTTTTCCCAAAGCAGCTTTTTTGGCTTTAGTGGGCTTGGGAGCTAGTTCAAAACGGAGTTTGCTCAGGATCTGGGGATAGAGTTTTTGTCAGGCTGTGATAATCTTCGCTCTCGTGATAGCCATGATCTAGCAAGATAGTAATCTTTGGGATATTAACAGGCTTGAGGCGAAAGTAATCCAAGTGATCATTCAACATCTCAATTAATCCTTGGTCATCGGACACATCGGCTGTGGTACAGGACGTAAAAAACGGAAAACCTAAGATATCAACAGCTAGATGGCGTTTGATCCCATTGACACATTTGTAAGGGCAAAAGCCTTTAGACTCTACACTAGCATTACAGGTGTTTTTCACCGCTTGTGAATCGACGATTATCAACGTTGTCCACTTGGTTTTTTTTTCACCTGCCCACGTACTTGATACTTGACTATGTAAAACACTCATTAGTGTTTCAATCGTCCCTTGCTCTCGCCACTGCTTGTAGTGCCAATAAACTGTGGAGTAGGGCGGCAAGTCTTTAGGCAAGATTTGCCAATTACACGCATTCTTGAGTTGATAGAAGCAGTAGTGGTTCAATTACTTCCCACTCTTCGTCTGTTAGGCTGCTAGAGTATGGCATGGCTTTTGGCTAGGACTTCTGCTGTAACTGTACTTCTTCTCAGTAAAAGATGTCCAGTGGATTCTATAAAGCTGGAGAGAAGGTGCATTTCTGAAGCTTAGAATATTTCAACTAGCCGCTTCGCCCGATCATCGTTGGCTGGTAGAAGTATCACCAGTTGTCAGCCAAACAGAGGTAAGGAATTCCATAAGGGGTAGCACCAAAGCTCGCACTGGGGAGTTATCTGACCAAGGAAGGAATGTAAGGATGCCAAGAAAGACTAAGACTGAGATCCCTATAACTATATGTGTAGTGTTTGGTGACTGTCTACCTAAACCTAGACGTAGGACTGTACCTAACGCTACTCCTGCCACAATGGAGACACCATCCCATAACCACGGGCCCCTAGAAACAACTGCCGGATTTTGATTAGCTGCTCCAGTCAGCCATATACTAGTAAAGCCAAAGAAGAAGATTGCACTAGTAATACCGATAAGAAGCATGAGGCTCCATTGCCTACGATTCATGTAGTTCACCTCTACCTTCAAGAGCAAGTAACCCTGTAGTCACAGTTTCGCAGACAAGCGGCTCCAGCTCCAGCCCCAGCGTAAGCACCAAAGATTGCTGCAGCGTAGTAGAAACAGCCGAGACCAGCAGTAAGGGCGCTACACTACAGGCAGCACCCAGAAAGCCAATATAGCAGCCAAAACTTGCCCAAGTGTAGAATTAAAAGGGAATCAACAACTCTAGGAAAAAAGCTAACCATAGCGAGCGCTTATAGCTAAAACATATACTGTCAGACCGATGAGCAAATAGATCGCGTCCCAAAAGTTAATATTTTCCAGCCTCGCGCTTATCTTCCTAAGTTTTAAACTAATATTAATCGGATCTTAATTTTTGGACTTTTGCCATAGTTCTAGTTTCGATCGCTTGACCGAGAAAGCAGAAGTGAGAGGGTAGAAGTTTGCCTTCTTGCCTTCTCACTTTCTAACTTCTGTCTTTATTTCATTTAGCAGCTTCAGGAATTGCTGACTGATAGACAGCATCAACGATAAGTACAGGCTTAGTCCTGTATTCCGCTTCTAGCTGCTTGACAATACCCTCATCCCAATTGAAATCATAATCTCTCTCTAGGTCAGCGACGACAAACGGGCGGAGTACACCTGTCACAGCAACAGTTTCATTCTCTTTAACTGGTGTGTAATTTGGTTTAACGGCTGCTTTAGGATTTGGCACTAATACTGGTAAGTCGGTAGCACCAAATAGTTGGTCTTCGTCTAAAGTAAAAGTATTTGGATCGAGTATTTCTTCAACTTCACCTGTCACAGCTAGCCTTTTGCCGTAATATTGTTGTGGGTTTGAAGTAATTTCGCCTGGATCTGGAGCAGGAGCAATAGACCGTGCAATAATCGCTGGTTTGCCCTCAAATTCTGCATATAAGTCTGGTTGCAAATCTAGAAAATCGTAGTCTCTCTCGATATCAACCACCACAAATTTGCGAACCTCACCTGTAATCTGGACTTCTGTATCGTCAGTAGGAAGAACTAAAGGTTGTCCTGAAACATTGACAACCAGAATCTCTTCATCACCAAAAAATTGCTCATCTTCGATGGTGAAGGTATTGGCAGCAATCTTTTTCTCAGGTTCGCTTCTTACAGTTACAGTTTTACCGATGAGTTCAGCCGTGTTATCAGCAACTTCCTCTGTCGTGACGTTTGTTCCAGGACCTGCTGGATTGTTTGCTTCTAATTGATTTGTGCAAGCAGGAAGAACAATTACTGCTAGTGCTAAGGCGATCGCGCCTTTAGAATTCCATAACTTATTTAACATTGTTTAAAACCTCCTTACACCTTGGATGTAAGTCAAAATTCAAAATTTACAATCACAGTTTCGATTAGTGCTAGATAATTCTGGGGTACGGATTATCTAGCCTTTGCTTGAGTAGATTAGTTCAAGAACACTTGACCATCTTTTTGGATTCTTAGTACGCCCTGATTACTATCGCGGGGATTTGCATCTTCATCCAAACCTACCTCTAATACGCCGTCTTTAGATACAGACATAGGCATGACTTCCACGAAACCATCGTCTTGGCGCGTAAAGGTTACAGTCACGGGTACTGGCAGGTTTCGCAGGACAATCTCTCCTCCACCTGGTAAAACTCGGCGTTGAGTGAACCCAACTGCCTCATAAGTAACGATCGCATTAGTGTTATTTTTTAATTTCACGCTAATTGCGCCATTCATAGGCATTACCTTAGCAACTGCTTGGCTGCGGTTCTCTGGTAAGGGTGGTTTTACGGGCATTGTTGATGTGCCAGGAGTATTAGTTGTCTCTGGTAAATTTCCCCTAACACCTACTCCAGGCTGACTAGGTGTAGGGACAACCCGCCCAGGTGTAGTGGGGGCATCGGCTGGAACAATGGCATTGGGTGTTAAATTTGCCCCAGGTTCACCAGAGGAGCTTTCTCCAGCAACGGTATCGGTTGTAGGTGATGTAGCTCTAATCCTTTGGGTAACTGCGTTCGGCGGACAACCTTCAGGTACTAAATTTCTACTATTGAAAGGTTCTTCGTAGTATATTTTAGGACATGGGTTAAGAACAGGGGAAGGCTGTGCTACTGCTACTAAGGGAATAGTTGGTAGACTGAGTATTAAGCCGCCACAAATGTTTCTGACTAATTTAGCTTTACTTGGTTTTGAACTATTTGCTTTGTTCACGATTACCTCCTTAACTAACTAAGCACTTGAGTATTTTGCTAAACTTACTTCAAACTTAATTATTTGCTCGTATTCCTAGTAGTTGTAATTTACATAGAACATTTTTACCTGAGTGTAATAAATGAGTAAGCAGCGCAATTAGATCATGCTGTCATCTCGAAAAAATACGAACATTTTTTGTATAAACATTGTCGTAAGCAAAAGCCATCTAATTTCATCTTTGCCGGGAGGCTTTAAAATTAATTAAAGTGTTTAGACTTGTGTTTTGAATCTCAATAGGTCGTGTATAAAGGACATAGCTCAAACTTAAAGTTAAATAGTGGAAAACTCGTGGAAAACTCTAAATACGAGCAAACCTTTTACCTAAGACATACTTGCAATACCTAGCAATCTCAGCCTTAAGTAGTACCTTTGATCAAAAGTTGAATCTCCCCTAGTTTTCCACGATTGCCAACTAAATTTAGAGTTAGCTATAACGCAGACTTTTTTGAATATAGATTGCACCTTGATTGCATCTACTAAATAGTCTGTTAGCGGGCAAAAACTAGCTATTAGAGATCGGAATGTGGCAAGGAACTCAAGATGGAACTAGGACAATTAAGTAAAAGGATAGAACATCTTATTAAACAGCCTGCGTTCTATATAGCAGTATTAATAGTTGGTAGTATTAATGGATGCGTTGATACGCAAGAAAGAGTTGCTACTGTACCACAACAACCTGTAGCCCAAGCGACCGCACCAAACAACCTCAACTTTATTGCCGATGTTGTCCGAGAAACAGGGCAAGCAGTAGTCCGAATTGATGCTACTCGGACTGTAGATGTACCGTCAAGCTTCGGTAATCCTATAATTGAGCGGTTTTTTGGTCAAGAATTCCTCCCGCCCCAGCAACGAGTCCAACGTGGTGTTGGCTCTGGATTTATTGTTAGTAATGATGGGCGGATCTTAACTAATGCTCACGTAGTAGCAGACGCTGATGAAGTCTCCGTTGTACTTAAAGATGGTCGTCGCTTCGCGGGAAAAGTCGTGGGCGCAGATCCCGTAACGGATGTAGCAGTGATTAAGATTGATGCAGCCAATTTACCAGTAGTAGAATTAGGAAATTCAGATAGTCTAGTTCCTGGACAATGGGCGATCGCTATTGGCAATCCTCTAGGTCTAAATAATACGGTTACTCAAGGTATTATCAGCGCTATAGGACGCAGTGGTTCTGATATTGGGGTGCAAGACAAACGCCTTGACTTTATCCAAACGGATGCAGCTATTAACCCTGGTAACTCTGGCGGCCCTTTGCTCAACGCTCAAGGAGAAGTAATTGGCGTAAATACAGCCATCATTGGCGGCGCGCAAGGACTAGGCTTTGCTATTCCCATTGAAACGGCGCAACGAGTCGCCAATCAATTAATTACAACGGGGCGAGTTGAACATCCTTATTTAGGCGTTCGGCTCATAGAATTGACTGCCGACTTACAACAGGAAATCAACCAAAGTAACCTTGGATTTAAAGTTAACCGAGATGAGGGAGTTTTAATTGTAGATGTAGCTCGTAACTCTCCAGCAGCGAAGGCTGGCTTACGTCCAGGTGACATTATTACTCAAATTAAAGACGTACAAATTCAAAATTCCAAGCAAGTTCAAGATCAAGTAGAGGCAACACCTTTAGGCAATACTATCCCTATCCAAGTCCAAAGGAACGGTTCAACTCAAACTCTTACGATCAAGCCAGAACAATTGCCCTCTGCTACATCTAATTAAACTAATAAAAATTATCTTGTCACTCCTTTAAAAATCATGAATACATCAAATAAATTAAATTCCTATTTACCTGCTCCAACTAAACAAAAATTTGCTGCTACTTTCCGCATAGTCAGCCGATTTAGTTTCTGGATACAATTAGCCCTGGGAGGCTTTTCGGGAATAGTTTTGTTGCTGGCTATTTTTAGTCGCAACTCTACTCCTACACAGACAGCTAACCCCGCGATTGGATTGGGTATCTTTTTAGGAGTAGTAGGAATTGTATTGCTGGCGGTGAGAATTTATTTCGCTTTTCGCTACAGACGTTTAGCTAGACGCTTGCAATCACCAGATATAGAAATTCATCCAAAAAGAGAAGATGTAGTTCGAGTATTACAAATTGGTTTAATTATTAGTGGTATAGGGTTGTTAATAGCCTTTTTAGCATCTGAAGTAACCGCGATCGCACTACTAGCACGCTCTTTAGCAATACCACAAGGGGTAGCAGTTTATAGACCGGAAAATGTAATTCGTTCGCTAGATATTTTTGTAGTGCTGGCAAATGTAAATTTAATTGGCGCTAATCTAGTGGGAGGTGCTACTTCGCTCGGTCTAATTGAATGGTTAGATTGAGATGGCGAACTCCCCAAATTCTCCAGATAACCAACCAAGCTCTAATTCTCGGCAGCGACTACGACTGCTACTACTAAGTCGTCCTATTATGGCATTAGGATTAACTTTGCTAGTGGGAATTATTGGCGGTACTTTGTGGGGTTGGCACTTTATCCACAATCAGTTAGCCCCGTTGATTGAAAGAAATCTCAAGCAATCGCTACAGCGACCAATACAGTTGGGGGAAGTAGAGTCTTTTTCTTTTAATAGTATTAAGTTTAACTCCTTATCAATACCTGCAACATCTACAGATAGCGATCGCCTGGTTGCTCAATCTGTAAAAATAAACTTTGACTTTTGGCAACTGCTACTCAATCAGACGTTAGAACTAGAAGCGACATTAGTACAGCCTGATGTTTATATCCAACAGGAAAGAGATGGTACTTGGATAGAAACTGATATTGCTACTAGCGAGGGTTCGGGCGCGATTGATATCCAACTAGAAGCTATCCGAGTTCGTAATGCCGATCTGGTATTAGTTCCTACTCCAGAAACAGGTAATTCTAAAGTTCCAGTTACCTTTGATGAAGTTAACGGCGTAGCTAGGTTTTTAGAAAACAATCAACGGATTGCCTTTCAATTAGCGGCTCAATCTAGTCAAAAAAGCAATCTAAAAATAGAGGGAGAATTACGTCCTCGAAGTCAGCAAACTGATTTATCAATCCAAGCTGAGAACTTGTTAGCGACGCAAATCGATCGCTTAATCAAATTGCCTCTCGATATCCAAAAGGGTCGAGTAGATGGTGATGTAAAGGTGCAATTGCAACCAAATCAACCATTATCATTGCAGGGAAGCGCTCAACTGGAAAATGTCACCGCTAAAATTCCTCAAGTTCCCCAACGATTTACTAACACCCAAGGGAGGCTAACTTTTCAAGGACAGCAAATTGGTTTAGAAAATGTAAGTACGCGCTACGGTAGCCTGCCCGCCCAGATTAACGGCACTATTAATACTCAGAAGGGATACAATCTTACTGGTTTTGTGCGATCGGCTAGTCTGGGCAATGTATTCAAC
>QQTW01000905.1_pt1 | contig 19897 bp, 21 predicted proteins | sample 1904831 | NCBI WGS metagenome assembly QQTW01 (sample SAMN09435610, study PRJNA476489) | Subsurface metagenome, whole genome shotgun sequencing project. | reverse complement strand
TCGGTAAAGTAACGGGTGCATTTTACTTACCGCAATCCGAGTTTAATTGTTTTCAAGGATCGCTGGCAGCAGGAAAATTAGATTTAACAATTGCTGGAGATGCTGGTTCAACTCCATATTCTGATTCTATTGGCGATGCTCAAAACGCTCCACAAGTAGCTACAGCTAGTGATAGTTCGCAAATTGGAGCGCAATACGAGCAAGTATCATCTCAATATTCAGTAGCACTACAAAATTATTACCAATTATCAAATGTAAATGAAAATGACAAGCAGATATTGGCAGCTTGTAAAAGTAATTATCAAGAATAAATAAATGAGGCTCTGCTTCTATGTTTCGTTACTGGGCGAGCCTAGTAACGAGGGTAAATCTAGCTTCAAAACTCAATTCCGGGTTGTGCTTTGACACCTTGTTCGCGGAAGGGATGTTTAATTAATGTCATTTCTGTGACTAAATCTGCTCGTTCAATTAAAGCAGCAGGTGCGCCTCTACCTGTGAGAATTACGTGAGAATCTGCAGGTTTTTGCTCTAGTCCAGCCAAAACATCATTAACTTCTAAATAGCCAAGTTTGAGGGCGACATTGATTTCATCTAACAATACTAGCTTGAAATCTGGGTTGCGGATATATTCTAACGCCTTGTTCCAAGCCTGATTCGCTTTTTCGATATCTCGCTCTCTATCTTGGGTTTCCCAAGTAAAGCCTTCGCCCATTGCATGAAACACGAGTTGCGATTCCCACTGGCTGAGGACGGCTTTTTCTGCGGGTTCCCAGGCTCCTTTGATGAATTGAACGATCGCCACCTGATACCCATGACCGAGCGATCGCATTACCATGCCTAAAGCTGCCGTAGTTTTGCCTTTGCCGTTACCTGTATTAACTATTATTAAGCCTTTTTCTTGCGATGCTTTAGCGACTCGCTCCGACTGCACTTGCTTCCGCCGCTGCATCTTCTGGCGATACTGTTCATCTGTAAGGGATGAAGACTCTCTTGCAGCTACATCACTCGTAGTTTCCATTTCGTTAGGGTTGGGATGAGAATTCATTGTTACTAAACTGGCAGCGCTACAACATTTACCAATAATAGAATGAGCCAAATTATTTAACTCATACAGAGTTATATTCTGTTGTCAGGAAGGTTGGACAGATGGGCGGGACAAGGGAAAAGATGATGCAAAACAGAATAATGGTTATCCAAGGTGATATTACTCAGCAAAGGGTTGATGCAATTGTCAATGCTGCCAATAACTCCCTACTGGGTGGTGGTGGTGTTGATGGAGCAATTCACCGTGCAGCTGGATCGCAGCTTTTAGCAGAATGTCGGCAGCTTGGGGGTTGTGAAACTGGTGCAGCCAAAATTACTAAAGGCTATAATTTACCAGCAAAATGGGTGATTCACACTGTAGGCCCGGTCTGGTCAGGTGGCAATCGCAATGAGGATGAACTTTTAGCTAGTTGTTATCGTAGCTGTTTGGCGATCGCGGAACAATACCAAATTGAAACCATTGCTTTCCCAGCCATTAGCACGGGCGTGTATAGATTTCCCCTCGAACGAGCCGCACAAATTGCCGCTGCTGAAATTCAGGCATTTCTCAAAAGTAATAATTCTCTACAACAAGTAATACTCGTTTGCTTTAGCCCAACCGCATACGATTGCTTTCTTAAGGCAGTAAAACAAAAGATGGAAACATCGCTAGATTAGATCGGCGTATCTACTAATCATTCTGGTTGGAGTGAAAATAATGTCAAGACTGCCCAGCAATAAAATCAGCCCCGTTCCCATAACCGCAGAAATTAGCGTAGTAGATTTAATCGATAATTACTTCACCGCCTATAACTCGGCACGACTAAGGGAAATCTGCCAGTTGCTGAGTCGGGAAGTGTTTCAAGCAAGCGTGACAGTCGGAGTCAGCTTATCGGGAGCAATGACACCTGCTGGATTTGGAGTTTCAGCCCTAGCACCATTGATTCGTCATGGCGCGATCGACTGGATGATTAGCACTGGTGCTAATCTTTACCACGATATGCATTATGGGTTGGGGTTTGAACTTTATAAGGGTAATCCATTTCTAGACGATGTGAAGCTGCGTCAGGAAAGCACAATTCGGATCTATGACATTATTTTTGGCTACGATGTCCTACTAGAGACAGATGCTTTCATCCGCAAAATTCTTCAAGCAGAACCTTTTCAAAAGCGGATGGGAACAGCAGAATTTCACTACTTGCTGGGTAAATATGTGCGCGAAGTAGAAAAGCAAGTAGGAGTGGAGCATTCTTGTCTTTTAGCTACAGCTTATGAATGCGGAGTTCCTATCTATACATCTTCTCCAGGCGATAGTTCGATTGGGATGAACGTAGCTGCTTTATCGCTAGAGGGATCGAAGTTAGTGTTAGATCCATCAATTGACGTGAACGAGACAGCAGCGATCGCCTATAATGCACGGGAGACAGACGGCAAAAGTGCTGCTGTAATTATTGGTGGTGGCAGCCCTAAAAACTTCCTATTGCAAACTCAACCTCAAATTCATGAAGTATTGGGCTTAGAAGAACGCGGACACGATTACTTTATTCAGTTTACTGATGCTCGTCCAGATACTGGCGGCTTATCAGGGGCAACACCCAGCGAAGCTGTTAGCTGGGGCAAAATCGATCCAGAAGAGTTACCCAGTACAGTTGTTTGTTATACCGATAGCACGATCGCGCTGCCACTGGTAACAGCATACATCCTCAATCAGTCACCACCTCGCCAGTTAAAGCGACTGTGCGATCGCAAAGAAGAAATGCTAGAAAAACTTAAGGCAGATTATCTTGCTGCCAAAACTCAGCCAAGCGAGGAAATTCCCGCCGCTATGGCTGAAAATTTAGCCGAGCAACCCGTAGCCACCTATCCTTGTGGTAGACTCATCCCCAATAACCCTTAGTAGTCTCTTGGTTATGTTCAGTCCTCCTAGTTGAAGAATCAACTAGGAGGATTTTTGTTGTTGCTCAGATCGAGGAAGTTTTTCTGGCGAACAATGCAGTTTTGTAGCGATGAATTAAGTTGCCAGGGGGGGATAAATCTATTTTTTGAAATCTTTCAAAAAATGCATTCCGGCCTGTTATCCTTCGCAAAATGTAAATTAAACGGTAAAATTTAGCTATTTATACAAATTCTTCTCCAAGATATAAAAGCTAAATTCATAGCTTTCATTATCTGCCAACAAATGTTTTATAGAAGAAAAAATATCTTCTGTATCAATTAAAAAAACTTACACACCCTTAAAACCCTTTAGAAACATCAACCTCTACAATATTTCCCCTGGGCCATCTCCAAAACAAGCGAGAAGTATTTTGCTTAAATCCTAAATTGTTAATTTCAGGATTCCGGCGGGAATACTAAATAAAACCTCGCATTGCAAGGGGAGCGCATGATTCTGTCGAAGAAAACATTACTCTTTGTCAGCCTAGCATTTACTAGTCTATTTGGGGCTATTTATGTGACTTCCTCAACCATCTTGTTAAATAGCCTCAAAAAAGCAGAGGAACAAGATACGCGTCAAACTGTTGAGAGAGTTTTGAGTGTTTTCGCTCACACACAACAAGACTTTGGTTCCCGCTATGCTGATTGGGCGGCATGGGATGATAGCTACAAATTCGTTCAGGATGGCAACACAAACTTTATCAAGTCTAATCTTACTCCAGAAGTTCTTTCAACTTCAAAGCTCAATCTGCTGCTGCACATCAATACTTCTGGTCGAATTGTTTTTGGCACAGGCTTCGATATGAAAACTAAGAAAAATGTATCGATTCCAGAGGCAATAAAAAAACACCTTTCTCCCAACGACCTTTTACTACAGCATACAACTGTAAAAAGCACAGTTAATGGAATATTTTTACTTCCCTCAAGTCCAATGCTGATCGCCTCATTGCCTATTGTAACTAGCCAAGGCAAAGGCCCTATTCGTGGAACACTAATTTGTGGGCGCTATTTAGATGCTGATAGCATCAAGAAAGTTGCTCAAACAACTCTTTCATCTATTACTATGTATGGGATTAACGATCCCAAAATGCCCCCTGATTTCCAGGCAGTACGTTCCTCTATATCCAAACCTAGAGCAATTCTGGTTCGCCGTTTGAGCGAACAAACTATTGTGGGGTATACCTTTCTAAATGACATCTACGGTAAACCTGCTGTGCTGTTGCGGGTGGATCTGCCAAGAGAAATATACCAACAAGGACAAAGTAGCTTGCACTATCTTGTTGCATCTCTTGTAGTGGTAGGGTTGGTGTTTGGTGTAGTCACTCTGATGCTTCTGGAGCGAGCGATTATATTCCAACAACACCAGCGGTATGCTGAAGAGAAGTATCGCAGTATCTTTGTAAATGCTGCTGAGGGTATCTTTCAAACCACCCCGGAAGGGCAGTATATCAGTGCCAATCCCGCGTTGGCACGCATATATGGCTACGAGTCACCGGAGGAATTGATCGGGCATCTCAGGGATATCAAGGCTCAACTCTACGTTGAACCTGCCACTCGTGAAGAGTTTACCCGCCTAATGCAGGAGTACGACACCGTATTTGAGTTTGAGTCTCAGATATATCACCAAAACGGCAGCATAATTTGGATTTCGGAGAATGTACGCACTGTCCGTGACCCCAGTGGGGAGCTACTATTCTATGAAGGCACCGTCCAAGACATAACTAAGCGCAAGCAGGCAGAGTCAGAACTGCGTCAGACGCGCAACTTCTTGCAGACAATGATTGACCATCTGCCAGTAGCCGTTTTTGTCAAAGATGGTAAAGAAGAAAGCTTTGGTGTATTTAGGCTGTGGAATAAAACTAGTGAAAAGATATTTGGGTTAACGTCCGAGCAGGTAATCGGGAAAACAGTCCACGCCTATTTGCCACAAGAGCAGGCAGATTTTTTAGAGCAGAAAGACCGAGAAGCTTTTAAGCGAGGCAGCTTTGAGGAGATTCTTGAAGAGCCAATCGACAGCTACAGCTTGGGTAAAAGGATTATCCATACGGTAAAGCTGCCGCTCTACAATCAAGACCACGAGCCTGAATATTTGCTATGTATCGCGGAGGACATTACCAGTCGCAAGCAGGCAGAAGAGGCGCAGCTGCGCGCACAGGTGGCTGAGGCAGCTAAAGAAGAAGTTTATAAGGCTCTAGAGACAGAAAAACAACTGGGACTCCTTAAATCTCGCTTTGTTTCCATGACTTCCCACGAGTTCCGCACTCCCTTGACTACGATTTTATCTTCGGCTGAGTTAATTCAAGATTACGGGCACAAATGGACACAAGAGAAAAAACTCCAACATCTCCAGCGCATTCAAATATCTGTTAAGCACATGACAAATTTGTTGGATGACGTGCTGTTAATTGGTAAAGCTGAAGCTGGAAAGCTAGATTACAACCCAGTTTTACTAGATTTAGTTAAATTCTGCCGCGACTTAGTTGAGGAGATCCAAACCACTACGAAAAGCCACACTATCACCTTTATCAGTCAGAATAATTGCACTGATAAAGGTCAGAGTAGCTGCGAAAGAGTTTACATGGATGAAAAACTGCTGCGGCATATTCTGAGTAATTTGCTCTCAAATGCAATCAAGTATTCACCCCAAGATTGCACTGTAAATTTTGACTTAGTTTGCGAACGAGAAGAAGCTGTTTTTAAAGTTCGCGATCGAGGTATTGGCATTCCTGAGAAAGATCGAGCCAAACTGTTTGATTCATTCCACAGGGCTAGCAATGTTGGCACAATCTCTGGTACAGGGCTGGGCTTAGCCATTGTTAAAAAGGCTGTAGATTTACATGGTGGCAAAATTGCAGTAGAAAGTGAAGTCGGAGTTGGCACAACATTTATAATTTCTCTTCCATTGAATAATGAAAATCTGTCGGATGAAATACGAGTAACTACTTCGAGCCTAACTTAATTTAGCTCAATAGCTTCATCAACTTCGATGAAAGTCGCTTAAAACGCCATAAATTGCCCAAATTGCCGTCGCTCGTAGGTAATAACTAGCCCGGAAAGTGCCAACAGATGTAATTGCCTCTGGAGTGCGGAATTGCAAACCATTGTCGTAAATTTGTTGCACTACAGCTAGAGTTAACCGCAAAGCCTCATCCTTCATTCCCATCTGCACGAGAAAAGCTGCTAGCCCAAAATTAATTCCCGTCCAAACTTCCAAAGGATGAGTTGCATCCGGGTTTTCTGGGGAACCATCTGGTTTAAGTCCATTAGCAGCACCCAAATGCCCGTTATTGAATTTCAAAAAGCAAGCTTCATACACAGTTCTTAGTGCCGTCAAAGCACAATCGCTTGGAACAATATCGGGTAATTTCAGCAGACGAGCATAAAACTGTCCGCACAGCTGATCTGCCATCACCACATCCGATCCACTTTCACTATCCAACCGATAGTATTGCCCATTCCAAAGCTTCTCTTGATATATCGGTTTAGATAATGTCAACCAACCCTCAAAAACAGACCTTTGCTGCAAAACTTCCTTCGCGTTCTTCGCGTCTAACGCCTTCGGCTTCACTTCGCTCCTGTGGTTCGTTAACAAAACATCACTTATAGCGATCGCCGCCTCCAACGCCGCCAACCACAACCCACCACAATAAGCACTCACCCCCTGCAACCGCCAATCATCAAAAGTTTGATCTGGCGCACCAGAATTTTCTGGAATACCATCAGCGTCAAGGTCAAAAGTTTTCAGGTAGTTGAGAGTTTCTACAACAGCATCCCAACATTCAACCAAAAATTCCACATCATCAGCACCTGTCAGCAAAAAGTCCCGGTAAACCTGCAAGACAAAATCGCAAGATAAATCTTTCCAGAGGTTGCAATCTTGGTAGCTGGTATAATTCGTCTTTTCCCAAGGATGCTCGTTGGGTGCGCCCAAGTCGTGGGGGGTTGCGCCTGCAATTTTGCGGACGGCAAGCGGACTTTCCGCCCCGATGGTATAATAATAGCCAATTACACGGGTGCGATCGTCACTGGTAGGAATTGCCCGTGCAAAGGCGCGAATCACCGACTTTTCCAGTTCCGACCACAGCATCAACAAGGCAAAGGAACCATAAAGCCGCACATCTAAGCTTTCGTACCAGCGATAATCAATACACTCTACGACGGCAAACTGACCGATAGGATCTTGCTTTGAGGCTGCACTCCAAAGAGTAACACCGCTGGTGAGGTCGTAAAGCTCGTTGAATAGAGCCATTTTGAACTCTGGCGGTAAATCCGATCGCTCTAGAATCGGTTGTTGCCAAGATTGGATCTGCTGTTGCCAGAATTGATATTTTTGTAAAGCGGCGGCTGCGATCGCAAAAGCATTTTTCCCCGTTTGTCCAAAAAAATCTGTATAACGGCGATAATACTTGACACCAGACGCAAATTCTGTTATTGGAAAATCCCAAGCGAGAACGAAGGGAATTGTACGAGTTTCACCGGGTTGCAGAGTGAAGCGGACAGCGATCGCTGCTGCTATTTGTTCTCCTTCAGAAGCTGGTGTTTCATCTACCTGGTTGGATAAAGAACCATCTTCAGCGAAGCTTTGCCAGACATCCTCGCCCGTGCTTGTTGGGTTCCAGCGGGTGTGATGAAATACTTCCACACTGGGATGTTTGAGCGTAGCAATGCACCACTGTCCTTCCCCTTCTTCTAAGGTACCACTATCAACTCTACCTAACACACACGCTGTATACTCAGCATCTCCCACCAGTTGATTAAAATTACCCTTGCTATCTCCCAGTCGTGGTTGATACTCATAAACTGGACTACCATCATCCCGTAACTGCACCTGTGGAGATTTGACTGCATTGGTAAACCAGCCGACCATATTTTGCCAAGTTAGCATGATGGCGATCGTTATTGGCGCATCAGTCGGGTTGTGTGCAGTCCAATCAAACACCGCTACTGGATAACTCGTTTCCTGGTAATTCTGAGCCAAGATAGGCGAAAACTGTTCGCAAGTTAGTTCAGTTTGAAATACTTTCTCATAAACAAACCAACTGCGAGGATACAAAGCATGATATTTACCAGTATTGGCGATTGAGCGATCGCCTCTCCCCAAGTCTCCTTGTCCCCAAGTCTCCTTGTCCCCCCCGCTGGCTAGATACCACTGCCAAGCTTCCAGAGTGCGATCTCTTGGTGGTTCGGTACATAAGGCGTAGGCTTGGGATGGAGAATTAGCTGACTGTTCAAAGACGCTGAATTGACAAGCTGGGATACTTTGAAAAATATGCTCTCCGCCGTCAACTTGCCAAAGGTTAAAATCTCCTCGTGAGGAACGACCAATACACCCAGCACCGAAGCCACCCAAAGGCATTCCATGCCAAGGGCCATCATCGAGGTTGCTAGCAGTGCGAACGGTGTAGGGTTTGTCCCAGCCAAGACCGATGGGACGATGCCAGGTATAAGGGGGGATATTGGGCATGGGAGATACTACTGCTGATTGCACCCCATGATTTTACAGTAGGCAGGAGAAAGAAGGCAGAAGAAAGAAGTGGCAAGTTTTCAATTCCTTGTTTCTTTTTCCCAATTCTCCCGACTCTTGACTCCAGCCCCCAGTCCCCTTTTCACAGTCCAGCAAACCATTCATAGCCCTGATCTTCCCAATAGCCTTTAGCAGGTAACAGATGATTAACTAGCATAATTTGTGTTACCCATTTACTCTGCTTGTAACCGAGTTTAATTGGCGCAGCTAAGCGTAAAGGCGCACCGTTGTCAACTGGTAATGGTTGTCCATTTTTTTGATATGCCAATAAAGTTTGGGGATGCAAAGATGAAGCAATATCCCAGCTTTCATAGTAGCCATCCGCTGACTTGAAATAAACGTAACCAACTGTGCTTTTAGGTTGGGCAAGAGCAATAATATCCCGTAGCCTTATACCACCCCATTGCACGATCGCCGCCCACCCCTCTACACAAACATGACGAATTGTCATTGTAGTTAAGGGCATTTGCTGGATATCTTTTATACTTAAACTTAGGGGATTATCTACCTCACCATTAACTGTGAGACGAAAGGCGATCGGATCGATCTGCGGCGTAAAGTTGAAGGTATTAACTAATAACTCTTTTGGCTCAATTGCACTAACAGGAAATTCGGGAACTGGTTTTTGAGGATTTAATAATAAAGCTTCAACACTTTGATTTAGAGGTTCAGAAGCTTTACCTACCATATCTTCAAATAGAGGGGTACCACACCCTCCCAGAAGTAAACCCATGCTGGAAAGTCCAGACAATTGCAGAAATTGGCGGCGTAGTAAACGGCGACGTGGAACTTGAATTAAACTCATAAATCACTTTTACCAAAACATTGATTCGAGCAAACGCGAACCTCCAATCTTTAAGCCTAGTAAAGAGTGAAGCAGCGAAAAAATTACAACTATCGGCACTGATGTAAAATGAACTATTCGTAACGCTTCCCAGCTACCGAAAAAATCTACGATCCAGTAAAATTGGGCTGGTTTATACATTCCAATACCGCTAAATATAGCCAGCAATAAGATCGGAATGATGGCAGTGTAAACTATACGATGCCAAGCATAATTTTTGCGCTTTTGATTCTGACTCGTTTGCAGTGCTTTGAGGTCATTGCTACTGACAAACCGATGTTTCCAACGGCGGGAAATCAAAATATAAATACCATACCAAAGTAAGTTAAGCGCAAATAACCACATGGCGGCAAAATGCCAATGTCTACCGCCAGCCAGCCAACCTCCCAGTAAAAATATTGGTGGGAATTGCCAACCGCCTCGCCCACCAAAAACAGGATTAGCGTTGTAAATTTGTAGTCCACTAGTAATCATTAAAAACAAGCTAATGATATTGAGCCAATGAAATATCTTGGCTGGAATAGCTTGCTTTGGTGAGAGTTGAGACTGATATTTTTTAGCTGGAACAGACGCATTCATAGATAACTACTATGTTATTTGATTATTTGCTTACCATATATCTTTCAGGCTCGATCTCCCCAACTCCCCTTTAAAATCGAGGTGTCGCAGGCGGGAAAATCTTAGATATGAATATTACGATTCAACTGCTGTGCTGGATTTAAATTATAGATAAAACATCCAATCGCTCTTTTCCACCGTAAATTGAATAGACGTTTATAGCAATTGACTAATGAATATAAACTCACTGCGGCGACGGCAGTTACTATGGTATCTTGGGCTATCAACTGGTACGGCAGCACTGAGCATCGGCTTTAAGCAAGCTGATAGTCAAACTTCGGACTCTGACAAAATCCCCAGTTCTATTGCTGTTGCTGCACCAAATACTAAATCGTTACCAGAGTTTCAAGGCATCAGTCAGTGGCTCAATTCACCGGATCTAGACGTTGCACAACTCAGGGGTAAAGTTGTCTTAGTGCAATTCTGGACATTCGCCTGCATCAACTGTCAGCGTACTCTACCATATATTACCCGTTGGCATCGGGAATATGCTAAGCAAGGATTGCAAGTGGTGGGAATACATACTCCTGAATTTCCGTTTGAACGGGATGCAAACAACGTCAAAAGAGCTGTGAAACAGTACCAGATTAATTATCCGGTTGGGTTAGATAACGAATACAAAACTTGGGAAGCTTACCAAAACCAACACTGGCCTCATCTATTTTTAGCCGATCGCCAAGGCTTTTTGCACTATGACCACATTGGCGAAGGTGCTTATGATAAAACTGAGCAAACCATCCGCACGCTCTTAGGATAGGCACATGAGTAGCATATCAGCTGGTCTGGCAGTGCTGGGAGGAATGCTAACCGTTCTATCGCCCTGCGTGTTGCCTATTTTACCAGTAGTAGTGGGGCGATCGCTCCAGTCCCATCGCTATGCACCTTTGGCAATCGTAGCAGGATTAATTGTAGGTTTTGCCACCATAGGTAGTTTAATAGGAGTCACAGCTAGTTGGTTGGCAGGACTAGCTAGTTTACTCCGAATAGTAGCGATCGCTCTGCTACTCATTGCAGGTATTCTTGCTATTTTTCCCAGTTGGAGTTACCAACTATTCGCCCGTTTGCGGCTGATACCAAGGGTTTTGATTGCTATTATAAAAAGATTTCTCAAATTTGCGATAAGTAGGGGCGGGTTTAAACAAAAGCTTTGTGAGAAAACATATTCGTCAGAAAAACCCGCCCCTATCCAAGCCAAAATCCTCAAACAACCAAAGCCAGTTGGATTATGGGGGGAATTTTGCTTAGGAACCCAACTCGGCTTACTTTGGACTCCTTGTGCTGGAACAGTTTTAAGCAGTATTCTCGTCCTGGCTGCTGTAAAGCACGATACAAAATCAGCCTTTGTTTTACTGCTTTTGTATGGTTTAGGGGCGGCGATACCAATACTGGCGATCGCATATGGTGGGCGCTATTTCAGTCGAAATATCTTAAAACTACGTTCCTACAGTCAGATTCTACAAAGAGTCGGGGGTGCGATTGTAGCAGTGACAGCGATCGCCATTCTGTTGGGTTGGGATGTACAGATTCAGTTAGCGATCGCGCCTTTTTTTCCAGCTTTGCGGCTATGAATTAATAATAAAGAAGCTAAAGACAAAACCTGCTCTATGGCAGGTTTTGTCTTAATAAGCAGCAATTTTATTTGCCAACCTTATTAGGGGTAAAATGTTATTTCATCGCACCACCAGACTGGTTCATAGTATCGTTCTTCTTCATTGCACCACTGGTATTGTTCATAGCATCGTTCTTCTTCATTGCACTACCAGAGTGGTTCATAGTATCATTTTTCTTCATTGCACTATCAGAGTGGTTCATAGTATCATTTTTCTTCATCGCACCACTGGTATTGTTCATAGCATCGTTCTTCTTCATCGCACTACCAGAGTGGTTCATAGCATCATTTTTCTTCATCGCACCACTAGGAGAAACCTGATTTTGGCTGAGGGCAGCTTCAGAATAGGTAGCAGTTAAAGTTAGACTAACAATTAAACAAAGTAGTTTCCAATTCATATTCTTTAGTCTCGTAACAGTGGTTTCTCTTGTAATACGGATGAGTTGCTGTTTTGGATGTAAAATATGCTGAAATTATTAGTAGATTGAAAAGTAGCCATCCTCAGCGACATCCAGTTAAGCGCTGTCAATCGTATTTGAAGATAATAGATAAAATCCGCTATTGGAGATGCAGCAAAGTTATAACTTAATCGACTCGATATTTATCGGTTCCAATGCATACTGATTCTGCTGATTTTATGCCCAACTTACAACAGTCTGACGCAGATCTGTATCGCGCCTTGAAAGCTGGGCAATCTGCTGCTCTCGGTATCCTCTACGATCGCTATTCCACTCTAGTTTACAGACTAGCACTACGGATTCTGGCTAATACCCAAGAAGCAGAAGACCTTACCCAAGAAGTTTTTCTCACACTCTGGCGTAGTAACAACTATAATCTTGATCGCGGTTCGATGAGCAGCTTTTTGACCACGCTAACGCGATCGCGGGCTATTGATAAACTGCGATCGCGTGGTACCAACTTCAAATTTCTCCAGCGATGGAGTCATATGGCTAGCGCTCCATCTCCTCGCACACCTTTTGAGGAAGCATCTTTAAATCAGCGTTCTGAGTATGTTCGTGATGCTCTAGCACAATTACCAGAGAAACAGCGACAGGTGTTAGAGATGTCCTACTACGAAGGTATGAGCCAATCAGAAATTGCTAAACAGTTAGATATACCTCTAGGAACCATTAAAACTTGGTCGCGCCAAGGCTTATTGAAACTGAGACAAAACCTGAAAGAATTGATTGAATAGTTGAATGTATGACTGAGCCTTTATTGCCGGAAAAATTAGAAGAATTAATTGCTGGTTATGCCCTTGGCAACCTTAGCCCTGAAGAAGCTGAGGAATTACGACAACTGGTTGCAGAACATCCTGAGTTAAATACACAAGTACATGAGTTGCAGCAAGTGTTGGAACTGATGCCCTATGCTCTACCTGAAGCAACACCACTACCGCACCTGCGCGAAAATATTCTCAAAGTCGTTGAAGCTGGTAACAGTAACACCTCATTTTCTCAGCAAAACATTAAGAAATTTTCTTTACGATGGAGCCATGCGATCGCTTCTGTTGCCTCAGTTTTAGCTTTAGCTGTAGGTTTAGATAACTATCGACTCAGGCAAAACATAACTAGTTTACAAGCTCAAACAGCTAGGCAAAAAGATGTCATTGCCATGCTGCAAGATTCCAATACTCATCTAGTCTCGCTCAAAGGCATGGATAGTGCCTCTGCGGCAACGGGAAATATTCTCATGACTCCAGGGGAACCAAACGCCGTTGTCGTACTACAAAATCTGCCTATTTTACCTCAAGGCAAATTCTATTACCTTTGGGCAGTAGTTGATGGTAAAAAAATACCTGCGGGGCAGTTTAATGCTAACGAGAAAGGAAACGTTTTTGTCAAATTACCAATTCCTGCTAATTCTGGTTTAACAGCATTAGTCGTGACTTTGGAGGTGTCACCAACGCCTAAAAATCCATCTGAAATTATGGTGATGACTAGTAATATTTAAAACATTTTTCAAATTACTAAGCGTTTAATCGAGATTACGGATGAAATATCTTGCCCTTCTACTATTATTAATACTCTCTTTCTCAGTAGCGTTTCCTGCTGATGCATCCAGATGCCGCAATTTTAATGCTCATCAAATTTGCATTCTTAGTATCAAACGCAGTGCTAAAAACTATTGGGAATACACGGCAAGCGTTAGTGCAGATAAAATTAAAACACCGAGCGAAGTTTATAATTGCCGCGATCGCGTTAAAATTCAACCAAACAAGACTGTTGTGCCATTTGGAAAAAAAGATCCAGGTGAATTGATATGCAGTTTTTTCAAGCGGTGAATGCCTTTATTTTTTCTGCGTAGCGATAACGCGCCACATAATGAAAAGTGTGAAGCCAATGTAGGCTAATACAGTTAACCACTCCTGAGCGCTACTAAATGTATCCATCAATCAAAACCAAGAAATAAACTAACTTTTCTTACCTGTAAATCCTAAACTCTAATGCTGCCAGTTGGTAACGGTGCAAGCCGAAGGTGTGGCGAATCTGGATAAAGTGCTACAGATAGGGGCGGTGGTGGTAATCGGCTATCCTAAGTTTCAAGGCGGTACTGGCGGCTATGCCCGCTATATTGCTATTTGCCCACCAGATTGGAAATATGGAGTGTCAGTGAGACAGATACCAGAGGCTCCTTTACCGAGAGCAAATAAACCATTGCAGTGGGATCGAAAGCTTGGTGTGCGGGTAAGATAAGCTTTTCAACCCTGTCAAGTTTACGATTCTTAATCTGGAAATTGGCGGTTGGTATTGAAGCGCGATCGCACAATCCCATAGGCTGATCGAAGAGCGCGATCGTTAACCAGTACCAGTAGCTAAAATGCCCCTTAGAATCATCGAACACTTTGATAGTAGCTTTACTCTCGCTCCAGAAGCAAAAGCAACTTTGTTTAGTTTATTGACGAGTCAAGCTTTTATCCAGCAAATCTGTCAACAAATACAATCTGAAATCGAGTTTGCAGAATTGCTTTTTCAACCAGTTCCCTACAGCGCAGCAACACCTAAAGGAATGCCTGCTGAATTTGAAAAATATCACGAATCAGACGAGTACATAATTATAAACGTGCCGCCTAATTTCATGTTTAAAGCTAAAATTTTCAAACCCAGTCGTTTGTGTGCTGTATATCGTATCAAATAATAAAAACTTTGAGAATAACCAATGACTACTGAAACTACAATTCCCTCCCTTGCTAGTCTTGAATACATTCCTTATATTGATGCTGATGGACAATTACCAGCTCAATTTCAAGGAAAAGTTGGAGTTTATGCCATTTTTGAGCGAGATAAATTGCTGCAATATGTAGGCTTTTCTCGTGATGTTTATGTTAGCCTCCAACAGCATCTGGTACGCCAACCACAAAAGTGTTACTGGCTCAAAGTGCAAACTATAGATCGTCCTAGTCGCACAATTTTGGAAAATATTCGTGATGCTTGGATAAGTGAAAACGGCTCAACTCCTGATGGAAATGCTGCCCAAGAAGCAAAATGGACTCAGGCTATCGATGCTAAAGCAGCTATGACTGCTGATGAGCAAACAAAATATGCAGCGACTGATGAACTAACCCAAATCAAACTATTAAAAAATGCTGCTCGTAGGGTGGAGGGAGAAATTTTAGCCGAGTTAGAATCTCGCGGTGTAAAAATGCAAATGCGCTTCAATCCAAAGCTGAAAGAAAAGGGCTTGCTCGACTTGAAGTAGATCGGCACTTGCAACGCTATTGTCCAAAAACACAGTTCATTCAGTCGTTGGGATGGGTACGCCATGACGATCGCTATTGTAAAGTTATGAAAGAGCAGTAAGGCTCAAGGCTTTGCGCTAGGGGTACCGCTTGTAAACTCTCCATGACGACAACGCTGTTAAATAGTCGCTATCAAATCATCCAGGTGCTGGGAGGTGGTGGGTTTGGAGAAACTTTTCTAGCAGAAGATACCTACCTGCCTTCTCGTCGTCGGTGCGTAATTAAACAGCTAAAGCCGATGACGCATGACCCGCAGATGTACCAGTTGATTCAACAACGTTTTGCGCGTGAAGCGGCGATTTTAGAAAAACTAGGCGATCGCAGCGACCAAATTCCCAAACTCTATGCCTATTTTTCCGAAAATGGGCAGTTTTACCTGGTGCAGGAATGGATTCAGGGCCAAACCATAACCAGCCTTGTAGAAATCAAGGGGCTACTGAGTGAAACTGCTGTTAGGAATATTCTGGTGAGTCTGCTGTCGGTGCTGGATTACGTGCATACTGAAGGCATCATTCACCGGGATATCAAGCCGGACAATATCATCTTGCGCCACGAGAATGGCTTGCCGATTTTGATTGATTTCGGTGCTGTAAAGGAAACGATCGCTACAGTAAGCGATCCCCAAGGCAAAATCAAACCCTCAATTGTATTAGGCACTCCCGGTTTTATGTCCCCAGAACAGGCAGCTGGTCGTCCAAGCTATACCAGTGACCTTTACAGTCTGGGAATGACAGCGGTTTATATGTTAACTGGAAAGCTACCACAAGAGTTGGAGATAGATCTCCAGGCGGGGCATATCCTTTGGCAGCAATACGCCAGAAACGTTAGCCCTGGTTTAATGGCAGTACTCGATCGGGCGATTCAGTCTCATCCGCGCGATCGCTACACCACTGCTAAAAAAATGCTGCTGGACATCTTACAGTCTGATGCTTCTATAGCCCCAGAACCTTCACCTGAGAAAACGATTGCCCTGCCTCCCAAACAAGTTAAAGCGTCTAGCCAGCCTATTCCAGTAAATTCACCTCCTCCTGCTTTGGCAAGCAATCACCCCTCTAGTCAACAAAATTGGCAGAGAAAGTTAATTTTGGGGATTCTAGCAGGTGGTTTGCTTGGTGCTTCTGTCCTCGTCGGTGTCCGTAACTCTTCGCCCCCATCTAACTCAGAACAACCAATAGCAAAATCTACCCCACAATCTCCACCAGCTTCCAAACCCGCTGATGCCCCGTCTACGCCTGCAATTGATTCTCCCGCACCCCCAATATCTGTACCACAGCCGCAAACAGAGCCACAGAATACTCAATTGCGATCGCCGCAAGTTAGAGAGACACCACCATTAGATAAACAGAACCAAAATAGCTCATCTAGCAATGCCTCCAAGAGCAGCGTACCAGGTTTTCCCATCGGCAGCTCTAATAGAGAGGTAAAAGCAGTCTTGGGCAATCCAACGCAAACTTCCAAAGGCATTTGGTCTAATACCCAAGCATACATATATGACATAAAGCCTAATCAAATTACTTTGGGCTATTTATTCGATCGCAATTCAGGACAGTTGCGGCAAACCGAGGTATCTTTTGCTCAATCCGTCGCTTTGGAGCAAATGCAAACAACTTTGCAGGAAATGTTGGGCAAACGCAGCTTTATCAACATCAACCAGGGATTGCGCTCGGTGTATCAGCGCCGCAGTAACAAATACTCTTTTAACACTGGGAAACTAAAAGTTGCGATAGAACGTAATGAACGCGATCGTATTTATATCGGTGTTTGGGATGCCGATTTACATTAAATAGGGTGAGCAATGCCCACCCTACTGTAGAGACGTTGCAGGCAACGTCTCTAATTAAGATCATCGTAGGCAACTCTACTTAACTGTTACCTTAGCGCCAGCAGCTTCCAATATCTTCTTAGCTTCTTCAGCTGCGTCCTTAGCAATGCCTTCCTTAACTGCTTTTGGAGTAGATTCTACCAAGTCCTTCGCTTCCTTCAAACCCAAACCTGTGAGTTCGCGCACCTGTTTGAGAATGGCAATCTTCTTATCAGCTGGATATTCTTCCAGAATTACGTCGAATTCGGTTTTCTCTTCTACTTCTTCAGCAGGAGCAGCAGCAGCACCTGGAGCCATCATCATCATGCCTCCAGCAGGAGCAGCAGCACTAACGCCGAAAGCTTCTTCAATTTGCTTTACTAACTCAGCAGCTTCTAGCAGAGATAGTGTTTTCAGTTGTTCTAGAATTTGATCGGTTGCAGCAGACATTAATTAACTCCTATGTAAACTAAACTTTTCCTACCGTTGTTTGCCACTATTTAAGCAGCAGTATCATCAGCACTAGCGCCATCTTTTTCTGAATGAGCCTTGATACCACGACCCAGCGAAGCTGGAACTTCGTTGATACCCACAGCAATCTTGGTTGCCAAAGCATTCAGCGCCCCGGCGATTTGAGCCATCAGTTGTTCCTTAGATGGCAAATCTCCAAGGGCTTTCACGTCTGCCTCTTTGAGCAGACGACCTTCCATCACGCCGCCCCGCAGTTCTGTTTTCTTGCTGGCTTTTTGGAAGTCTTGGTAAGCCTTAATCGCACCACTGAAATCTTCTTTAACCAGCAAAAAAGCCGAAGAACCCGTGAGCAATTCTGTCATTGGCTGCCATTTATCCTGACCGTCAATGGCAATGCCCATCAAGGTATTTTTGCTTACTTTGCAGTCAGTTCCGGTTGGGCGCAGCCGCCGCCGCAAATCTGTAATTTCAGCAACTGTTAACCCCTGGTAGTCAATGACTAACGCTAGCTGACACTCCTTCAAAGTTTCCTTGATTTCAGCAACGAGCGCTTGTTTGCCTTCTATCGTTCTACCCATTTCAATTTCACCTCCTTAACGGAATTTACATCAATCTTTATTTCCCACACTTAGCCAACCAAATAAAAACCCCAGCGATTTTCGCCGGGGTGACATAGTTATACTTCTCATGCCATCTAAATTGCACCTAAGCTGGTGTCTTAGTAGGCAGTATTGATGTAAACCTCGGCAGGATATTAAGCCTATGCGCGCACCTGCTGTCTTCGGCTGATTCAATGCGTGAATTTTAGATTTTAGATTGGTAGTTGGTAATTGGGTAAAAATTATGAATTATGAATTGAAAGAATTTCAACATTCATCATTCAGCATTCATCATTACCCATCCCTAGCAACTAGCCACTAACACTATGCTGCTTCTGTCATCTTCAGGTCGCGCAGGGCGTTGACATCCAATTGAATTGATGGCCCCATTGTGGAAGCAACAAACATCGTCCGCCAGTAGCGACCCTTAGCCCCCGAAGGGCGGTTACGGTCAATGCTTTCTTGCAATGCCTTCAAGTTCACCAGCAAATCTTCTGGTGTGAAGGCAGCCTTACCAAACATAACATGAACAATGCCTGTGCGGTCAGCACGATATTCAAGTTTACCAGCTTTGAATTCGCCGATCGCCTGTGCTAGGTCAAATGTAACTGTACCGCCCTTGGGTGAAGGCATTAAACCTCTTGGGCCCAATAAACGTCCCAGCTTTGCCACTTGCGGCATCACATCCGGTGTAGCAATCAGCAGGTCAAAATCCATTCTACCGTTTTGGATTTCGTTAATCAGCTCTTCTGAACCAACTATATCCGCACCTGAATTGTTGGCTTCCGTTACCTTTTCCCCTCTAGCAATTACTGCTACGCGAACAGTTTGACCTGTTCCTTTTGGCAAAACTACTGTTGTCCTTAGCTGTTGGTCTGTATATTTGGGGTCAATTCCCAAGCGAATATGTGCCTCAGCTGCTTCGGAAAACTTAGCAGTTGCTGTCTCTTTTAACAGACTCAAAGCCTCTATAGGTTCGTAGGCTCTGTCTTCGACTTTATTGAGTAGCTCTTGTAGTCGTCGTGATACTTTTTTCGTCATTTCTCTCTCCTGGGGTGATTGCGAAGCGATCGCTTCTCCCCCGTAATAATTTTGGATTTTAGATTTTAGATTTTGGATTGGGCATTCTTTTCTAGCCCCTAGTCCCTAGTCCCTAACCCCTATTCAGTAATTGCCACGCCCATATTCTTGGCGGTACCTGCCACAATCTTCATTGCTGCGTCAATATCGTTAGCATTGAGGTCTGGCAGTTTGGTTTGGGCAATTTCTCGCAGTTGTGCTTGGGAAATTGACCCAACCTGCTTTTTATTCGGTTCGTTAGAACCTCTTTCTACCCCAGCTGCTTTGCGAATTAACACTGAAGCAGGCGGAGTTTTCAAGACAAAAGTAAAACTCCGGTCTTCAAATACCGAAATTTCTACTGGAATTACCATTCCAGCTTGGTCTGCTGTTCTGGCGTTATATTCCTTGCAGAACATCATGATATTAACGCCATGCTGACCCAGCGCTGGTCCTACTGGTGGAGCGGGGTTGGCTTTCCCAGCGTTCAAAGCCAGTTTAATCACCGCTACTACTTTCTTTGCCATTTCTTTCTATTAGCCTTGTTTCTGAACCTGATTAAACTCCAATTCTACTGGTGTATCGCGTCCAAATATCGATAGTAAAGCTTTCAGCTTGCTCCGTTCTGGACTGACTTCCACCACTTCACCTTCAAAGTCTTTAAACGGACCTGAA
>QQTW01000904.1_pt1 | contig 19902 bp, 16 predicted proteins | sample 1904831 | NCBI WGS metagenome assembly QQTW01 (sample SAMN09435610, study PRJNA476489) | Subsurface metagenome, whole genome shotgun sequencing project. | reverse complement strand
ATCCGCAAATAATCCCCAACTTCACTGTTATAGTAAGCATGGGTTTCTCGCTCTGGTGGCATAACTACAATGTCTCCGCGCAATAGCTCAACAGGAGCGTCGTCAAATAGCCCCGCATCGAGCGCTTGGTGGTAGCGTTCAATTTTCCATTTGTAAGTGGTAATAGTCATAATAATCCCTCCTCAGAACGCATAGATGCAACGGTGAAGCAATATTTTTAGTATGGCAGATTTGCTGCCTTCGCTTCCTATGGCGATGTTCCTGCATCTATTTAGAGTTGATGAGGAATGCGACAAATTGCGCTAAAGTTACTTTAGACAAAGCTCGTGCGGCGATTTTTCAAAGCCAAAAATGCGACCGCGCTAACTAAATTTAACTTGTCTCAACACACTGCGGACGAACTCTGAGGTATGGTTGGAAAATAATATTTCTGCTTTGCACACTAAGAGCGTAAATGACTTTAGTTTCCCCCAACTCTGCCCAGCATAAGAAAGCCAAAGCTTTAAAACCTTCTAGCCGCCGCCCTGCTAAAGAACTTTGTAGCGAGTGCGGTTTGTGTGATACATATTATATACATTATGTCAAGGATGCTTGCGCTTTTATTAATCAACAGATAGCCGAGCTAGAAACCCAAACTCATACTCGCAGCCGCAATTTAGATGACCCTGATGAACTATATTTCGGTGTCAATCAGGGCATGATGGCGGCGCGCAAAACCCAACCAATTGAGGGAGCGCAATGGACGGGGATCGTTAGCGCGATCGCCATTAAAATGCTAACTAAAGGCTTGGTTGAGGGCGTTGTCTGTGTCCAAAATACCAAAGAAGACCGATTTCAACCGATGCCTGTAATCGCTCGGACTCCAGAAGATATATTAAAAGCTAGAGTAAATAAACCAACACTTTCGCCTAATCTTTCGGTACTCGAACAAATCGAACAATCGGGGATGAAGCGGCTGCTGGTAATTGGTGTAGGCTGCCAAATTCAAGCCTTAAGAGCCGTTGAAAAACAATTGGGTTTAGAGAAGCTCTACGTACTAGGTACGCCTTGCGTAGATAACGTTACCCGCGCTGGGTTGCAAAAGTTTTTGGATACAACTAGCAAGTCGCCGGAAACTGTCGTGCATTACGAATTTATGCAAGACTTTCGGGTTCACTTCAAGCATGAAGATGGATCGACGGAAACTGTACCGTTTTTTGGACTGAAGACAAACCAACTTAAAGATGTATTTGCTCCTTCTTGCATGAGTTGTTTTGATTATGTCAACTCGCTTGCTGATTTGGTAGTTGGCTATATGGGCGCACCGTTTGGCTGGCAATGGATTGTGGTGAGAAATAATACTGGGCAAGAAATGCTAGATTTGGTGCAAGAGCAACTGCAAACCCAAGCAGTGATGTCTAAAGGCGATCGCACATCTGCCGTACAACAAAGCATCCCCGCCTATGACAAAGGCGTTACGCTACCTATGTGGGCAGCAAAATTGATGGGCGTAGTCATTGAAAAGATTGGTCCTAAAGGTTTAGAATACGCGCGTTTTTCAATTGATTCTCACTTCACGCGCAATTATCTTTACCTTAAGCGCAATTATCCCGAAAAATTAGCGGCTCATGTGCCAGAATTTGCTAAGAAAATAGTCGCTCAGTATCGCTTGCCAGAATAGTCAGCTTGAGAGAAAACCTTGGAGTTGGTTCTAGATATGAGCTACTGCATCAACCCTAAGTGTTACAAGCGCAACAATCCTGAAGATTTAGCGTACTGTCAAAGTTGCGGTTCTAGCTTGCTTATAAATGATCGCTATAAGCTAGTTAGACCTTTGCGCGAACTATACGAATTAAATCCTACGGAAATTTTTGAAGTAGACGATCGCGCTGCGGCAAAAGTCATGAAGGTGTTAAATAGCGATCGCCCAAAGCTAGTCGAGCTATTTGCGCAAGAAGCGCAAGTATTGCAGCGTTTGCAACATCCAGGAATTCCTCAAGTAGATGCATATTTTGTTGTGTCACTAAGCGATAGCGAAAAAAAGTTGCATTGCTTGGTGATGGAAAAAATTGAGGGGCAAAATCTCAAGCAATGGTTGGAGGAAAATGGAGCAATTTCGGAAACAACTGCTATTGATTGGTTAAAGCAACTTCTAAATATTTTGGCTCAGGTGCATAGCGCCAAACTTCTGCACCGAGATATCAAGCCATCTAATATTATGTTGCGTCCCGACGGGCAACTAGTACTGATTGACTTTGGCACAGTTAGAGAACTTACCCGTACTTATATCAATAAACTGGGATGGAGCGACGTTACTCAAGTTTACTCCGTAGGATACACGCCACCCGAACAAATTGAAGGTCAAGCAGTTGTAGAATCTGACTTTTTTGCTTTGGGACGCACTTTTGTCCATTTACTGACAGGTATTTATCCGGCGGAGTTGCCCAAAAATCCCCAAACTAATCAGTTAATTTGGCGAGATCGAGCGCCGCAAGTTTCTACTTGGCTGGCATACTTAATCGACGAACTGCTTGCACCGCTACCACAGCATCGCCCTGGAAATGCGCAAAGTATCTTAGAGCGTTTAGTTGAGCGTAACTACAGTGACGAGACGCGCCTACCACTAACTGAGCAAATTGCCACTACAGTTAATCAAAGCGATCGCACGCAGCAAAACTACCCTCAGCGTCGAATCTGGCGCAAGTGTCGCAATTTTTTATTTACTAGCATTGCTGTTACTAGCTTAATTGTTGGCGTGCGTCAGCTAGGAATACTAGAAACAGTCGAGTTGCAAGCTTTCGATCAACTAATGCGTTGGCGACCTGTAGAAGGGGCAGATCCGCGTCTATTGGTAGTTACAATTGATGAAGCAGACATTCAAGCACAACAGCAAAGACAAGGATCTTTAGGCGATCGCACCTTAGCTCAATTATTAGCCAAACTCGCACAATACAACCCGCGCACCATTGGTTTAGATATTTATCGAGATGTAGCTGCAAGCAAGGCTTATCCCGATTTAATCAATTATCTGCAAATAAGCGATCACTTTATTGGTCTGTGCAAAATTAGCGATCCCGATACTAATAATCCTGGTATTCCGCCGCCGCCAGAAGTCGCCCCCGAACATATCGGCTTTAGCGATGTCCTCCCTGATGACGACAATATAGTCCGCCGCCAAATTCTCCATTTAACTCCGCCGCCGACATCTCCTTGTACTACAGAATATGCTTTTAGCCTTCAACTAGCATTGCATTATTTAGCTGCGGAGGGCATTGAAGCAAAAGTTACGCCTCAAGGCAATTTGCAGTTGGGTAATGTCGTTTTAAAGCGGTTAGCAGATAATAGCAGTGCTTATAAACAAGCTGACTTAAGAGGCTACCAAGTATTGCTAAATTACCGCCCCTATCGTAATGTTACAGATATTGCTTTCCAAGTTAGTCTTGACGATGTTTTAAATAATCGCATTAGTCCAAAAATTAGGAACGAGTTACAAGATCGTCTCGTCTTAATTGGTGTTACTGCCCCAACTAGTGTCAATGATTATTGGTTTACACCCTATAGCGCTAGCCAACAGCGCTTTGACAAACAACTACCAGGAGTGTTTTTGCAAGCACAAATGGTTAGCCATCTTCTCAGTACAGTTTTAGATCGCAGACCTTTTTTATGGATGTGGTCTATATGGAATGAGATTCTGTGGATTGGTTGTTGGTCAATAGTGGGAGGAGTGCTGTCATGGTACTGCCAACAATTTTTGCGCTTAGTATTGGCGATCGCTGTTACACTTATAACCTTGTGCGGATTATGTTTTTTGCTTTTGCTTCAAGGCGGTTGGGTTCCGCTAGTGCCTCCGGCACTGGCTTTATTAATTACAGCTACAAGTATAGTAATTTACCATCGCTATAGCCTTAAATAATATTAGTACCGACTTAAATAAGAAATTATGCACTTGGATGAAATTAGCCATGAACAAGAGCGCGCAAGCCAGTTTTGCTAAGTATAAGCTCGGTGCAGTTGCATTGGTACTAGCTCACACAAATTCAATAATTCCTGCTGACGCACAGATTATTGAATTTGTCAATAGCGCGCCTGTTATGCTACCTGGGCGATCGCCCGCGCAAAATTTGCCGAATCGAACGCAGACAAAGCCCCAAAAGCGATCGGGTAGAGTGAGTTTTGTGCAACCAAAACTACCAAGTACAGGCATTCCTAGCGGGCGACAAAGAGGGGCAGCAGGTCGCGGCAACTGTTTAAATGTAGACGTGCCTTTGACTGCCTTAGTCCCCGCTGTGCAAAAACCAATGGGAGACGGGCAAACTGATTTAATGATGACTAATATTTGGGGCTTGACAGCTAAAAGTCACCCAACTTTATTGTTTTACGTTCCTTACACCTCTGATTTTGCTCAGACTGGAGAGTTTGTGTTGCAAGACGAGGAAGATAACGATATTTATCGAACAACGATCGCTCTGCCGCCAACCCCTAGTGTTGTGAAAATCAGCCTTGCAGCTATGTCCGCACCGCTAGAAATTGGCAAAATGTATCATTGGTATTTTAAAGTGCGTTGCAGCGCACAAAATATGTCTGGTCCTATTTTCGTGGAAGGTTGGATGCAGCGCGTTGCCCTTGAGCCGAAAATTAGCGATCGCCTAGCAGCAGCTACTCCCCTCCAAAAAATTGATATCTATGCCGAAAACGGCATTTGGTACGATACAGTGGCAGATTTAGCGCAAATGCGACTACAAAATCCAGCGAGTCAGGAGCTTGAAGCTGATTGGCAACAGCTTTTGCAATCTGTTGGGTTAGCCGATATTCAATCGCAGCCTGTTGTCACAGCAACCTTAAAAAACAGCAACGTTAAAAATAGTTTTAAGTTTTAAGTTTTGAGTTTTGAGTTGAGAAGTTCAAACAAGGATAATTTATTCACCCCATCTCCCTATCTCCCTATCTGCGTCCATCTGCGTCCATCTGCGTTCGCCATCACTCTATCTGCCTATCTTTACCTTTTCCCCTTTCCCTTTAACCTTTCCCCTTCCTTTAAAGCCAATTACCTACCAACACGTAGGCTGCCCAATAACTAGGGCGGTTGTAATTGGGATACTGTTTTAAAAAGGCTACTTGCGCTCTGCGCAGTGCTTCAGCTTTGGTAACACCAGATTTAGCTAACTCTCGGTAAAATTCACCGATAAACACGGCAGTAGCTTCATCATCAATTTGCCATAAAGAAGCAAGCGTACTGCGCGCACCAGCTTGAATAGCGACTCCTGCAAGCCCTAAAGCAGCGCGTCTATCGCCTGCGGCTGTCTCGCAGGCACTTAGAACTAATAAGCCAATCTCGTTACGGCGGCGTTGGCTTTGCCCAGTGTAAGCAGCGCGTAAAAGATTATCTAGTTGGTTGACATTAATTGGACCATCAGCAGCCAGAATAAAAGTATTTTTTGCCTGCGAACTAAATTGTCCGTGAGTAGCCAAATGAACCACATTAAAAGTTGATGAATCAATTTCTCTAGCTAAAGCCTTGCTAGTAAATTTTTGATCGAGTAACTGGTTGGTAGCTATTCCTGCTTGTCTAATGAGCTTAAATTCTGACCTAACAGCAGGTAGTGGTGGATAAGGCGAACCAGTAGGCGCAATACTTAGTCCAGCAGTTAAGGCTTTTAGCCTTCCTTGGGGTAGAGGTTTAGAATCTAATAGTTGTAAGCCAGGACTTAAAGCTACTGCATACTTCTCGATTAAATATTGTTTGCCGTCATAAAGGACTGCCATCGGAATATTGCGCAACGAGCCATCAAGAACGAATACTAAAGTTTTAACTCCACTTTTAGCTAAGTCCGCCTCTATAGGTTGAACTAACCAACTATGTACTTTAAGAGATAAAGCTTTGACATCTTTGATTCTGTCTGGCTCAACTAGCTTGTATCGTAGCGTCTCTAAGGTTTGTTCGACTTGGCTTTGCGATTGGGCAATTGTATAGTGGCGTAAAGGCTGCTGAGGTAACTTGACAATTACTTCTAAGCGATCGCGCAAAATAATTGGATAGACAATCGCAGCATTGGCATTTTGGCGATCGGCGATGCTGTCAATAAGAACTGCATTAGCTTCGATACAAGCTTCCCGAAAGAAGTTATCTAATTCAGCTAGTTGCAATGATTCAATTACATTTCGAGCTTGCAACAAGTTTTTCTGGCTAATTGCTGATGACTTTTGCGTGTGGAAGCGACCTTTATTAAGCAAGGTATCCGTTGAATTTTTGTCACTTAATAGCAAATCGACTAGCTCTCGGTAAATTGGCTCTACCTCATCTCGAAAAGAGAATTGTACGTCAGGATTAATGGCAACTAAATCATTGCGTAGGGATTTGAGCGTATTGACTGATTCAGTATAGCTAGCGATCGCACCTTGCGTATTTCCTTGCGCTCTCAGTATGCGCCCTAGCTGCCACCAGGAACGATAAGCTATATCTGGCGCATTAATTGCTTGAGCGATTAGCAGCGAATTTTCTGTTATTCGTTGCGCGTTTTGCCACTGGTTAGTTTGTTCGTATAATCCACCCAAATTAGCAAGCGCGTAGGCTTCCGCCCGTTTATCTCCCAAACTTTGAGCTTGCTTAACAGTTTTAGCTAGCAACTGCGCAATTTCTGGCAAAGCTGGAGTAACTACTGAAGATTTCCCTTGTTTTTGCAAATCTTGTAAACTTTGGGCAAAGTCAATTTCAGCGTATATAGCTTTACTACTTAGAGGTAAGCTTGCAAGTTCTGTTTGGAGTTGCGGCAACACTTCTTGCGCAGCGCTCAATTGATTTGTATCTACTAACAGACTAAGTTGATTTAGCTGTGCCTGAGTTTTAATAATTCCCGAAGATGTTGCTGTCGCTTGCTTGTAGTAATCTAAAGCGGCTTGATTATCTTGCTGCGCTCTAGCAGTATTACCCAAGCTAAACAAAGCTGCACCAATATCTGAAGCTGAGTTAAGTTTTTGAGCTAAAGTTAAACTTTGTTGTAGTATTTGCTGCGACTTATCCAAATCGCCGACTACCCGTAGAGCATTCCCTAGACTACGTAATCCAGCTACTTTTACTAAGGAGTCTGGTTGTTTTTGCAGATTTTGATTGACAGCGTTTAAGCTTGCCAAAGCACGGCGATAAAGCCCTAATGCTTGCAAAGCTTGAGCTTGATTAATTAAACTCCGAGCTATTCCTATGTCATCTTTGGCTTGAGTATAAACAGTAGTTGCTTGAATCCAAGTATTTAAAGCTTGCTGAGATTGACCTAATGCTAGCTGGAGACTGCCTTGAGTATTGAGCGCTTGGGCTAAGATTGGGAGATTTTTATTATTAGTAGTTTGCAGTAATTTTAGGCTACTTGCGACCGCATTTTTTGCTGCTTCCCATTGTCCGAGTTGCTGATAAGCCAAGGAGAAATTGCTCAATACCATTGCTTGATTGGCAACATCATTTTGTGCTTGGTAGGCTTGCAAGCTTTGCTGCCAAACTTTTACAGCTTGCGCAAACTGTCCTGTTTCATATAGCTCTCTACCTTTTTGCACTAGCTGCGAGTTATCTGTAGCTTGATTCAGGGATACTGATATAGAGGCAGTAATAAGTTGCCTCGCCAGTAGTTGTTCTGGAGTTAATGCTATGCCCACAGCTATACTTACTTTTAGCAGCAAGCTAAAGGTGGCAAAACTTCCCCATTTTCTAGCTGAGTAATTCATCAGAATGGGTTGTAAATCACGGAAAAATATAAGCCATTTTCTTGCCATGTTCTATTCCCCGAAGAAATATCAACCAAAGGAATACCCCAATCTAATCGAGCAGTAAGATCATCGCCCAATTGACAGCGTAAGCCAAGACCTAGAGACGCTAAAGTATTCGATTGTGAAGTATTACCTGTTTCAACTCTACTGGAATTGTCCCAAGTTGTACCAAAATCGACAAATGGTGCTAGCTGCACCACTAATCTTTGTTGAGGTGCGCGATAAATTGGTAGGCGCAATTCAACTGAGGCGAAAGCACCATTATCAGTTAGTAAAGCATCTTGACGATAACCCCTAACGCTATTGATCCCCCCAAGTCCAAACTGTTCTAATGGGACAAGCGCTCTATCTGCCAATTGCACGTCAGCGCGGACTAAGAGCAAAGTATCAGCAGCCAAAAGCCGCACCCATTGTGCTTGTCCCCGCCAGGAGAAAAAGCGGCTATCTGGTGCAGTTTCATTGATTGTCGAGTTGAGAGCGCCAATCCCTAAACTAAATTGAGAGCGCGCAGCGATAACTTGGTTGCTATTGCGCGCAGTCCACTCTTGAAAAAATTGCACAGCCGAGACGCGAGTACGTCCTCGTTCGTCTGCACCTGGGGAGGGAAAGGGTATTTGCTCTCCTGGAATATATAAAGCCTCGCTTTCTCTGCGTGCTGCTGTCAAACCAAGGGCAAATTCTTGGCTGGGGGTTTGAATCACTGGTTGACGCAGAGTCAGTTCGTAGTAGCGAGAACTAGCATTAATATCAAGTGCATTGAAGGGAGGCTCAATGACATCGCTGGCTGAGGTTCCGTAGCTAAAGCTGAGAGTCCCATCGTGGGGATTGAGCGGTAATGTGTAGTTAGTGTCTAAACTATTGCTACCGTCAGTATTGCTGTAAGCTACGCTCAGATTGTCTCCTAACCCAAGTAAATTGGCTTCATTTGCTTGTACTTGACGGCGAAAACTACCCACGCTAGGCGATCGCCCATTATCTGCAAGTATTTGAATATGAGATGTTTGCGCCTCTATTACGTTGACTTCTAATATATTCGTACCAGGGCGAGAACCCGTTGCAAGTTCAGCAGATAAATTTTGAATTAGGGGATTGAGTTGCAGTAGTTGCAGCGTTGCTAGTAGTTGCTGTTGGTTAAGTGGTGTGTCTGTACGAATGGCAATGCGATCGCGGATATACTCTGAATTTAGCCGTTTATTCCCAGTAATATTAATCGCTTCTAAGCTACCTTCAACTACTTGAATTTTTACTACCCCACCTCGCAGCGTTTGCGGCGGAATTAAAGCCCCAGAAGTAATATAGCCTCGGCTTATATACAACTGAGTAACAGCAGAACGGGCTTGAAAAAGCTCGGCGAAAGAAATTGGCTTTTTGGTAAAAGGAGCAAGAACCTGAGCAAATTCTTCTGGGCTAAATACGGTACCTCCTTCTACCTCAAATCTTTCTACTGTAATATTAGCTGGAACTTCACCAGGGATTGGTTCTGGAGTTGTAGGCGTAGAAGGAGGCTGGAGTAAATCTTCTGGCGGTGGTAGCGGCGCAGGTGTAGGAGGTGGTGCAGGTGTTTGCTGGGCAGGCGGTAGCACGTCCTGGGGAGGCGGTAGTTGGGCAAGGTTGCCTAAATTAGTTTGCGCTTTTAGGGGTGTAGTTGCGATCGCGCTAGTTAATACTACTAAGCTTATTGGCGACCAAAAAGGGCAAGTAAAAAGGCTAGAAACAAGTCTATTACCCATGACAGCTATTAGATTTCATCCAAGGAATAGAGGGTGTAACGTTAGGCGCAGAAGCAGTAAGTATTACCTCGCCGTCAGAGCCTATTACCCATCCTTGAGCTTCTACAAGCTCAGTTGATTCTGGATGATTTTGATTATTAGTAGGCGCAACTACCTTAGCTTGAGTTGCTTCAGCTTGAATTGGCTTACCCAAATCTACTAGAGCAACGTCACCTCTAAAAGCTTCTGTAGGAGTAGGAGGCAATCCACCGCGCCCAGTTATTACAAATTCGCTACCTCTTCTTGCTATACTACCTGCCCCCGACGAACAGCCTTGAGCAATCAATCCAGAGATATTAACTGGTTCTGCTGGTAGAGTTAGCAATGCATTTTCAGGATCGTTCTCCAACCTATCGATTTCTACTACACCATCTACACCCCGTTCAGAAGTAGCAGTAATTTTACTATCAGGAGAGAGAAACAATCCTTGAGTCTTAATGCGAATGTTACCGCCCCTGCCTCTAATAGCATTGGCTGTGATGTCGCTATTTTCTAGAGCCGTTAACAAATCTGTAGCGATCATTATGTTCCCACCATTTCCATCACCGTTAGCAGTGGCAGATATTAAGCTATTGTTACGCAGTAGCAAAGAGTTCGCTTTTTGTATGGTTATATTACCCCCCCCTCTACCTGCATTACTGGTAGCTATGAGCTTCCCTTCATTGTCTAAGCTGACATTACTAGCATAAATTTCTAAGTTACCTGCATCCCCTCTACCACTACTGCTGACATTGATTTCAGCACCATCCCTAACATTTAATGTATTGGTTTGAATTGTCAAATTTCCAGCACTACCAGAACCCTGACTTTCAGATGCTAAGGTACTAGGATTAGTACCAGTACCAGCTACCTCTACTAGTTGAGGAGCAGTAATACTTAAGTTTCCTCCTCGACCTGTACTGTTATCTATAGCGCTAACAGATATTTTGCCGCCATCTTGGACAATCAACTGCCCCGTGTTAATTTCTAGATTGCCACCGTTACCCGTAGCCTTTGCAATAGATTGAGCAAATATGCCACTTTCGCTCTTGCCATTTACACTTTGACCGCTTACTTCTACCAATTCTGTTGCGTCTACTAACAAATTCCCTCCATTACCAGTACCAATGGTAGAGGTGCTGATCCGTCCGCCTCGATTAAGAATTAATTTACCTGTAGTAATCTGCAATGTGCCTGCATTCTCGGTACTGGCAGTTTGAGTAAGTAATCCAGTCAATTCGCTACTTGCACCTCCATTTATCTCTACAGATTCGGGGGCAACTATAGTCAATTTTCCACCTTCTCCAGAACTTCCTGTAGCTGTAAATGCTTGAATTTTTCCTCCGTCACGGACTAACAACTGCTTAGTTTCCAAATTTATATTGCCGCCTTTGGCATTACTGAAAGTATCGTTAGCTATGATGCTTAGGCTGCCACTGACTTGTATAGATTCAGAAGCTTTTACTGTGATGGTTCCGCCTGGGTTGAGTCCGCGATTTTCTCCAATTAAATTTGCACCTCCAGTAAGAGTTAGCCGTCTGCTTTGCAACTGGATAGCCCCACTATTGCTACCAGTTTCAACAAAGAATTGATGAGATGCAACAAAGGCTTGATCAGAAAGTTGAATATCTCGGAAGGTCTGCACTCCGTCGTATGCCAAAACCCAGCCTTTATCGACACTGTTAGTATCAACTGGAGTCAAGCTAACTAAACTATTGTCAGAAACGCTCCCTAATTCAATTCTGCCTTCTGGTGCGCTTAATGCTCCACCTGGGATAAAAATGTCTTGCCCAACTAAAGCCAATGTTTTACCAGCTTGAACTTGTAAACCGAAGATGCTATTTACTACTGATATAGAGCGATCGCTCGTCTTGGATCTATTTTCCCCATATTGCAAACCAATAGGTGCGCTAATAGAGAGTGTTGGTGTAGTTAGAGGAGCATTTGCACTCAAAGAGCTACCATCAGCGAATTGAATGCGATCGGCTGTACTAGCCAAAAACGAACCCCTTATCTCTAATTGGGCATTAGAACCAAAAATTATTCCGTTGGGATTAATTATAAATAAGTTAGCATTACCGCCAGCTTTAATAAAACCATCAATACTAGAAGGAAAGCTACCTGTGACTCTGCTGATAATGTTTTGAATTTCAGAGACATTATTAAAAGTAGCCGCTCCTCCTGTTGGTACAGAAAATTCGCTAAAACTGTGGAAAAGATTGCCTCCGGCTCTACGACCGCCAGTGATAGTAAATTCCTGATTGTCTAGTGTAGTAACTTCGGTAGAAAGAGTTTCATCTGATGTAATTTGTGCTTGACAAACTGTTGTTATAGTTAGGCAGTATAGAAAAACTCCTTTGGCTATCAAGTTTTGGTAGGCACACCAGTTATTAAACATAGGACTGTACTCACTAAAGTTTCCAATCACTCATTTGGAATAATGCTAAGATAATTACTTTGAAAAAATGAACTTGTTTTTCAAAGTACATCAATCAGAGATACAAGTTTTACAACTGGCTAAACGATGAGATTTAATCAACTGACCGTTGAGAGCTTTAGTACATGGAGATACAGGACACTTTGTCGTCAGAGATGTTAGTACGCTAGCAAGTTGCATATCCATACTGCTCAAGTTTCTAATTGCTGCTTCAATTGCACTTTCTTGGCGATCGCTTGCCAAAGTATTGAATTCATTGTCTATATCTTGATGCATTTGCTTCGCGTCTACCTTGATTTTATGTTTGGCTTCAATCAGTGCTAAACCAGCTTTTGCTGCTAATCTCTCTACACAAGGAGAGCTATTTGCTGCTAAATTCAATGCTTTTTCATAATAATTTTTTGCTAACTGATGTTGCTCTTCACAACAGTAAATATCTCCTAAAATTCGATAAATGCCTTTACTTTGAATTCCATTGTTGATTAAATCCTCTAACAGTCTAGTCGCTTCTTCAACACGGTTGTTTGCCATGTAAAGACCTGCTAGCAATAATGCTTTATCTTCTTGTGACAAATCTAATGCAGTTATTTGTTTAGCATTGTTGTCTACTTCTTGCGGAGAAAGTTTGGGTGCTAATGTCATAAATTAATGTCTTTAGTCTGTAGTGTTTGATTCAAAAAATACCTTGGTAGTGATCGCATTATCTAGCAAGCAAACTTAGGATTGACTTGCTTGTATATATCCAATCCACCTATTACACAACAAGACTTTATGCAATTTCGGAAAATTTTGAAGCAAGTTTTGATTAAATTAAAGCTAATAGCGATCGCAATCCCAAAAAATCCTGATTCCCGCTCACAACTCAGCTTCCACAAGAAATTGTAGCGATCGTAGCCACAATTTGCGCAATACTGTACTTTAAGCTGCTTCTACAACTTCAATTGCAGCCTCAAGAGCGATCGCTACATGCGTCCAATGCGTTCCCCCTTGACAAAATACGACATAAGGTTCGCGCAAAGGACCGTCAGCAGAAAATTCTGAAGTGCTGCCATCGATAAATGTGCCACCAGCCATAACTAGCAAGCTCTCGTACCCTGGCATCTCCCCAGGAACGGGGTCTAGGTAAGATCCAATGGGAGAATGCTGTTGAATCGCTTTGCAAAATGCAATTAGTTTTTGCGCAGAACCTAATTTAACAGCTTGAATTACATCGCGTCTGGGAGCCATTGGCAGCGGATTAACTGGATAACCAAGCTTGTCAAACACGTAAGCTGTAAGATGATTGCCCTTCATTGCTTCTCCTACCATTTGCGGAGCGAGGAATAAGCCTTGAAATAATAGTCGATTTTGGTCAAAGGTTGCGCCCCCAGAACTACCGATTCCTGGCGCTGTCAGGCGGCAAGCAGCAGCTTCTACTAAGTCAGCACGTCCGGCAACGTAGCCGCCAGCAGTAACTATTGTACCGCCAGGATTTTTGATTAGCGATCCCGCCATCAAATCGGCTCCTACAGCAGTTGGTTCTCGATCTTCAACAAATTCGCCGTAGCAGTTATCAACAAAGCAAATAGTATTAGGGTTTTGCTGCTTGACGATCGCCACAATTTTTTCAATATCGGCAATAGATAAGCTAGAACGCCATGAATAACCGCAAGAGCGCTGAATTAATACTAAAGATGTGCGATCGCTCACCGCTTGACTCAAACCTTGCCAATCGATCGTTCCTTCCTTAGTTAGATCCAATTGGTTATAACTAATGCCAAACTCTAATAGTGAACCTTGAGAGTTGCCTCTGATACCAATTACTTCTTCTAATGTGTCATAAGGAGGACCTGCAACTGACAGCATTTCATCTCCAGGACGAAGTACACCAAACAAAGCACAGGCGATCGCATGAGTGCCAGAAACAAACTGGACTCTAACTGCCGCTGCCTCTGCTTGCATCACCTGCGCAAATACTAAATCTAACGTCTGCCTGCCCAAGTCATCATGACCATAGCCACTGACTCCAGCAAAATGATGCGCGCCAACGCGATGCTGCCCAAAAGCTGTCAGTACTCTTTTAAGGTTATGCTTGACCTGGGAGTCAATTCCGTAAAAAATTGTAAATAGCGATTGTTCTGCTGTACGCAGGATATCAAAGCTGTTGCTCATTTTTGTTTTCGCCATCGAGATGCGTAAATCATCATGGTTTGCGTAGATTCGGATTAGACCATTCGTATTAAGGTTAATGCATGACGATTGCCACCTCAACCAAAACCCCTATTAATTGGGTTAACATCACCTTTTTCGCGGCTTTACATATTGGCGCTATGTTCGCTTTCTTGCCTGGCAACTTCAACTGGGCAGCCGTTGGTGTTGGTCTGTTTCTCTACTGGGTAACTGGAGGCTTGGGTATTACTCTGGGATTTCACCGCCTTGTAACCCATCGCAGCTTTCAAACTCCTAAGTGGCTAGAGTATTTTCTAGTTTTTTGTGGAACTCTTGCTTGCCAAGGTGGTCCTTTTGAGTGGATTGGAATGCACCGCATCCACCATTTATACTCAGATCAAGAGTTAGATCCCCATGATTCTAAAAAGGGTTTTTGGTGGAGTCATTTAGGTTGGATGCTACACGAAGCACCCGCTCAAGAGATGCTTCCCCGCTTTATCAAAGATATTGCCGATGACCCTGTTTACCAGTTTTTTCAAAAAAATATGATCTGGGTGCAAGTTGCTTTGGGAGTCGTGCTGTTATTACTCGGCGGCTGGCCCTTTGTAATTTGGGGTATCTTTGTGCGTGTAGTGTTAGTTTATCATTGCACCTGGCTAGTAAACAGCGCTACGCACAAGTTTGGCTATCGCAGCCATGAATCAGGCGATGATTCTACTAATTGCTGGTGGGTAGCTTTGCTCGTTTTTGGTGAAGGCTGGCACAACAATCACCACGCTTATCAGTACTCGGCTCGTCATGGCTTACAGTGGTGGGAATTTGACTTAACGTGGTTGACTATTCGCTTGTTGCAAACGCTAGGTTTGGCAACAAACGTTAAGCTAGCGACGAAAGAGCAGTAAGTTAACGAGATTGCTTAAATAACCAGAAATCGCGTCAGCCCAATGATGCGATTTTTTATGCAAAATATTACTGGGCTTAATCTCTCCTAGATTTGACAAAATCTAACTTATATGCTAGGAAATTGCCATAATTAAAGAGAAACTAAACCCAGATAAAGCGACCTCTAAAATCTGTTATTTAAGCATCTAGCGCTTACTTGTACGAGTAGGTACTAAGCTGAGGTAGTCGAGGTCAAAAGCAGAAACTCTTTGCGCGTAGTTATTTTGCGTATTGAGCGATGCTGCCATCTCGCGGTATTTGCCAGGGTCTCCTTCTGGGAGGCGGCGATTTTTGCTCTTGGCGCTGTAGTATTGCTCCAAAGTAAAGCGCCAGTCATTTTTAACTGTGCCAGCAGTTTCGCGGAAGTCTTCGCCATAGCGAGGAGTAACTAAGTTAAAGGGACGACCTTCCATCCGCTTGCGCTGGTATGGTACAGTATTGTCGCCAAAAGCTGCTGTGTACTCTTCGCTATCCATCAAGGCATCTACAAAGCCGTAGAAGCCCAAAGTAGCGATTTTAATTGACCAAGCGATTTCTTCTTGCTTGTTGTAAGCTGCACGACCGAGCAAGCGCTTGAGGCAAATGTCTACTAAGCGGTAGTTGTTGTTGACAGAAACAACTACGTCATAAAACCGCGCTGATTTAGCAAGTCCTCGGATGAAGTCGCGGACTGTGATGCTGCGGTTTTTGACTTGAGACTCTAGTTGTACCTGACGATTTGCTCTGAGGATCTCATGTTCGCTGAAGACTTGGCGGTAAGCTGCCCAAATTATGTTTTGAATGGCAGTTGCGGAGTCTGCATCTTCAGTGCGATAGATGTAAGGAGTTTCTTCGTTTAGATCTGCCTTACCAAAGCTGCGGACGCGATGATTTTGGGTTGTGGGTTTGTATTCAAGCAACGGCAATGCCATGCTGCTTATCTCCGTTTAGTAGGGTTGATATTAATACGAGTTAAAAGTCAGATTGACTTTTATAACCGGACAGGGAAACTAGCCGAAGGATTAATCGAAGCGGCTGCTTCCTTATTATCCCGCGTCATGTCAGGAATTTGAATGTTAGCTGTCTGAACTGGTTGAGGCACAACTATTTTGATACTCAAGCTGCGTGCCATATCCATATAGTTATTGATATCGCCCCACTTGTAGCGCTCAGTTTCAAGTTTGTCGCGCCAGTAGTTGCCATAACGAGGCGTAACTAAGTTGGTAGGGCGATCTTTATAGCGGCGGCGCTGAAAAGGTACGGTGTTATCGCCAAAATTACTGCGGTACTCTTCGCTATCGATTAAAGCATCAACAAAGCTACCCCAGCCTAGCGTAGCAATTTTGATCGACCAGGCAATTTCTTCGTCCTTGTTATAAGGAGATCTGCCTAGTAGGCGTTTGAGACATAGTTCGACTACGCGGTAGTTAGAATTAGTCTCTACTACTAAGTTGCGGAAAGCATCAGATTTTGCAAGTCCTCTAATGAAGTCGCGCACGCTAATCGAGCGGTTTTTCAGTTGAGATTCAAGTTGAACTTGGCGGTTGAATTGCAGAATTTGGTGTTCGCTGAGGACTTGGCGGTAAGCCGCGTCGATCAAATCTAGGACATCGTTAGGATTACTACAGTCTTCAATCCGGTAAATCCAAGGGGTATCTTCATTTGGGACTTCGTAGCCTTCTACTCGCTGATTTTGCGAGGAGGGTTTGTAGTCAAGTAAAGGAATTGACATAGTTATAAATTAGTTGGTTTAAACTTTGGGGTTAGCTTTGGGGATGTAGCGGTAAGGTAAAGCAGCTTCTTTGGGTTTGACTGTGCGTTCGATGGAATTTTGCCCTTGAGTCATATCAGGAATTTCCATGTTTTTGACTTGGGAGGTTACTGTTGCGATCGTGCGTTGATAGTTATTTTCAGTAGCGAGAATACCGCCAGCCATTGAGAGGAAGTTACTAGGAATAGCTTTACGGACTACTTCTTTAGTTACTTCGCCAGTTTGACGAGTTTGATAGTAGGAACGTCCAGCTAAGGCGCGTAAGTTTTGGCGATCGCGAAAATCATCGCCATAGCGGGGATTAACCAAATTAAACGGGCGATCTTTATAGCGGCGGCGTTGATAAGGAATAACATCATTACCAAAGCTTTGACGGTATTCTTCACCATCAATGATCGCATCAATAAAGCCATTTAAACCGCGCGTTGCAATCACAATCGACCAAGCTATTTGCTCGTCTTTGTCATAACTAGCACGTCCCAAAAACCGCTTAAATGTAATATCAACTAAGCGATAATTAGAATTGGTTTCGCCGACTAGCTGGCGATAAACCTCAGACTTGCCCAATCCGCGAATAAAATCGCGGACTGTAATCGCCCGATTGCGCAACTGAGATTCCAGATATTGCTGGCGATAGCTTTCCAAAATCAAGTGTTCGCTAAAGATTTGCCGATAACCAGCCCAGATTAAGTCATTAATATCTGTATCTGACGTTACATCTGTAGCGCGATAAATTCTTGGTTTATCTTCATCGGGGACTTCGTAGCCTTCAACGCGCTGATTTTGCGTTTTGGGGGTAACTTCAAGTAAAGGAATTGACATAAATAATCACCTTGTTCTTATACGTCAGATAAAACTTTTTGTGCCAATAGCAAGCGCGATCGCACGGCAACATCCTCATCTTCAAGGCGATCAAGATGCGCCCTAATTTGCGCTGTCAAATTGGGATTATTTGCCAAAGCTTCTAAGCCAACTACAGCAGCATATCGAATCGACCAATCTTGGTCTTCTAAGATAGACACCAAGGTTTGCAGCGCTTGTACTTGAGCCGCAGAGCGCTCTTCTTGGCTCAACTTGTCCCAATCCAAGCCTCCTATACCTTTAGCCGCAGCACGACGTACGCTAGGCGCAAAATCATTAGCCGCGGCAGCAACCAATACATCTAGAGCGCGGGGATCTGCGATCGCAGCTATTGCCCGAATCGAGTAAGCCCTAGCACCATAGTTGTACTCATCTAATTGTTCCATCAATGGTTGCACTGCCGCTGCCCCAAAGTTCACCAATCCACCAACAGCAATAACTGCGGCAGCCGGATTGTTATAGCCCAAGACAGCTATTAAAGTAGAGATTGCCCCAGGATCTTTAGTGGCAACTAAAGCCTGCACCCCTGCTACCAACTGCGCCGGAGAATTTGCTTTTTCAACTGCTTCAATTAAGTTTTGACAGGCTAAATTGCTCATCTATAAGGTGACTAACAGCTAATGCCTAACGCTGCGCTGAGGCGGTTCGATTTACAATAAAGAATCCATCAAATGCATTACCTCGATCGCCCGCTCAGACAACTGAGTACCAGAAATAGATTGATTTTCTAGCAGTCCTTTGAGGGCAAATAGTTTAAAACTACTTTCTACAGCACAACTTGCGATCGCACCAGCAGCAGGTAAATAACCAATAGCGCCCAAGTCCGCTAAAACCGCTCGACGCAACTTAAGATCGTCTCCTGCCAAAGCTTGCACTAAGCGCTGACCGTAACTATCATCCCCAGTTAGCTGATACATAGCCCGCAATGCCGCATACTGCACCTTAGCTACAGGCTGGTCTACAAAGGGTTTAATCAGGTCAACTGCCCCAGTCGCGCCCAAACTACCCAATGCTTCAATAACTGCTTCGCAAGGTTCAACTGCGTGAGGTCGTCCTGGTACTTGCGCTGTAGCTGCTACACCTGCCGATAGTAGTTGCATCAAAGGAGGAACTGCGATCGCATCGCCTAGCATTCCCAAGGATTGGGCTGCTGCCTCGCGCACGAAGAAGTCTGTGCAATCTAAGGCGCGAATTAAGCCTGGTACAGCTTGCTTGTTGCCGATTTTCCCTAATGCTCTAGCAGCATTGCGGCGGAGCGGGTAGTCTCCAAGTTCCGTGCGATGGTCTTCATCTGCCAAGGCAAGGATTAATCCTTCTACAGCAGCGATTTCGCGGACGCGGAATCTTCCCAACCACCAAGCAGCATAGTAGCGTAAGCTCAAGTCTTGCGAACGTAAGTTAGCGATCGCACTCTCTATAGTTAGCGGTTGGGCTGTTGCTTCAGGCTGTTGCTCGGTGCTTGACTCCAACATTTCTAGTTTTCGACAGTTAGCGGTTCGATGTTGACAATTTTGCCGCCCATGCGAGTGATTCGCTGCATTTCTTCATTCATGCGGTTGTATGGCACAGTAACAAAGACGCTACCGCTACGACGAATTTCATAATTATTTTTGTCGTTTTCTTCATTTTGGCGCAAGCCGACAACTTCATAGCGAAAAACGCGGCTAGCAGATGAAGATATCCCGCCAGTCCCGACTGTTGTTTGACCAAACATTATTTGTTATCTCCTGTAGTTAGCTGTGACCTTCGCTTTTCTGGGCTGCTGTAGCTTTACTTTTACCTTCTGCTTCCAGATTTTGGTTAGCTGTTGCAGCTTGGGTTTTGGCGTGGCTGTCAGCGTCCAATTTCAAAGGTTCAATGCTGACGATTCTGCCGCCCATGCGATTAATCCGCTGCATTTCCTCATTCATGCGGTTATATGGCACAGTAATAAAAAAACTGCCACTAGCACGAATTGGATAGCTGAGTTGGTCGTTTTCGTAAGTTTGACGCATTCCCTCAACTTCGTAGCGGAACATCCGATTTTCAGCGCCGCTGAGTCTACTACTGCCAAGTGCAGTTTGACCAAACATAATTTATATAGCTCCTGAAATTATTAAAGTAGTTCTCAGTGCTGAGTTTTAAGTTTTAAGTCAAGCATTTAAACTCACTGGCTCAAAACTCAAAACTCAAAACTTTAATCTAGGCGGGTGTAACGCTGACGATTCTGCCGCCTTTTTTAACGATTTCCTGGTACTTTTGCGATAGCCGCTCGTAAGGAACCATAATCGCTGTAGCACTGCGAC
>QQTW01000903.1_pt1 | contig 19911 bp, 27 predicted proteins | sample 1904831 | NCBI WGS metagenome assembly QQTW01 (sample SAMN09435610, study PRJNA476489) | Subsurface metagenome, whole genome shotgun sequencing project. | reverse complement strand
GCCAAGATGCATCGGGCTCGTAAGCATACAAGCTCCATAGTGTCTCACGAGGCCCCCAGTCATAGCATTGGCAATGAGCTATTGTAATATACCGTAGAGTTACCGCGTCCTTTTTGCGCCGTTGATAGCGAACGCTGACGTGAACTCCCAGCTGAAATGATATCATTACGCAAATTGAGCTCATCCTCTTGCTTGGCCTTTGATATATCTAGCCAGTGAAATCCATTCCTATAACTTTCATTTTATCCCCGGCTCGATTGACCTCTCTCCCCTATATCTCTCCTTGATGTCGACAAGCAACCTCAATACCGGCCGGTTAGGAACCGCAAACCCTCTCCGCTGGCGTGTTTGCGGTGTATAAGATCAGGATGTCTATCTTTTCATCTATCACTACTCACCTGAGTCGAGGGACTACATTTGGCCACCACGTCCGGGCGTCAGGAGCGATGTTGATGACACCCCGATGTCTCGTCCGGGGATCCACTTACGGACTCAAAACCGGACGTCGATTATACACGATATCAGCCTACCATGGTCCAAGGACGACGACTATAAATCTACATGGACGGACTAATGGTCCACGTGCAACATTCTATAAGCCTCTCATACGACCAAAACCATGGACGATGATGAAGAGAGACTTGGCCAGCACGGCGGTCATGCTCGCTGGTAGTTCTCACCATAATTCAGCACATCTTCGACCTCACCCCAGTCCGTCAAGGTCCATGACCGACCTCTCTTTCTGGCAATCCTCGTCTTCATGGAAACGAGCCAGCGTGAACACCCTCCGCTGCCTGATCGGTTGTACAGCCGGAGATTTTTCAATGATGTGGTTCCTTCAAAGCACCCATCCTGCTTTGGGGGTGGGTATCACCATGGGAGCATCAAGTGAGTATCAATCATTCCCATAACTCTATATACCATTCCCATTATTTTCCCCTCATCGCCAATGAGTCCGGCCAGATCTACATCTACATCCACATCCTTGGGAGTACATAGATCCGAAAAGTTAACGCTAGAGGAACACAAAAAAAAGTGGCAGCAGGCATCGCGACGTCTCTCGTTCTCGAAACAGTCGTACTACATCTCGGCCGAGATCGGCTTCCATGGGGTTTAGCAGCGCGAACAGCATGGGGGATGAGCATCGTATCGATGCTCGCCATGGAAGGAGCGGAGAATGCAGTCGATTATCATCTCACGGGGGGTTTGGTTGCGTTTGATGATCCGGCTTTCTGGATCGCTGCGGCGGTGTCGGTGTCTGCGGGGTTCTTGGCGCCGTTGCCGTATAATTATGTTAGGTTGAGGAGGTATGGGAAGGCTTGCCATTGATTTTTTGTTGGATTGGCATGTCTTCGATCGTGAGTCGTGGGAAATGAAATGCCTTGTCGAGCTATCGTGGACAGACAGGATTGGGGTTGCTCGAGAAATGAGATACTTTTCTGGAATGAGTGGAGGGTTGACATCAGCTTCCTCGGAAGGGGACCATGGACGGGCAGAAGTGGATGTGGGAACATATCTCCGTCCTATGTTGGTCGACTAATGCTGTACTCTTCCCTACTCAATTTAGCAGATTATACATGTCGTACGGAGCACATGAGATCGTTCTATCATGCAACGCTGCCGAGACTCATCAACAGAGGTATCTATTTCTTGGAGTAAAACCCACTGCAAAAAGCGTCTCCAAACCTCTTCGCCTTTCCCCTTTAACTAAGAAGGGATGCGTACCTGCATCGTCTTCAATGACATGATCCCTGGTGAAGTTCATGTCCGTGTCCCAAGGGTGCAGGATCAAAGCGTGCTCTTAAACTACGCACAACGGGTGGAACCAGCAATATAACTCCCGAGGTCCCAACACGAAGGAGATTCCGACGAGTTAGACCATAGCGAAGGAAGCTGTGCGCCAAGACAACAAGGGTGATGGACATGAACACCGGACGGAGACGATGGAAGGTAGTCATCGTCGCGGACGACGCTGAGGCTGATGCGGAGCTGACGGCGAAGAGGTCTAGGAGGGTCTGTACGGTAGATGGTATTAATGTCATGTATCAATACCATCGAGCAAGAGTGGATGTCGTCATCATGGACAATAGGCTTGGAACTCCAATGGGGGCAAGCATAGAGGGTGGACGCCCGCATCCCCGAGAGGGGAGGGAAGGGAAGGGAAGGGAGAAGAGAAGGTGGAAGACGGAGTTAAAAGAGCATGGATGGGACAGACCGGAATCCAGCAGCATGAGATATGCAACAAGGCTGATATGACCGGTACCACCGATGCCAACCCGAATCTGAGTCCGCGGTCTTGACTCTGGCGGGAAGTGTCTGGCGGGGATGGGGATGAAAAAGGAGATATCTTCTTTTCATCATCGACGAGATGGCCATCGCGAGATTCATGGCAGCATTGGGCAGCCATGGTGGAGATGATGTGATCGCCCTGGTATTTAGAACGGGATCTCTAGGGTGGTTGATGTTCGAGTTCAGAGCTCCGGCTTGTACCACCAGGAAGTTGTTGATCGGACGGGCATTACAGAAAGGAAAGAGAAATGAATGATGTTTGCACCGTCGTTTCCCCCCTACTGCCTGCCACCTTCCCATTGCACTTCCCGACTACGCCAACAGATTATCTTGGGCTGGTTAGGTGGAGTAACGGTAGCTCTCTAAGTATATGTTTACGCATAAGTCGCTCGAACGGGCAAGACGAGCTTTTTGTGCGTCGTTTTCGGTTATCAATCCTTTCTCTCCTTCGAGCGAACGAGGGATTACATTCTAGAGGATCTATCGTCACTTATCCTCCAAACTCCGCTCTTTAGGCAGGGAAGAAGCACCTGCCAAGATCCCTCAAACCCGAATAGTGAAGTCATCACTCTTGGAGAACATAATCTCCGTCGTATATCAACGCATATCGAATCTATGTCCGGATCCATTCGCTTGATCTTTACTCATGCACGGAGCAGTGTAATTCCGTCTAATATCCAAGGTTAAGAAGCACAGCGGATTTACAAATCGAGATACATACTGTACATGCAATGTATCTCGGTTATTTCTTTCATTCTTTCTCTCAATCCGTGGAACGGTGCCCTGCCCTGCCCTGAGCTGAATTGAGCTGAGCTATTCATGCTCATGATCGGGGCTGGTGTACTTACTGGACGGCCCGGAACTTCGCGGAAGCTCCTGCATTGATCCTCCAACGGGCCATGACCCTATCGCATTTACGGTATCAACATGCGGGGGCGGGGCAAATCCATCCATCCGTCCATCCATCCCAGGCTCTTCCACGGTGCAACCCTCCTCCGCGCACTGCAGACCGCGAGGTGGAAAGTATGATTTGTTATATCTACGAAGCTCATCCAGGAGGCTAGTCGAGAAGACAAGGTAGTGGCTCCTGTTAATGGAGCTGTAGGGAAGATATGTATATAAGCCCCGTTGAATCCTCTCTCCTTCAATCCCTTCTATCTGCATTGCCCTCCCTTCAGTCACCAAACCTCCAATCATCCTGTCACGCAATACCTACCTAACTAAGCCAGGCCAAGCTTGCTTCATCATATTCAGTTACTTTCCTCTTCTCTTGGAACGGACACCTCAAGCCCACCCGCATCCGTTCTCCAACACACCCTCAATAGCATATACTCATCTCCATATCCATCATCAACATGCCCAAAGTCCTCGTCATCGGCGCGACCGGCAACCTAGGCAGCTCCCTCTGCTCCGCCCTCCTCCGTAGTGGGCATACCGTCTACGGCCTTGCTCGCAACGCCTCCAAAGCCAAGTCCCTCTCCATGCAGGAAGTCCTTCCGGTTCTCGGCTCCGTACAAGATTCCTCGGCCTACCTCTCCCTGATCAATTCCGCATCCATCGACTGTGTCGTCGACGCCTCCGGCGCCATGGACGGATCCTATCAGTTGCTCACGGACCTTAAAAAAGCCGGGCAAGCTCGTCTTGACAGCGCTCGCGAAGAAAACCTCCCCGTGCCTCCTCCTCAGAAGCTTGGATTCATATATACCTCTGGGATGTGGGTGCATGGAAACTCCCTCGAACAAGTCTCCGACTTGGATCCCGTGGGGACACCGTCCGCGAAATCCCCCGCTGCGAATCTCGTGGCGTGGCGACCCCAGCTGGAACGCGATATCTTGGCCTCCAGGGAGGTGTTGGATGTAGCTGTGCTCAGGCCCGCGTTGATGTATGGAAAGACTTCCTCGATTTGGGCTATCCTCTTGGCGCCGATCTTGCAGGCCGCGCAAAAGAAAGAAGGGAGTACAGAGGTCCTGTATGATCCGGGGTGTATGCAGCCTCTGGCTCATGTGGAGGATGTCGCGTTGGGATATGTCAAGATGGTCGAGAAGGTGCATGTCTTCGCGGGAACGGGCGTCGTCCCTGTATTTGATCTTCAGACCACCTGGGAGAATATGGATGTTGTGTTGGCCGAGTTTGCGAGGAGTGTTGGGTTCAAGGGGGAGGTGAAGGCTCAAGACCCGTTCAAGACGGAAAATGTCTTCGCCCACGCCATGAGTACCAGCGTCAAGGGCGATTCATCCCGCGCGAGGACGCTATTGGGCTGGGAACCGATGAGGTTGGAGGGATTCGCGGCAAAGATGGAGGTGTATGGAGGGGCGTTTGCAGCGGGGATGTCTTGATGGAAGGAGAGATATGTGAGAATGAAAGGGATGGTACTTGGATATATATGTGTATATGAAGGATAGGCGTAGGGGGTGGAAAGGTGGCTTGGTGGATGGATGTACCAAGGGTTGGGATACGTGGAAACGGAGAACGAATGAAATGAATGGCACTTTGAAACGTTAGCAGATGGATGGTGGCGTTTTGATGATGATGAACAGAGCATCAATGGGAACTCAAGACCTTGTCAGCGATAGTAATCCTCCTGTCCGAGACGCAAGTCAGGGTCCACAGCATATAGTACTCCATTTTTTTTGATACGCAGTTGGCAACAATGCTTGATAAAGGGAAAATAACAATAGACAGTTTAAAGAAAACAGATACATGCAAGTGCAGAACAGTACGAGCAGAGTGCAGAACGCAATGAGGAAATAAGGAAGACCGCGAAGGAGGAAAACAAGGGTGAAAGAAACGATATACAATTTTCGTTCTTGCTGTCCAGTTAGTACGCGTTTTGCTCGGGAGTCGAGGTAAAGAGGACTGCGTGCAGGATTGGAGTGGACGGATGAAGATACATAGGGAAAACGCTGAAGACCAGATTTATCACCTCACGTAATCTCAATCTCAATCTCAATCATTGTCCCTGCACCAACTGCCCCAATCGCTTCTCCATGATGCGCTGTCCCTTCGGCATCGTCCAGACCTCGTGCGGGGTGCCACTCACCACATCCCACGCCAGCAATTCGTCCGTCAACTCCGTCAGATCCTTCTGTCGTCGTTCCCATTCGCTATCCCGTCGAGTCTCGATCCCCGAACTGATGACCACCAGCTGCGTGTCCTTGCTCTGGATCGTGCGTGCCGCGCCAATCTCGTTCTTGGTAAGCGAATTGGCCATGAGATTCTCTTGCAGCTTCGCCTTCAACACCTTATCGTTCTGGCCCGACGACTTGCCCAATACACGATCCGCCCGCGAACGATGCTTGAAGATGGCCCCCGGCAGACGCTCGATCCCCAGCGGACTGATGACGCCACGCGCCCACAGACCCAGACCGCGCAGAGGCGCACCGACCTTGTACAGCAGATCCTCGTGCAGCGCGTCGATCAGCATCATCCCCTGGATCTCGTTGGCGTGTCGGGACGCAAAGATGCGCGAGTAGATGCTGCCGATGCCGGCCGAGACCAACACCCAGGGCCCTTCCTCGTCCGCGCGGGCCAACGCCTCGGCCAGCGCATCCGCCGCGCGACCGGCCGACAGCGGCGAGGGCGCATTGTCGGAAAAGGCGAAACCCGGACGATCCCAGTAGCAGTAGCGGTCGATCGTGCCGTTCTGCAGGCAACGCTCGGCAAATGGCACCAGTCCGTCTTCGACCGGCTTCTCACCACCCTCGAAGAAGACGGTCGGCTTACGCTTCGTGCCTTTCGATTCCGACGGCACGCCATGGCAGAACAGATGCACCTGGTACTTGTCATTGTCGACCCAGTACTTCTCGCCCGGCGCCTGCAGGCTGGCATCCCGCGCACGCAGGATCAGCACGCCGGTGAAGAGGACGACGATGACGATGTAGACGACAAGGATGACGGCCGACGAGAAGACGGAGCACCATTCGCGCAGCGTGCGACGCGTCTCTGCACGCCCGGTCAGGCGCTCTTCCTCTTCACGCTTGCCCCATTCAACGACCCGGTCCGTGACGACGGTCCAGATGGCCATCAAGCTGGCCCAGGCCACACTGGCGATGCCGACCCAGCCCTCCTCGATCCGGAGTCGGGGGACGGCCAGAATGATGACGACATCGATGAGCACGAGCACGGCGATGATGAGACAGGCGATCCTTTGGGCCTTCGATGGACTGGCGTAGAAGAGAATTGCCACGAGCAAATTTCCTGCGGTGAGCGTCGTGTAGGCAAAGCTGGTGAAACCGGAACCACGGAAGCTCAGCCCGGGCGGACTGACGAAAATGGCCACCAGCAAGACGATCCACCAGATGAAGGTGATGGCTAGAAAGACGATGGAGAGCGCTCGGAGGAAGCGAACACTCCAGAGATTGTATGGTGAGACCTATATCGTGTAAGACGTAGATCGGGCATAGAAATGGACTCTAAAAACACTCACAGCTGGGTCATCGGGATCAAGATAACCCCCATGAGGAGGGATGAGGCGAGTGCGTTCATCGGCTTCACGCTGCTGACGCGGTCTCGAGTAGCTGCTGCTATCGCCCTGCTCGGTCTCGCCTGGAGTCGCCGTTCCACTCTGGTTCTGGTCGTCCCCATTCTTGGAGCCCCATAGCGAAACCATCCTGTCGATTCAGGTGGTTGACTGATGGTGGCGAAGATGAAGGATCAATGCCCTCTCGCTGAAGTAGGTGAATGAGGAAAGATGAAGATGCCCCTCCCTCAATAGGAACTGCCGCAAAAGACGACCAAGAGATCAAAAGCTGGTGGCGGATGGCGCCGTGCACCAGTGGGTGGAGAAGGAAGACAAGGGAGACGCTATGAGGAGGATCCCCGCAATGGATCGAGAAAAAGCTAGAGGACGTCAGGTGGGGTTGATCCAAGGCGGCGAAAAACTGGAGGCTGAGTCAGCAATGACGCGCAGAGACGGGGGAAGCTTCGACGAAAGCAGTGACAAGCTCACCCTCCGATCAGCTTCAGCAACAAATTGGTCTACAGTTGAATTCAAGCTGCTAGAGAGACCAATTCCTTAATGAGTAACAGATTGAAGAAAGGAGAAGACGAAGGGAGAGAAGGAGGAAAGAAGAGGAGGGAGAGAGTGGTTGGTGGGAAGATGGGATGGAAAGATGGAAAGCTCCCACCCAGCTTTTGATACGAAGAGCCGCCCCGACGTCACTCTTGCCCGATCCGGCCACAGCCGATAAGTCTCCCAAAACGGCATGGAACCAACAATGATCAATGCAAAATCCATGAACGGGCTTATTGTGCATTATTCAAAGTCGTCTATTCAGGACAAGGACTTGCACAATGGGCTTGTTGCTCAAACACTAACAGATTGTCAAATTATACAATTGGCCCCAGTTCAACTATCCTTTCCCCTGGTCTGTCGTTCAAGAGCATGAGCCGCTACTAGGAATGCCCTAGTAGTAGATTTCGATTATTGGCATACTCTGGCTGTCTAGACTCAAAACAAGGAGCTACCTATTCGCTTGGTATATATCTATCGATTGCTGGTTGGCCTGCGTACGCGTCATGTTGTGCTGGAACTAAATCCTATACAATTGGGATACTTGGACCGAACACCAAACTCAGTAGCCCATTTTGTTGCATCGGATGAGCAAGCTTCACAAATCATTGCTCAAGGCGCAGACGCCCCTGCCGCCGGAGATGGGATTGCGGGAGCGCCAAGGGCCAGATGGGGAAGAGACGGACGTGCTCTCGGGCCTCCGTGGCGTGTCTCCACTGGTGGAATCGGACAGCTCGTCGGCCTCTTCGGAATCGTCTACGGGAACGGTCAAACCGAGTCCTAGTCGTCATTTGTTTGCTCGACCTCGAGGGTCCGTTTTTCCTTCCCGTTTAGTTCCATCATTTTCATGCTTTTGCTTCCTCTTCTTCCTACCAGCTCGACCTGAGCTGATGGTCATTTCGTAGACCACCTTCACGTGGGGCATCTCATGATCCTCTTCCATGGACGTCGTTCTTCGCGCAAGAACTGCATCTGAAACGGTCATCAGAAGACGAAGATGTTACCTTTCATGCATACATCACCCCTCCGAGACCGTCGGGGCCGTTGTTCGTCACCCACCATGGAGCGGGCTCGTCCGGGCTCTCGTTCGCAGCGTTGGGGGTGAACATCCGAAAATGGCTCCCAGAAGCAGGAATGCTGTCCTTTGATGCTCGGGGTCATGGAGAGACGGTCGTCGAGGCGAAGACGGAGGAGAAATCCACGCTTGATATGGCCTTGACAACTCTCAGCCAGGATTTGACATCGGTCATTCGTCTGACTCAAGAAGCCATGAAGTGGCCACAACTACCGAAGATAGTCCTGGTGGGACACAGCCTGGGAGGAGCTGTTGTGACGGAAGTGGCCAAGTCGGGCGAGTTGGGCGATAAGGTGTTAGGGTATGCAGTGCTGGACGTGGTGGAAGGTGAGTTCACGGTACGATCCACCTTGGCCGTTCTAGAACCAACTATTACAGGCTCTGCAATGGATGCTCTTCAGAGCATGCAGACCTACTTGGCCACTCGTCCGTCCGGGTTTCAATCAGTTGCAGAGGGTATTGCATGGCAGTAAGTGATTGGACCGATCAGATTCCCCAACATAGTGTGTTTGGAGATTGAACCCGGATAGTCTTCGATCACGAACGATCCGTGATGCGACATCGGCACGAGTGTCGGTACCGGGACTGCTCAAGCCCCAACCACATCCGCACTCGTCATCATCGGCGTGGACTTGGCGGACGGATCTCGCGGCCACGCAACCATTCTGGGAAGGCTGGTTCATCGGGCTCAGTCAAAAATTTTTGAGCGCCCGAGGGGGCAAGTTATTGATGCTGGCCGGCACCGACCGACTGGACAAGGAACTCATCATCGGACAGATGCAAGGTATGAACGAATGTATCACAGTTTTACCTCAGATGGAACAGTAGTTAACCTCGGAACAATATATTCATAGGGAAATACCAGTTGGAAGTGATCCCGGAAGCAGGACATTTCATTCATGAAGATGTCCCGGAGAAGACGGCGGGGACGTTGGTAGAGTTCTATCGAAGAAATGATCGGTCGACGCTGGTCTTACCGCCCAAGGTGGCGGATCTCTTGAAGAACAAGCAGCCAATATAGAGAAAGTCAATTCAGCAGACGCTGAGCTTGCTACGGTAGCGTTTACGTGGCTGTCGGCTCGTCTTAATTTGATAACTTGAGCCAAATCATCGTCGAAATCATCGACGGCCAACGGCAAACAAAAGTAAGCTGGAAGTGGGCGTGCTGGCTGCCAATCTACAGTACCAAGTCCCGTAACAAGAGTGAGTTGCAATGCATCCAAAAGCCATCGTTCGATCTCAGCCGAACACGGTTGGACCTAAATGTTAACAAACAAATCCAGTCGTTTGGGAACATACTACCCGTGGTCTTGGAAGAAGAAGCTCGCTGCACCATTGATGATCATCACTCACTCTGGTCCATGTCAGCCACGATCCATCAATTCCGCAAAATTACCACGACACAGACATGAATGTCAAAAGATTTGGACTCGCCGAGGATTGAACTCGGGACCTTCCGTAGAGTCCTGAATGCCACAATCTCTTTCGAGAAAGGCGGAGGTGCGAAACGGAAATCATACCACTAGACCACAAGCCCGGTTAAGACACATTTTTGATCAAATTTGACATTATATTGCACTGACTCCTAGATCGTTGAATAGTGCTCAGGGACTGAGAAAGAGCCTTCTGTTTGCCTACAATGACGACCATCTCTTGAATTGATCATTCCAACCCAATTTTCAACATCATAGAGTTTGAAATGCACAATTCAATGGAGTGAAGGTGAAGCCGCGCAGTCCAGCAAGACGTCACCCTTCGCTGGTGGGTTCTCCTTAACAAATTGTGGCAGGCGTGAAAAGAGCACAACTCCGAACACACGCGTAAAGTGGTTCCACTCAAAACGCGTCGATCTCGAGCCCTTCGCGTCACCCAACCAACCCCTCTCCCAACACACACGTAGACTCCAACCAAAGCTCTCTCTCAACTCATCATGGCCGACTTCTTTGACAACAAAAAGCGCGCAGCCGCCGCGGCAGCCAATGGATCCTTCTCCAAACCCGCAGCACCCAAAGAAGACAATCGACTGCAACCCTGGGTAGAGAAATAGTAAGCCCCTCTTGACCCCCGTCCACCAATCTAAGCTCATTGCTAACAACAAACAAAAACATAGTAGACCAAAGACCCTCAGCGATGTTGCAGCGCAAGATCACACCATCAATGTCCTCCAACGGACTCTCCAAGCCTCCAATGTAAGCCATCAATTCCCCTACCGTCCTCTTCTAACCATAGATACTGATCCCATCAGCTCCCACACATGCTCTTCTACGGGCCCCCTGGCACAGGCAAGACCTCGACAGTCCTCGCGCTCGCCAAAGAACTCTACGGCCCGGACCTCTTCAAGACACGGGTCCTCGAGCTCAACGCGTCCGACGAGCGGGGTATTTCGATCGTACGCGAAAAGGTCAAAAACTTTGCGCGAATGCAACTATCGAATCTGCCGGCTGGATCTCGCTCCAAATATCCCTGTCCGCCATTCAAGATCGTCATCCTTGACGAAGCGGATTCCATGACGCAGGATGCGCAATCCGCGCTACGTAGGACGATGGAAACATATAGCAATATCACCCGCTTCTGTCTCATCTGTAATTACGTCACGAGGATTATTGATCCGTTGGCTAGTCGATGTAGTAAATTCCGGTTTAAGAGTCTGGATCAACAGAATGCGAAAAAACGATTGGAGGAGATTGCGGAGAAGGAAGATGTTGGATTGGAGGAGGGCGCCGTGGAGACGTTGATCAGATGCAGTGAGGGCGATTTGAGAAAGGCGATTACTTTTTTGCAGAGCGGGGCGAGATTAGTTGGGGCTGTCAAAAAGACCGGAGGAGGGCAGATGGCCGTAAGTGGTGGGAGTGCGAAGGGTAAGAAGGGAACGGTCAAGGATGCGGATGCGATGGACGTGGATGAGCCGCCGCCGGTGGAAATGGCGAGCGTCAAGGTGAAGGTGATTGAAGAGATTGCTGGGGTCATCCCGGAGAAGACGATTGGAAGTCTCGTGCAGGCGATGCGACCGAGGGGAAAAGGCGCGGTGTATGAGTCCGTGGCGAAAGTGGTGAATGATATGGTGGTCGATGGATGGAGCGGTTCGCAAGTCATCACTCAAGTATGTGTTATTGGATCTCAGGCGTTCAACCTCGATATTGTTTTCATGTTTGATGAGTGGCTAATCGGTAATTGTCTAGTTATATCAAGAGATTGTCTTCAGCGAGACCATCCCGGACAAGCAGAAGAATAAAATCGTCATGGTCTTTTCCGAAATTGATAAGCGGTTGGTCGATGGTGCGGATGAGCATCTGGAGATATTGGATCTGGCGCTGCGTATATCCGATATCTTGGCGGGAATGTAAATCAGTTATATTGCTGGCTTAGCACCAATGGAACGAATATCACTGTATGGGGATGGAGCAGCTTTCAGGATCTGAGAGCTTCTTGTTGAAGGTTAACTCATTCAGAGAGCTTTTGAGACGCTGATATTGGCCCAATAAACTGATCAAACTCGTGCTCAAGATGCCGACTAAATGAATCTAGAAATCCTCACGTATGGTTGCCATTGATTAGAAATAGCCATACCCTTCTGAGCCTGGTGGAGGGCTACCTTCGCAGGTGAATTGTCATTTGTTGAACCCCAGCGGTGCATTGTCCAGTACCTGATGTAAATCACTCTTTACTAAGTATGATTATATGTCATTGTGACCGTCAGCTATTTTGGTTCCAGCCCTCCGAACGAGATCACGTCGATCGCGATGCATCTTTCGAGAAATAAAATCAACAAACGGTTGATCTGCATCTTGATGATGTTGAAATGATCTAAATGTATAACACCCAGAACCCGTCAATGCACGCTCAACCCGCAATACCAAGAATCCACCAGACACCGAAATTACGTCCGCAATGGCTTAGAGAGCACTCAGCAAGGGCTGACGTGGCCGTTGCTCGACCGGAGGCGATTTCATTCTCTTCGTCTTCGGTTCTGCTGCCCCCGTCGCAGGCTCATTCTGACGTTTGGCCTTCTTTCCCTGTTTCGACTCCTGACTGTCTCTCGCCATGCCAATTCTCGCATCCAACTCTTCCGCGGCGACCTTGAGATCGTCGAGCTGGAAGATATCACACAGCTCGGTGTAGCTGTGACTCTGCATAACCTGTTTATGTTGACGATCCTTCCCAGGAACCAGATGGCCCAGTAGATACTTGGTGTTACCCCATCGGTTGTTCACCTCGATTGCCGTCCGAATGTACTCCTTCACGATGATGCTCCCTGGTACCAGTCCTCCATCGGCCTTGCGGCGGAAACAGCTCGGATTGGCTTCGGCACAGGTGGCGATCATGGCTCCATCGACTTCGTACTCCTTCATCAACTCCATCGCATGATCTCGATCTTCGACATCCCCGTTCATCAGACACGCCACGCCGCTCTCTCGACAGATACCGGCAATCATCCTTAGCTGTTCGCGAATGGCCTTCTCCCGTGGTCGCATCGGCGTCGTCCGGCAATGCACTGTCAACCCTGTGATGCCCGTCCCGCACAGCTTCCGCACGAGAGCCTCGGTCATCTCTGGAGTTTCGAGTATTCGAATCTTGACACTGATGCCGATCTCAAATGGACTGCCCACCTCACGCACCAGTGTTTCCAAGATGGCGCATAACGTGTCTGGAGTACGCAGCAGCGCAGCGCCCATGCCTCCGGTCACACTGAACGGCTTCGGACAACCAGCATTGACGTCGATGCCCGCCACATCTGCCGCCACAAGCTTGGCTGCTTCGACGGCTCGTTCTGGAGAAGCTGTTCCGAGCTGAAATATGAGCTTTCGATGCTCGCGCACCGGATCAAGTCTGAAAATGACACTCTCGCGCTGTCGGGCGCCTTGCGTCGGGAAACGTGTAAAGTCCACCGTCGACGTATGGGGGTTGATACGTCGAGTGGTGCCAATTATGGCGCGGTCGATAGTCTCCGGGCCTAATAATCAACTCATGCTCTACATACAATATTATATTACATAAAAGAACATGACCCACCCCAGACCAGATCGGCCCCATAATTCAACGCCAACAGTCGAGTAGGCAGCTCACCCGTGCGCACCATGGGCGCCAGCACCACCTTCTGACGATAGTCGACGCCATTGCGCGGGATGGGAACAAGCTTGGTGGGCTGCATCAGGATCATTGACAGAAAGCGGCGCATAACATGTTCAACAAATTCAATAGGATCTTAGCCAATCACAATTTCACAGTGTGGGCAAGTCTTTCATGTTACCTTGATCATGTTTTTGCCGGTGGGCAAGTGTGTCGGAGATGATCGGATACAAGATCATCCCTTTGCAAGGTCCCTCCGCGGGACAGCTTCTCTCAATCAGTTTACATCATTGCAGCTAGAAATCAATCACTTGAAAACTTATACATCAATTCAGGTCCGAACTTGCAATTGAGAATCCGAGTAGACTCTGGATGAATACAGTTCTTAGGTTCAGCATCATCCCACGTCGACTCAACCTGCATCAACCTCTGCATCAAATCTCTAGGGCCCGAAAGTCTCGACGGACTACTGCAGCAGTTCCACTTCTCCTTCACCAGCCCCTCACCTTCACCACCACCACCACCCGGCACGCAATTCCCGCACCGTCTGGCGTGTCCGACACCATTGCGTCCCGCACGGCTTTGATTGCTCGACATCTGTCGTCCCATAATTCTCATTCTCCTCTATCGTCCTCCCAATCAGGCAACGACCCCCTTGTACCTCCAGAGAAGGAATTTGTGGCCAACGACATGCCGTCGCCGTACAGTGTGCGGAGGGTGGGCCAGCCCAATACCCTTGAATATCGTGTCTTTGTCGAACGCGATGGTCATCCGGTTTCGTGGTTCCATGATATCCCGCTGTATGCCAATGAGCAGCATACCATTCTGAATATGATTGTGGAGATTCCTCGATGGACCAATGCCAAACTGGAGGTGAGATGATCAATTCAATCATCGTAGATTAGCATATCTTTGTGAATTTCAACTAAAAGGGTTATTCAGATTTCCAAGGATGAGCTCCTCAATCCAATCAAGCAGGATATCAAGAAGGGCAAGCTTCGCTATGTTCGAAACTGTTTCCCTCATCATGGCTATCTCTGGAACTATGGCTGTTTCCCGCAAGTATGTCCATTTTGACTCCGATATCAGATATTGTATTGTAAATCTGATGCTGAACACTACAGACATGGGAGGACCCCAATGTCGTTCATCCCGAGACCAAGGCCAAGGGAGACAACGACCCTTTGGACGTCTGCGAGATCGGCGAGACGGTCGGCTACACGGGCCAGATCAAGCAAGTCAAGGTGCTCGGCATCATGGCCCTGCTAGACGAAGAAGAGACGGACTGGAAGGTGATCGTGATCGATATCAATGACCCGCTCGCCCCGAAGCTCAACGACGTCGAGGACGTGGAACGACACCTGCCCGGCCTGCTGCGAGCCACCAATGAATGGTTCCGCATCTACAAGATCCCCGATGGCAAGCCCGAGAATCAATTCGCTTTCACGGGTGAATGCAAGAATAAGAAGTGCGTCTCTCCTCTTTTGACTACTGACATCTCAAGTCAATAATTGATGTTCTCAATGTAGATATGCAACGGACATCATCCGTGAATGCGGGGAAGCTTGGGAGAAGCTCATCACGGGCAAGACCCAACCAGGGGATCTGTCGGTGTGAGTGGTACTCTCAGTTACTGGATCCATAGACCCTGTTTGCTGATGAGTGGCAGGACAAACGTCACCGTCAACCATTCTCCGGCCCGCGTTGACCCTTCATCGCTTCCTCCGATCCCCAAGGGTCAGGACCTGAAGCCCGCTCCCATCGATCCGAGCATCGACAAGTGGTTCTTCATCTCTGGTGCTGCGGTCTGAGCGGGTAGAGATTAAGTGGCACTCTCGAATAGTAGTAGATAAAAGCAAATCTTACATTCGAAACAACATAGCTAGAGAAACTTGATATGGGGTATGCATTAGTTGGTCCTTCGCTATGCATGGCTCTTTTCTCCAACAAAGAATGTTCAAAGTATAGCAGTATGTTCTGGACAACCTCCAAGTATTGCTCGCTCGCTTGCTTGCTTGCTCGCTCCCCTTCCAGTTGCATCGAGAGCACCCAAACGCCAACTGAATTCAACCTGTGCTCCAAGATCTTTCTATCCAGGTGATCAGTTCCCCGACAGCGCCGCTTGCCGCCCCAACACTCTCGAATGCCGATCAACCTCCTCCATCACATCCTTGATCGTTAAATTGTCCACGTCGAGTGTCATCTCCTTTCCATCTTCTATAGACCACACCCACCAGCACCGGGTATGTCAGCTTTACATCATTCCACAAACTGATACATGCACAATGAAGCACAGATTATAGATCTAATTTAGAGCTCCGTAGCGTCCCAATCGCATGATACACAGTAGATGAATGCATGCAATGAAAGTGAAACGAATGAATCGGAGGATGGACATACTAAACTTCAATCTCAATGAACTTGGATCTCGACTCGTCCGTGGAAGAACCTTGGTGTTGATCTTCATCGTCGAACGAGCATTGGAGGGTAAGAAGGCGAGGAAAAGTCGTGCGGTTTTGGAATGGCGTGAGAAGGGGTTGAAGGTCGTGGAGACGTCGGTGATGAAGCGGGTGATCATTTTTTATAAATCTTTAACAGATCCAATGGATCAATGAAATATTGAAAAGGTTTGCCCTATATTGTGGAATTGCAGCGTGAGCGTGAGAGAGTGCATCGATAGAACTTGTTGGCAATTTTCCCAGACATTTACTTGTGAGAAAGCTCGAAAGGATAGACCGTTGCACCTTTTAGGTAGTTAACATACCCTCACAAAAGCGGAAGTGGCAGGTAGTTTCGTTTGGCTCTTTTTCAAGCACGAATCCTGTTCTTTCGTTCAATTAGAGCGTGTTGGCAGTTGCGGAAGGTAGGAGCGAACTGGAGCTCCAAGCTCAACACCATTTACTTGTTCGTTCCTCTGACGTCGACCACGATACGAATTACACCATGACGACAACCACAACAGCCTCCCTGAACGCCCGGCTCAGCGCCCTGACCGACGCGCGCAAGACGACTCAAACACTCATCACCCGTCTCTCGCGTCTGCCCGGCCACCCCGGTTCCGACAACAGCGAGATCCGAGCCGAACTCAGCTCCGAGATCCATCAATTGCTCAAAGAGCAAGAAGAAGAACTCGATCTAGTTCGACAGGACGTCGAGGATTTCGTGGTCGGACGAGACCGTGAGAAAGAAGCCGAGCGAGCGCGACTTGATATCTCTGTTCAACGGCTTGGAGAGGATCTGAAATTGTGCGTTGGTGTTTAGTTTTGTATCTTTCTCTTGTTTGTAATACTGTTGTTGTTGTTCAACGAGATGAAGACACAGGGTGTTCTTATTCTTCGTTATTGTTCTACGAGACGAAGAAGTACGGTGTTGATGATGCCTTTGGTTTTGTTAGGGCTAGGACGCAGTTCCGAAAGGCGCAATTGCATGCAAAGCGTAACGCGGAACTCGCGCAGCAGCAGGAACGCGAATTGTTGTTTGCGAATCAGGACGAGGAGGGGGTGAAGCAGCGCTTGAAAGATCAGCGAGGTGGTGGTGGTGGGAGTGTGGGTGCTCGCTCAAAGGACGACGTCGTGGTCAATGCCTCGAGTGACGTGACGGCTGCGTTGAGAAGGACGCATCAATTGATGCAATCGGAATTGTCACGCTCGCAATTCGCTCACGATACATTACGTGGGTCTACCTTTACCCGTGCCATGTTGGGCCATATATCACGAGTTCGATGCTGACGATGTCACGTAGAACAATCGACCGAGGCTCTTCAGACGTTGTCAGAGTCCTATACGGATCTTTCGACTTTACTGGCCAACTCCCGCTCGTTGCTCTCGACATTACTCCGCTCGCAGAAATCAGATACGTGGTACCTCGAAACCGCCTTCTACGTGCTCGTTGGCACCATTATCTGGTTGATCTTCCGACGTTTCCTCTACGGACCGTTGTGGTGGCTGGTGTGGCTCCCGTTGAAGCTCTTCTTTCGCGCATCCACTGGAGCGCTGACCGCTACGGGACTCATCGGTGGTCATCGGAGAGTCAGCTCTGCATTGACCAGTTCAACATCATCAACGTCCCTTATCGTCAAGCCGTCGGCTACGGGACGGCGGCCGACGTGGGCTGCGGACGAGGAAGCTCCGACGGTCGTGGTGGGCGGGGGACGGAAGCATATCCCACCGCAGTATCGACCTCAGACGGAAACCGGAAGCAGCAGTCAGGCGACACTCGTAGAGAAAATCGCGACGATGGTAGAGGAAGCTCAGCAGCAACAGCAAAAGAAAGAGGAGCCGAAGCCGGAGAATGTAGAAGGAAAAGTGGAATCTGAAGAGCAAACAGTGGAAGAGGCAAAGGAGAAAGAAGAAGTGCGACCGAATCGAAAGAAGAGGATGTGGGAAGAAGATAAGGAGGCGAAGCAGCTTGAGAATGAAGTCAAGGATGAGCTATAAAGGCTGACTGGAACGGATTATGATTCGGATGATGCATCAGAATTGGAGTTCGGGACAGAGCAGAATATATTTTCGTTTAGGGCGAGGGAGGCGCAAGTACAGCTGGATCTTCGCTGTCCGGATATTTCGAGCTCCGGTATCTCCGCATCCACCGGACCTATTCGCTGGAAATGTTGCGCGGACAGCATCAACTTCGGACGACGAGAACTTTCGATATTCATCCACTTGCCGAGGACGCGGTTATACCGGACAGCTCGACTCTGCCGCGTGCTGTCAAATGCAGATTCGGGGCGTACAAGCATTCAACTGTCAACCTTTTTCATTGTCATCACGCCCACTTCAGCTTGATCGAGACCTTACGGCTGTATTTCTCTATTCGATTTCGAATCTCTACGAGCCGGCCATGGAGGGTATATGCTCCGTAGCTTTCCCCGTCCAAGTTATCTCGCCCGCACCCACCCATCAAGCAGCGGAGTGCTCGACTAGTGGCCATACTCCAGAAGAGATAATGTAGCTTACTCTTGCTGGTGTCAGCTGTCACCGGGGGGTTCGATGTTCTCTCTGAATATCTAGGTTCGGAGGGCCTTTGGGACGGGGGGTTTTTGAGAGACTGAATATGCGCCTTCGTCATATATATTCCCGCTCTAAGAGGTCGGCGAAATGAATCCATGAATGACCAAACATTGTAGCTTTCAACGCGAAATATGTGTACCCATAGAGAAGAGCAACAGCTACTTTCACACGTAAAGATTATAGGAGGTTCAGAAGCGAATCAGACTTACAAGCAAATCGAGTACTTCGCTGCAAGTCAAGATGGAATAGACCTACGTCCAGTCCTAGATTCCTTTACTCAAGGTCATCACCGTTCTGCCATCAACCAGTCAATCGTGCTAATGCCACGTGTCGAACGTAGAGCTCTCCAAGATCTAACTCCGCCAAGTGCCACCAACTCATGACAGATTGTGATGATTGGACGCTGGTTGCCTTTGAGGTGCGACTTTTCAACTCACCAGAGACAGTCGTGCAACTAAAATTCGCCAATTTGTAAGTCCAACTCGCTCTCTCAACACCCCTTATTAACTTAGTTAAATGTCGACATCGAGTGAGGCCATTGCCTGATTCAGTCACTCTCTGTTCAGCTTATTGTACGCCAATTTGGTTTTCAGTCCACTTGATCTCAGCTGTCGAATGTAAAGTTAACACCACAAGAGCTTGTTCCCAAACGTCATATCCCTAAGCCCGTTAAGAGGTTATTCTCACGATCGATAGAAGGCTTAATTGGCATATTCCTGGTGCGAGTTGAGCGTCTCGATAAAGCCACAGTGATCTGTCGGCGTCCAGCGGAGCAACATCATGCTGTGGCTGCTGCCGTCTGCCGTCTGCCGGCCGCCTTCCGCCGCTTTCCGTTCCTTGCCCTGGATCCGCTTCATGGGCGATCCCACCGCTTGGATCTTTCCACCACTCAACCACCACCTTTAACCGTCACTGGACATCTACTCTTCCAAAATATTCAACTTGAACTTCAACAATTCTCCACACCATTCAACGACTCTCCAAAGGCGGCGACCATTCATCCTAGGTCCATCTTGGTCACACCAAGAACGCCATACTCAGTATAAGCGCTCACCCGCCTCATCGAGTCGTGCGCAGCTCTTCCCCGCCTCACGGTCCTTCCCCCCACCAGATCGGCCGCCGCTTCGGCAGGCCCCACCATCCATCAACCTCCGAAGCGCCGAGGAGGAACAGAGGACCTTCGTCACTCCGTTCCCCTCACCTGCACCTCCACTCACCTTCTCCGGACGCTCTTTCTTCACTCACTTCGACTTATCCTGATCGTGGCAGCAACAGTTTGAGCTCGTCAATCATAACCCTCATTCACCATGGCGGATACTGTCATTCGCAATGAGGATCCAGAGGACAAGGGGTGAGTGATTATCCGAACCGCTCGCGACGTAATCGTCGATGTAAACAGTGGCCACGAATGAGCACTATTCGGAAATCGTTCACATCGCTGAACGGGAAGATCCATCAAT
>QQTW01000902.1_pt1 | contig 19911 bp, 24 predicted proteins | sample 1904831 | NCBI WGS metagenome assembly QQTW01 (sample SAMN09435610, study PRJNA476489) | Subsurface metagenome, whole genome shotgun sequencing project. | reverse complement strand
AGGGAATGTGGTGATTAGCTTCGGCGAGGATTGGGAGTGTAAGTGGTACGAGATGGCAATGGGGTGAGGGAAGATTGGGGTGTTGGTAAGAAGACCGGGGCTCTCCAACGCGGCATCTGTGGTTGAGGTTGTCTGCGCTGCGGAGGGGCCGAAGCCGGCAAGTATTAGGAGGCGATAGCGGATTGGAGCTGGCTGTTCCCAAGGGAGGGACTCGCCAGTCACGAACGTGGTCAGTGGTGTTCGTTTCAGAATGATTTGGGTTTTGCATATATGGAAGCTCTATTGGGTGTATCAATAGCACTACAGGACGTCATGAGCCTACTCTCTCCCTTTGACAACTGGCAGCCATGTCCTGGGGCGTAGGACATGCACAGGTGTGAAAGTATTCCTCCTCTTGTACTGTCAAGGCTGCATTGACCGTAAGGTCGTGTACAGGGTGCCGGCGCCGCTTGAGGCGCACAGGTACGCCGAGGTCAAAGTTGAACGGCCATCTGGTAAGCAGCCTTGCAACCATGCTGAAAACTGGGCAGAGAAATCCGGATTCTGGGACATCCGGCCTGTCGAGGCCGACGGACGAAGCATAGTTTTGGACACCATCAAGCCAGAAAGCGATAAGAGCAAGTCATGTGACCCGATAACAAGCAAAGCAGCATCAAAAGTCAATAACTGGACGGATAGTACGATGCTTAGAAACTGCAAAACTTCACTTTGACCCGACTCTTCTTTCGAAGAGCGCCCATGAAGAAACCCCGGCTAGGATTTATTTTGCCTGCCTCTGGCATTTGTCGGGTTTTTTTTTGTTCGGTTTGCCGGATTCGAACTCGGGTTTGGTGTGCCCAGGATACTCGGCCCGATCGGTGCTTCGAAATGCTCTAGCCATGAACGCGGTACCAGGTCAATCTGGCGTGAATATTCAAACTTTAAACCACTAAGCTAGTCGGGGTGCTGGTGAAGAAGGAAGGGCTTTGAGTAGTATATGTTCCCATTTTTCTTTTCATCTGGCTGAGGAGAGAGATTTTTATTTCAGTTCTCTATAGGGCGTAGGGTGGATGGCACCTGCCCCATGTACGGATGGCATGGCTGCATCAAGAACATAACTCTGGACAACCCCGCCACCGCCAGCACTTACATATCACTTCGCTATGAATTCAATGGAAGAATCGATATACTGAAGGGATGTGGAGGGGTGACAGCGCTTCACTGAGAACACTGCTGTGCTTACAAGCCATGTGTTCCTGAGTATATGATCTCCTCTTGCATTTTACCCAATCCAAAAGCTCGCATTGGAATCCACTCCCCGTCGCTCGCTCAGGAAGAGAGACCTCTGCGACCGGATGGATACAGCGCATGCTAGGGGTATTGTTTCAATGTGGGAAACTACCTGGACCCCACGTGTAGATCAGGTGGAATTTTGCAAGCACGATTGCGTAGATACTTGCTCATTCCTAAGCAATCCTTAGAGTGCAGGTATGGACAACGGCCACCTAGGATTCCAGCGCGTACCTCAGGAGAACCGAAGATGGCTATAATCTGCTACCCTATGGTTCAATTACTCTGGGCCGCCATCGTCATCATCCCAAGGGACTGATGCTACATCCTCGGTCTTGGGAGCACTTCAGCAAAACAGCACGGCCATGCAGTGTTTGATTGATGTGCTCGGTTCCGTAATCGTTACAGTCGAAGGCATTGGGACAGATATCAAGATGGAGAAGTCGACCTGTCGATTGCAGTTGGAAGAAACTTCGCTCTACTCTGGGGCTAGTGGCCGTCTTGGCATTGGGAACCTAGGTACCTTACCTAGGCTTGGCAACTTAGTCAATGCCTCTCCGCACCGCACGCTTTCTCTCTCTCTTCTGGCTGTAGACGAACATACGGACTCCCAGTCTTGGGTCACCGAGTACAGTCTAGATGGTACGCAATTCGTGCTCCCAGAATATGTGAAGGGGAGCGCGGCGGCATTGAAAGGTTTAGCGTATGTGGAACGATTTGCCTGGTCTGCAATGCCACAGAACGATGTCCAGCCGGATATGCACCAAACACGCAGACTCACGGGGTTTGGTAGAGCACGCTATTCGGTGATGCTTATAAAGCTGTTTTGCGCAAGGAGCGTCAACAGGCTGAGATGATCATGCTGCATCCTGCAGCTTCTGCAGAGAATTACCAACTCTCGATCCGAATCGCGAGAGTTCCATGTGCCCGGCGTCTGGAAGTGTACTGTACTTGGATTTTCAGAAGATTTGAGTGTACAAGTTGTGTTACTACTGTGAATATGATATACTGAGACACAACAATGGACACAACATGATCATCCTTTTTCGTTTTCCCGCTCAAGCTTGTCGTTCGGTAGACCGTGCAGGAAGAGACTGTGAGCATCGTTTATTAAATCGTGGATGAGCCAGAACTGCCACTATCTCAGCCGATCGAGTCTCAACGGGTTCATGACGTAGTGTCAGGGGTTCGGAGTTATCCTTGCCGTAATCGCAGTTCCAGCCGGGCCCGCCACCCAGAGGACGGGGCGGATGTCAGCCGCAGGGCTTAGATAATTCTTCAGCTTCCATGGTTCAAGGCATAACGGTATCCTTAAACCTTAGCATCGCGACTTGCACCTGGCGTATCGTTTGACTCCCGTCAGGATGCCTTCACGGACCCTGCCAAACTTCACGACGACGGAGGTTGCCGCGAATAATAAGCCGAAGTCATGCTGGGTCACACTCGGACCCAAAGTCTTCGATGTCACCGAGTTTCTCGAATCGCATCCGGGCGGCGGCGAGCTAATTATGGAATATGCTGGCAGAGACGTTAGCGATATCATGAAGGACGAGATCAAACACAAGCACAGCGAGAATGCGTACGACGCTCTCGACGAATTTCTTATAGGCTTCGTCGCCGGCGACCCAGTCCTTCAGACAGCCCTAGAATCCGATCATCCACACGACATCCTACCCCTCCCGCCCAACGAATCTGGAGCTCAAGAGCTGAGAGAGAACGGTGCGGCTGAACACGTCCCAACGAAAACCGCTGCAGAAACCATCGACATGTCATCCGCAGAAGGTCTTTTCAGAGGGGATATGGACCTAAAGGAAGATTATCGCAAACACAAGTTCCTGAATCTTGAAGAACCGCTCTTGATGCAAGTGTGGAATGGCGGCTTCAGCAAAGACTTCTACCTCAAACAAGTCCACCGAGCACGGCCGTACAAGAATGGTGGATCCCCTCCGCTGTTCGGAAACTTCCTGGAACCTCTTAGCAAAACAGCGTGGTGGGTGATACCGGTGGTTTGGTGGCCGTTTGTGGCCTATGGCTCGTGGCTCGCATACTCTGGGATGCCATCTTCGTGGCAATTCGCTGCGTACTGGGTTACTGGCCTGGGCCTTTGGACTCTGGTTGAATACGGACTGCATCGAGGCTTGTTCCACGTCGACAAGTAGGTGCTATTTGACGTTTCTACGCTTCGGCCTGCTTACAAAGTGGTCTGTAGGTATTTACCGGACAATCGAGTTGGTATCACCGTGCACTTCCTTCTCCACGGCATCCACCACTACGTACCGATGGATCGTTATCGGCTCGTTATGCCTCCATCACTCTTTGTCGTCCTAGCGACTCCGTTTTACAAGCTAGCCCATACAGTGTTCTACTGGGATTGGTATGTGGCTATGGCAGTGTTCTGTGGCGGTATCTTCGGCTACACGCTCTATGATTGCACCCACTATTTCCTACATCACAAACAGTATGCAGTTCAAAAACCCTCTGTAATTCCCCAAGCTGATTTAAGTAGGCTTCCATCCTTCTACCGCCAGCTCAAGTCCTATCATTTCGATCATCACTGGAAGGATCACGAGAATGGATTCGGGGTTACGAGCAGGTTCTGGGATCGCGTCTTTGGCACCGAGCTCGTCATGCCCGACTTGTCGAAGCGTGTTAAGGTATCCTGAGCCTTTTCCATGCATACGAGCGCCTTCTTGTACATGCAGTGGGTGGTATTGCAGGGGGTCAAGCATTCCTAGGAGTCTTATGGTTGACGCGAATCTGGCTGTGTATTTGTAACGTTTGCCCTGAACTTGTTCAAATCATCCTTTCATTTGAAGGCTAGGTGATGTTCTCAAAATCAAGTCAAGGTTCGCAGCAGTAAGGTAATATTACCTCACGCAAAATATGCGTTTAAGAGAGGCGCTGAGGGTCACGTGACAGAGCAAATATGCCAAAAGGGGATAGCGCCTCCGGCTGTTCTCCACTTCCATTTCTTTTCAGTGATCGTCTGTCTGCGTTGCCAGTCACAGCAGTATCGAATGTTGAACAACAAATAGACCGGTGGCTGTTTTTCTCAGTATCCTACACAAAGGGTTTGCCCACTCAGGTACATTGAGGGTGACCTTTCTAACCAGCCCCAAGTGAAGAACTCCTTCCGTCAATCCTGCCCACAAGATTCAAGAAAGATATCATTCCTACGACACTGCAAGCATGTCAGGTCTTGACGTCGAAGCTCTTCTAGATTCCACAGCGAACGTTGCACCTCTAGCCTCCAGCGAGTCTCGTTCCAAGGATCGCGACAGCCGACACAAGAGCGACCGCCATGATCGCCGAGACCGGGATCGTGATCGGGATCGGGACCGAGACCGCTACCGGGATGACAGTCGAGATCGGGAGCGTAAGAGGAGAGATCGGAGTAGGGACAAAGGTCGAAAAGACAAAGACCTGGACGGAGATGTGCCCATGAAGAGTCCGGGTAGCGCTCGAAGCGGGGGCCGCGAACGTCGTGGAAGCAGACGAAGAAGCCGTAGCCGTGATGAGGAAAGGCATCGCTCACGCCGTCATAGGGATTCTGTAGATGATGACGCATATCGAGCTTCTGGTGGGGATTACTACCGTGGCGGTGGTCGCCCGCGCACTCGCTCCAGATCACCACCCCTCGATGACCGATACTACCGCCCAGGTGGCCGGCCCCGGAATGGTGAAGAAGAGAGGCCTAGGGAACGGAGCCCCCGTCGTGACCGCAATAGTGGCCGAAAACGCACCCCGAGCCCGCCTAAGAAGTCTCCGACACCACAGCCTACGGAGGATGAGCGTGATCGTCGTACAGTCTTCGTTCAACAGTTGGCTGCGAGACTGAGAACGAAAGAGCTGATAACTTTCTTCGAGAAGGTTGGACCAGTCAAAGAGGCGCAAATCGTCAAAGATAGAGTAAGCGGGAGATCCAAAGGGTAAGCCAAACCAACCAGCACGTCGTGACATGTGAATGCTAACAATATCTAGTGTTGGCTACGTTGAATTCAAGCAAGAGGAGTCCGTTGCCCAGGCTATCCAGCTTACCGGACAGAAGCTCCTAGGTATCCCCATCATCGCCCAGCTTACCGAAGCGGAGAAGAATCGTCAAGCTCGGAACCCTGAAGCAACCAACACCAATCCCAATCAGATCCCTTTCCACAGGCTCTACGTAGGCAACATCCATTTCAGTATCACTGAGAGTGACTTACAGAATGTCTTCGAACCTTTTGGGGAACTGGAATTTGTGCAACTTCAGAAGGAAGAACAAGGTCGTAGCCGTGGATATGGTTTTGTGCAGTGAGTAATGAGGCATCTCTAAAATGCTCTACCCAAGAGGCTAATTTCCTCCTCCAGGTTCCGAGATCCCACACAAGCCAAAGAAGCTCTCGAGAAGATGAATGGCTTCGATCTTGCTGGGCGCCCAATTCGGGTTGGCCTCGGTAACGATAAGTTCACCCCCGAATCCACTGCGAACTTGCTGCAGCGGTTCCAAGGACAAGAACACCAACGCAACTACCAGGGATCCGCCTTCTCCGGTCATGGCGGCCGTGGCGCCCAAGCTGGAGGTTCTGGTGGAGCTTTTGACCGCGCCGGTGGACGCGACAACGAGAAAGGTGGAGGTGGCGCGAGTGCCCTTGATGACACGGATGTCGCAGGTGTTAACTTCAACAATTACAGCAGAGACGCTTTGATGAGAAAACTTGCGAGGACCGATGAACCCGCTACGGATACGAAAGGGGCTGATGATAAACGCAAGGTTGCTAAGCCGAAGACAGAAAACAAACCTTTGCCCGTCAGCGTCAACCAGGCCAGTCGCTGTGTTCTGCTGCGCAACATGTTCAACCCTGCCGAGTAAGCTCTCCACTGCCGTCCTGTACCACTTACATCCCCTACCGGTTACTAACAACAATTGTAGAGAGGAAGGCGAAGCCTGGATCAAAGAGCTCGAAGACGATGTGCGCGCCGAGTGTACTGAGAAATACGGCAAGGTCGTCCACATTGCCCTGGATCCAAACACTCAAGGCGATATCTATCTCAAGTTTGACAAGGTCCAAGGAGGCGAGAACGCCATCAAAGGGCTCAACGGCCGTTTCTTTGGTGGGAGACAGATTTCAGCGCAGCCCGTGGTTGACGCCGTTTACAGCTCGCTGTTCTCGAGGACGAGTGCTCTGTAAGGTGAGCTAAGCCGGGTAGATGAGACCGTGGCGTGGTGCTGCGAAATTTCAGCTGTTTACGAGGACTCTTCCTGGAGAACATCTGCGCGGTGGGTAATGTCATTCTCTTTGAAGACATACTTGGCGGATAGTGCTTCCAGAGAACTTTAACTCCTCTTAGGACTTTCATGCTGTAGCTAGGTACCCAATCCGTAAGCGGTTATCACTCCGACATGGCTGGGTCAGGTAGACAGGAATACAACAGTGGTCAGCATTGGTAAATTGTCCGCTTCGACTTCTCCTTGTTCGTGCTCTTGTCCTCGTTGCCGTTCTTGATCCCGTTCCGTTCCATTCCATGCCGATCCCTGCCCTGTTCTGCCCTGTCCTGCCCTTCCTGGCCGCCTCCTTATCCGACCCGGCTGGCCAGCCTGCGGGACTCCAGGGGTAAGGCTCGAGAGACAGTCGTCCCCTGCGATTCCTGGCGCATGAGGAAGCTTGAAGGGAGGTACAACAACCGCCGTCTCAGCTGCTGAAGTATCGATAGGTCGAGATGCTTTGCAAGGAGCCAAGAGGATAAGCAACGATGCCGCCGGGCTCCAGGAAGCTTTCCAGAAATCAGGAGCATCCATGTCTGATTGCGGTGAACCGGTAAATCGAGATGATGGACCATGGCTAAGGAACATCATTGAACATGGGTTGAGCGCCTGTTCGTTGTGTAAGCTGGGTGTTAAGGAGTTCGAGACTGATCGCAAATGCCCCTGGATAGGAGGTGGTCGGTTATTCCCTTCATTCATGCATCCTTCCACAGCCAAGAGAATGGATGACATAGATGAAAGGGGTTTGTCAGGGGATCTCCTGTTTGTTCCTCCCTCGTGCTCCGGTCACGATGCCCTAGGGCATGGCCGGTTAAGATGCTCACGTAGGCATGCCCTAGCTGTTTGGATTCTAGCTCCAGATCTGCTTCCTTTTAACTTGAAGGACACCTTTCCTCTTCCCATTCTTTCCATGCCGCAACATCCACCCTCTCCCTTAGACTTCCACCCAACAACCATCTCTGACCATCCTGACGCATTTGTTTTCCCTTCTGGACGGCCCACCTGGGCGCTGGCATAGGTTTCTGCGATCATGATGATGACCCTGCTTGTCCCAGGCATCTTTTTTGGCGGCTCCTTACAAGGAAAGCCTCTATGCCATCGGCTTTATGCTTATGGCGACCACCAACCGGCGCCGCACTCTACACTCACCAGAAGCCTTGTGTCCGTCCTCTGATCATGGTGACCATATCACACCGCAATGTCTGATGCAGCAACGGCCAATGGAGAGCCTCACCACCCTCTATCGGGGTGCGCGGCTACCAAAGCCGATAACCATTGACAGCGAGACTGATGGTCAGCGTCAACACATGTGAGTAGCCATGCCGTCGATACCTCGATTGCCGCTGATAGTGGTTACAGCGCTGCGGACACCCTGGTGGAGGTAACCTTCAAGGCCTCATGATGGAGACGCATGGCAGCAAGACTGGGCGGCTTTGAACAAGGGCTGGACAGAGCCAGTACTTTCCTCCAGTATATATCGTCAAGAAGGTGTGTACCATGTCTCCAGGCATGAACAAAATCACTGATATTAATAGATAGCAGTGGGTTTTTATCACGACAACCTTCATGCATTGATCTATAAGCGTTCAGACGTTATATATCAACTTCCACTTCACTACACCATTATGATTGATCTTCGGCCAAAGTGCCGAAGCAGGCTTCTCTTTCATTCTCTTCGTTCTACTTCCATCTCCCTCTCTCTTCTATCATCAACAGTAACTGCTTTCGTGACTTGAAGCCACAGCTCCATCATTGCACATCCACACACACAGCTTTCAGTTTCACTCACCATCAGCAGCACCGTTTGTTCCTGTTCCTCTCTTCTCCCACTTCTCACATCACCATCTTCATTTTCATCCATATCTCTCATCATGTCTCAATTCCCGGGCCGCCAAAATGCGTATGGCCAACGCACCTACAATCCCTCCTCCAACAGCCCATTCACCACACCTGAGCGCCAACAACCGGGCTACCAGCCCTCACCAGCCTCTCAAACGCCCTCTCACCGGCAGCTGGCCGAAATGTCCTTGTCACGGCAGATGAGCGGTTTGTCCGTCCCGGACAACAGCGTAAGTCACCTCACCTCGCCTGCCAGCAATATGGAGAGCTCGAGCTGACTTCCTGGCAGATCAGCCAACAAGACATGTACAGCGCGGTGAGCAGGGACCTGGTGAGCGCTCGGGCTCGGTGCCGTGAGCTCGAGGGGGAGAGGACCCGACACCTCGACGACGCGAATACGTCAAGACAAGTGGCTGAGCAAGTCACTTCGCGTTGTCAGGCCCTGGAGAGCGAGCTGTCGCGCCTGGAAGATGAGCTGGCCGACGCCAAGAGGAACGAGGTCCGTCTCCAAGTCGAATTGGAGACGGTGCGTGGTGATCTGAGGCGTGCGAGACAAACGATCCAACAGCAATCGCGCGCCATCGAGGGTCGACGACCAGTCGAGACCATGATCCCACAGCAGCCGGCCTCTAGTGTTGTGTCACGCTATGTGGAGGACTTTGGGTTTGGGCCTCGGCCAGTGACGACAGCTCAGCCGGATCCGAGAAGCCAGCTGTATGCGCCGGCAACATCAGCTTCTGGAGATGTACGAGACCAGCTGTTACCGACAGCCAACAGAGCAGTGCCACGGATCGAGTGGGCGGCCGAGTTCACCTCGCTGTTCAAGAAGATCGAGCGGTTCTGTCGTGACAACATGAACGTCCCTGATGAAGAAGCAGACGAGGAGTGGCCCAGCGTCCTAGCGGATACAATCGCACGAGAGAGCTCACCGGAGCACGTCACCTCGCTCGTCATCGATCATCACACCCGCTATCTCCTCGTCACGCGCATCATCTTGGACTGGGTCGAGAGCCACTTTTTCAAGATCAAGGTCATCAAAGGCTTCAGCCCAGACTACGACAGCAAGATCTACGACCTCCACCGCAAGATCAAGACCGAGCCCTCTCCCCACCTCCGCCGCGGCCTCACCCAAGCCGAATGCGACACCATCTTGGAACTCACGCAACAAGCCTCTTTCCCGACCTGGCGCCTCACTCAAATCCGTGAAGCCGCAAACCTCCTCCTCCACCGCCTCAAAGCAGCCATCAAGCCTCACACGAACCGCGTTGTCCTTGGGGAAACGTTCGTGTCCATCCTAGCTGAAGCTTTCGACATCGGCCTCAAGATCGCCACCCGCCCTCTCGTGGTCCACATGTGGTTCCCACCTTGCGCAGAGTCCACTCTCTTCAACCCGCGCTGCATGCTTCACCGTAACGTGTACGCACAGCCTACCACAGTCACGCCGGACGAACTGGAGAAGCGGGGAGCGAGGGTCGGGTTGGGGATCACGCCGCATATCACGGTTGCAGATCTGATGGAGGAGAAAGGGGAGGCGAAGACGGTGCATTTGGCGGATGTGGTGGTGAGGCCAAACACCCTATGATCGACGGGAGATCTAAGACCCGCACCCCCCTTTACTCATGATCGACGGGAGATCCAAGACCCGCAACCACCCTCTACATATGATCGACGGGAGATCCAAGACCCGCACCCTCCTCTACCTATGGTCGACGGGAGATCCGAGACCCGCAACCACACTCTACCTACGATCGACGGGAGATCCAAGACCCGCAACCCTCTTCTACTCATGATCGACGGGAGATCCAAGACCCGAACACTTTGCCTTGCTTGTCCTTTCGGCGAGGGAGGGAAGAACCGGCTGGCAGAGGCGAGAGACGTTGACCATAAATGGAGTGTGATTGCGATGGCGATTTCAGGAGCAAACAGCGGGTATAGTTAACCAGCAGTGACAAGGCGAGAGAGAGGCGAGAGACAATGAATCAGTATACCATGACGAATTATGTGCAATGGTGTGATATTGTATCTGCCGGTCCCTACGATAACGTGCTGGTGCCTTAAGAGTCTATGAATACATGAATTGTCTTCTAGTTTCGCCTTCCTGAACGATATGATAGACGGACCATGGGCTATCCATACAGCTTGCATTCTATTCGTTACAGCGACACCATCAACAGCTCATACGCTTGCCACACCCCCCAACACCTCATCCGTCACCACACGACGACTCACTCCAGGAAATTCTTTTGAGCGTTCCTCGCTTTCTCCCCGGTGGTCGCTTCGATCTTCACCGCTTCCATGATGATCTCCACGCTCCGCCCTTCGTCCTCTTCTCTGTCGGTAGATGTAGACGATGAGCGGGGTTGCACGCGTAGACGCCATTGCCCGCGGTGGACTGTCCAGATTTGGTTCGGCACGTTAGGGAAGTCGGAGACGCCGGTGGGCTTCTGACGTTTGTTGGGGTGTAAGTTTTCATGTTGAGGAGAAAGGGGACGCTTGGAGGCGTTATGATTGTTGGCATGGATCTGGGGTGAGAGAAAGGGCTGAGCCTGTTTCGTTGTGTGAATTGACATTGAATTGAGTGATGCAGTGTCCCGCGTAACAAATTCGTTCGCGGCGGTAAAGGAAGTTTCTGCCCCGTCTAGGATAATGTGAGTGTCTACATTAACAACGACTTTGACATTGTCGTCGCTCAAGGGCGTGTTCCCGGGACTTGACACGCGCGCGAAGTCGTCGTTCATCATCAAGCCGAGCGGCATCGTGGTGGGGAGGTTGAGCTTGTTAGCCACGGTCTGGAATAGAGCGGCGACACGTGATCTCGTGGTACCGAAGAGGGTAGCACGCATGGTGCTGAGGTCGAGAGAAACAGATTCGGTGGAAGAAGCCGAGGGAACCTCAACGACGAGGTGGTAGGATGTTTCGTCCACGTAGGGGCGAGCATAGGTGACGTAGGCGGGCCGTGTTGGATCAGTGGATGGCAGGGCAAGAGAAGGTATGGATGACGAGGGAGACGTTGGCGAAGACTGGTCGTACGCTAGCGATATCTGAGAAGGTTTGATGTCTTGGAGACGGATGATAATCTCGGAGATTTGACGCTCGATATTATGGTTGATGGAGTGGGGGATGATTTTCTGTTCAAGGCCGCGGAGGTTGTAGTATCTGGCGTCTTTCAGGAGCTGAGCCCGGTGTTCGCCGTCTTGGATTTTGAGGGGATAGCCACGAAGCAGGTGCAGAATGTCGGCAAAGACCTTGGAAGAGCGGTTGGGAATGCGGGGCGGGTGGATTGCTGGTGGACGGAGGAGACCGCGCGGGTTGAGGCCCGGAAAGACATCGCCAGGGGAGCTGAAGAAGACGGTAAAGCCGAGGGTGAAATAATTGGGAGTGTTGCCGATAGCGGAGAAAATGTCTCGTGGGATACGGAAGTGTTCGTTGCCGACTTCGACAAAGATCTCGGATTCGAAGAGTTGAGACTGGAGGCGAGGTACTGGAACAATCAACCAAGGATCAGTCAATGTGGATTGTAACTTACGTTGGTAAAACTGAGCATCGGCGAAGAGCTTGACGAAATGACTCCCATCCTTGGGCGTGACAAGATAGCCTGAATAGGATTTAGTGCAAAAAGCTTAGTAGAGTTTATTTACTCGAAGTCGATTCACCTTGCAGATGCCTGGCAATGTCTCTAAAGGTTTCTGGGTCTCTATCTATGAACAAGGTCCTTAGACCTCCTGTACGATCATCGCTTTGCTCCAGCTGTTCCAGGAAGAAAGCAGAGAAGTACGAGGGTGCTCTAAGATCCTCAGCCTCTCATCTCCTCGCCGCAACGCCAAACATACCGTCGGACATGATCGATGCGCCTGAGAGCTTGAACATCTCCGAGCCGATCTGAATAGAGAAGCCTCTCTCATCGGGCAGACGGGGCTGGCTATTTGAGCTTGCGCTGCGTGCTCCTGGGCGCAGGACAGCAGGTGCGGCTGTAGATTCACTCAACTGGTCCAAGCGGTTGAAGTCAAAAGACGACAGTGACTGAGCAGAGTGTGTGCCGGGCCCAAGGGAGCCATGCTTCGGGTTGGATGGCGTCTCTTCCCGCCCATCGTCGTCACGATGCGCCATGCCGGACGCCGCTACCCCTGTCTCTGTTTCAGGATCGCGATACTTCTTGGGTCTACCTTTCCTTCGGACAGTGTCTGGCAGGGGACTTTGGATCGACCCAACGAGCGAGTTGAACTGTTGCCTCTCCTCCATGTGCTTTTCTTGCAAACCAGTGGTATCCTTTTTTCGGAACGCAATAGGCGTTTTAGCAACTGGTTGCGCAGCGATCTGAATCCGCGAATTGTGTGCTTCATCTGGGAGCCCCAAAGGAATCAAAGCTGGGGTTTGGGAAACGTCCGGAGGAGTGGGGATGGAATGGGGGAGGTGAGATTGACAACTGAGTCATCGGATTGATTCCCAGCTGTAATTGGTAGAGGCCTGCGTGGTAGCTAGTAGACTCAATTGCTGCTGCTGGATAATTGAGATGGCCAAAGTGGTTGTCGAGGTGGTCGTAGACGTTGCCAAGCCCGTTGACAGCCACAGCCACGACAGCCACGACAGCCACAGCCGCGGAAGGCGCCGCCATCAATTGATCAATCATCAATCCCGTCCGAGCCAACTCTCTTGAGGCAATCACCACCGCCCTTGTTGCTTGCTCGTAGCTATCGTCATTGGCGAAATATCCTGTGTCTGTAAAGCGAAGTCGGGAATGACTAAACAAGGATTAGGAACCACGACGTAAACATGGGGTGTCTGCCTGATGAAGGTACAAAGTCATGTCTCACACGGGCTCAAGCAACATCGTCCCTTTGAGCTAGAAGAACTGCCCACCACAGCATCTACCATAGTCTTTTAGGTTCCGGACACCGGCCTGACTCTAAGTGCAACCGAGGTAACGATCATCCTCAATAGTCAACACGACGCCCAGGATTATTTTGCAAATAACGCGTGGAGTCCTGTTCGGATATACATAGCCATCGGAACAAGAGACCCCGAACACCAGACCCCGCCATCAGGAGCTTCGTATTCTATGGGACATCACACTGTACGCGGTCATAGCGACGGGTCATACGACCCTTCAACGTCAAGGATCTTCTGTACTGCCCTTTTATATCCCTCCGTCTCCTCCAATCGGCCCACGTAAGCCCAAAGGGCCGGATAACTTTCTTCGGTAAAACCAGAACGGCTTTTCGCCGCACTCAACGGGAAGCTCATGAGGATGTCGGCCCCCGTCAGCTTGGACCCACACAAGTATCCTCCACCGTTAGGCGCCGATTTGACTTGGCTCTCGAGAAAGGTAAAGTTACTCGCCAAATTCGGGTTCAGGTATAAAGAATCTACATTACCGGCGATCGCGTTGACGATTGGTCTGATAAAGAAGGGAGATTTCGTCTTGAGGGCTACAGAGCATTTTAGTGTCAGGCCGTTCCGGGGAGAAGATTTCGAGGCTGAAAAACTCACCCTTGAACAGCACGGCGGTGACGAGATAAGGCATCAGGGTGCCTTCCGCATAATGCATGAAGTATCGGTACCGCAACCACTCCTCTGTCTCTCCCTGAACCTGGTGTTCTTTGCCTTCCTGCCACCGTTTCGGGACAAGAGAGGGGCCGAAATGGTCAAGGAGGTACTCGGTGATGACTCCTGATTCGGCAAGTACGAGTGGCTCAGCAGCCCCTTCTGCCTGTATGCTGAGAAGGGGAGATTTGCCAAGAGGGTGGATCTTCTTGAACTCGGGCGGTGCTAGCATGTTGACTCGCTTGTACGTCTTCAGCTCATAGTCAACCTTGAGCTCCTCAAGCAGCCAGAGGATGCGCTGTGCTCGCGACTTCTCGAGCCTTAACAACAGTCAGTCCCGCTCTCCGACTCTAATGTCGCGTCGGCAGATGTTACGGAAACAGGAATGAATGCAGCAATGTCACCAAGTACAAGTGATACTGCTCCTCCTCTGTATGGTCGAAAATCGTCCAATGAGGAGAAGTATGATATTTCGATGGGTAACAGATTGAGACATCACTTACCAGTAGAGAATGACTTTTGGTTTACCATTGGTGCCTACTTTTGGGCTACCAGTATCGTCTTGGGAGGCCATTCTTTACCTGACAGATGCAAATGTGAGATTCAATCAATCTAGATGCTGTAGAGATTAGGCATTTTACAAAGCACGGCCATGCCGCTCCTTTATCAAGTCTTTTCTAAGGATCACGGATCTCCTCCGAGCCTCGGTCTGACTTAACCAATAACATGCTGCCCTCTTGATTACAAAGCCTGGCGAAGCGTTCCTTCACGGCGATCTTCCAACCTTCTGCCTCAGAGTATCGACACGAATTGGTATTGTTCCCTGTCATTAATCGCAAATATGGCGCTCCAAAACAATGGTACTATTCATACTCTACATCGTCGCTGAGATCTCCATCGCTGACCAAGAAACAGCTCTCTCAGCGGATCCCGCTTACACCAAATACAACAGTATGAGTGCTCTCTTCTCATCCTTCCGTCTGCGGCTCAAGCCGTCGTTCGAGACATCAATCGCATGAGGTGGTACAGTGTGGGCTAATTTCCTTGGTCCGTCAGACATGCAGGCAAATCGACATAAGTACTTCCGCTGGACAGCCCGAACTGGCTGGTTGACCTTCGCCTACGTGGTTGCATTTCCAGCGTTCATTGGGTATCTGGGTATTGTTACTGACGTAAGTTCTCTGGAGAGACATGAGAGGAGATGTTGGGGCCGAGGGCTAGCAAGATTCGAAGCCGAAAAAAGCTCTGGACATTGAACATAGAAGAAGCCGATTGCAGAGACTTGAAAGTGTGGCGAGCAAGAGCATTGGAAGGAAAACAATAAGAATGGATACGGCTCTTCGGCATGATGGCTGACGGTCGACTTGATACAGGGCAAATGGGATATGCGAGGGAAGCGACGAGGAGATCCGATATCTGAATTCTAGATTGCGAAGATGTTGAAATGCATGGTACTGGCGTTCGGAAAGGCTTGTGTTGCTATTCCGTCACCGAGGCGTCTCAACTTCCCACGCCAACAAATTTTCTGTTCATGGCTTCCCCCCGGTGTGGTGTTCCGATACGTCTGACGACGGGTCCAACTGGCTCAATGAAGGTCTTCGTTGACCAAGTGGAACCCCCGAACTCTAATACCTCGCCGTCATGCCCTGGATGATAAACCTGTGAAGACACACCCAAGCCGCTTGAGTCGGGCAAGCGCGCAACAAGAAGTCGCTATCTGTCTAGAAGGAGCGCAATCGCAACGATTGGGGTTAACTACAACTTACATTGGGCAGCTTATCGCAAGCCCATGATTGGATTAGTGTTTCAGAAGCCATTGGTTATCCTGAAGACCACTTTTTACACCTGGCTCCTCGAGTATGCCGCTCAGCTCTTTCATGTCCCTCTCGGAATGGCTCAATGGCACAACTTTCTCAACCTCAGTAACCCCTCCCCCTTCCCCTTCCATAGCCACCATAACCTCTCCCATCCGGTAAAGCTTCCCCTCTTCTCCACTCTCCACTCGGCAAACCCTCCCCGCCTAATCTACCTGCAGAAGCTCCACCGCCAACAAATCCACCTCTTCCTCCACCTCTTCCTCTTCCACCACCAAACCCGTTCTCTCTGCCCCCTCCGTACCCTCCCCTAGGTCCACCACCCGCACCCATAAAATCCCCTCTCCTCGGCAAGGGTGCCACGCCACCATCTCCCCTCCCCTCTATGACCGCGCAATCCACCCAGTCCCCCACCACGAACCTGACATCCCTCAACGTCTTCTCCGGTTCCCCTTGCAGCTCCCCCTTCATCAACCCCGCTCCCTCTCCTAAGACCTCTTTCTCCTCCTCGGTAGGCAAGATTCCAGGCCCATCGCCTCCAATCACCACGGTCCCAATGTCCTTTGCTATGTACCTCGGTGGTGAATTAGGCGGGAGATGCGGCGGTGGAGGGCGCGTGTCAGGAAATATGAGGCGGTAGGCGAGGCGGGTACCGATTGCGGGTGAAGGTACGAGGGATGGAAGCGAGGAGGTCAGGAGGTGAGAGAGTTCGCGGAGGGTGCACGTTGGCCAGGTGTATATCTGAAGGTGCGGTGGAAGGGGGGTCGTGGAGGTAGGGGGGAGCGGAAAGTCGGAAAGACTGCATATGTTAGCGGACGAGGGATGGGAGTTGAGGCTGGGGCGGAGAATTGAATCGGGTTTTGGGTAGCTACCTGTGGAATCCGCCGGTGCGGTAGAAGAGCTTCAAATGGAAGGGGCAAGTGGTTTGTCGGTCGATCTTCCCATTGGTTTGCATGGCCATGATCGACTGAAATGCACCAATGCTGCGTTACCACGCCCGGAAAAAAAAGTTGAAATGAGCGACCGAGGCCTAACTTTGACGGGGTTGGCAATATTCCGGTTGCAGGTTGGAATGATGAGAACGCGGATCTTATCAGATCTTTTTTATCTCGCCGATCACCGCGCGTCTGAGAGCTACTTTCGCAAGGCTCGCCCAAAGAGTTCCCGTGAAAGTAACGAGGCAGTCTTGGTCGTCCATTGGTCAGACCGAATGGAGAATTATTGATGGACACCTTAATGAACAGCTTGTTGGATGCCTCTCGGCAGCCCCAAGACGTCACGTCCGACCAGACTACTCCAGAAGGACCTCCTCCAACGGACGTCAACCAATTCCCCCGCAACGGATGGAGAGCAGAGGACGTCAAGAAATGCCTGGGATACACAGACGACGAATACACGCAGTTGTACGGCAAAGTCGAAGAGGCAATGCGGCACGCGGATTTGATCGAGGTCTCATTGACAGGCCAACGCAAGACCAAGCTCTTTGCCATCCTGGAACAAGTCCTGCCTCACGACAACGCGCCCACCATCCCCGACTTTCTGCGTATCAAAGCCCTGCACCAGCTGGCCATCCGCATCAACCACAACGTGAAAACTCGATCGGGTCACGCGCACCACCGCAAGCGGCCCAAAGGCACACCGACGAACACCTCACGGCCAGTCATCAGAAGTTCCGACACAAGACGGCCGCTCTCAACACCGGCAGCAACGTTCCCGAATCCTCCTCCTCCTCCGCCCTTCCTGACGCCCCAATTCACCCAGCCAACCGCTCCTTCCCATCCTACCCCCCAAACGGAGCCTCAGACCCCTGCGGGTTCAGTGCCCCATGACCTCGGTAATATACTACTGCTCGGCGAACGCGACGACAACACGCAATCCATCTGCTCGGTGAGACAACTCTCCACCAATCCCCAACCAGGCGCTCCCATCATCATGGACGAACTGACACTCGGTCCCTGGAAATCGATACTGGTGCGAGACGGCGTGATGCGCGCGCCCAGCGACGTGATTACATGGAAGTGGGGGGAGCGGCGTGTCAAAGTCCCCAACGACAGGGTCTTCCGCACCGTGATTGAATTCATGGCCGCACATGGAGGGTTCATCGACTTTGATGTCGAGTCGGCGCACTCGGGTGAGCGATCTTCTATGTTATGAACGAGGCTCAGGGCTTACGGTCAACGCAGGAAACCCAGGCGGACGGGCGAAGAAGAAGCCTTGATTTTCTTTTGGGCGTTTTCTATGCATGATTCGAGATACGTCTCCATTCTTATGTATACCCTAGAGCTGCATTTTAAGCGAAGAATAGAGCGACGATTGGAGTTTATCTATGCGCAGGTGGTGTGGAGGCCTTTACTATGACTGTAACCCCGGATACCGTTGCTTCATCTAAGGTGCTGAACAATCTCCCCTGATGCTTGGCTCGACTTGATTTACTATCTGCGCGAGCAATCTCCATCGGTCCATTTTCGTCTTGGGCGCCGTCAGGAGTGGCTAAACAAGCATGGCTCGCCCAAGATCTTGCAGCGCTCAAGGTGGTTATTTGCGGTTCTGAATGGAATAGTACCTTCCTCTTCATGCCATTCGCCTCTCCTGTCTCAATAGGTAAGATTGAAGTTGGGGTCTGAAGTGCACTACGCAAGCATGGAGGAAGGTTGCAGCGTCGGAATGCAAGAGCAGCAGGTATATACCCATAACATTAGGCACGCTTCCTCTAAACTAGTCCTCCGTAGAGAACCTACGGACCGATAGGCGCCATGATGCACCTGGACACGCTACATGAGCTCGCGCGATCATATAGCACCAAGATCACCTCCACCATCCGCCCCTATTTCTTGTACGACCCCAGCTCCTCAGGATGCGGGCTGAAATACCCGCTGTCGACGCTCCAATTCCTCTCGCTGACCCCAGCAGCTGCTGCCTGAGTCAATGATAACTTGTGGTCAAGACCCAAAATGCCCGGGTACGCGTCCTCCGTATCATCGTCGTCTACCGGCGCGCTGGCAGCTTCCGTCAAGCCGGCCCTATAGTCCTCCCAATCATCCAGTTGGCAGGCGTACGGGTGCGAGAGCGCTTTCTCCATGTGCTCTTGATTAGGCTCGCGGCGGAGATGGAATGTGTAGCGCCAAATGTCTCGGCCGGTGCCGGGGTCGTGGGTGAGGCTGATGCCGTAACCGCTTACGCGGTATCTGCTACCTGCCTAAGCAACGGGGGTTGGGGTGGAGTGGAGTGGAGTGAATACGTACAGGCCATCGTATCTGATTCCAGCGGCAGGCGCAAGTGACGATTGGAGTTTCCAAGATCGGAGAACTCGGACTGTCTTGCGCTGTTCGCCGTTGATCGTCGCCATCAATTTAAATAGGCCGGGGTCGTCGGGATCAGGCGTGTAGGAGCAGCCGTCGTCGCTCTTGGAGACGTTCGTTTCTGCCTGCTCGGTCATGGCCAGGGCGTAGGCAACGTCTTCGTCGCAAGAGACCCGATAGTGTGGGTTATCGATGATGCCGTCTCGACATGCTGCTGTGCTGTTGAGCCACCAACTAGGACATCGAAATCAGCAGATGCGGAAGGCGACGAGGGGTTGATTTGACGAACTCCCCAATCTGAAACCCAGAGTGCCCGTCCTTGTGTGCTCTGCCAAGATTGCACTTGATCCCGGTAGTCCCAGCGGGCGTTGATGATCTCTGTGATGGTCAATGAGTTCCGCCTTGAAAAGCCTTGCTCATGGGTCGACTTGCATATCCCTTCCTAAACGACTTCTCCGGCTTCGACAGACCGTGCAACGGACCACCTGCCCCCCAGAGATCCGTACGTACTCTCTGCAGTGGGCCCAAAGACTCTTCCCATCTTGCAATCAAGTCTTTGGCTTTGGCGACAATATCTGGCGGCCAACGGCCTCCATGGGCCTCGACAATCCTCTGCAACGCCTTCTCGATGCGTGAGAAGCTTAGGATCTCCACGGTCATCGGGCTCTTGTGAAGCTCATCGAGGGCAGAGCGTAACTGAGACAAATCGAAGGCATGCTTTCCCGAAACAAGATGGCTGTCTTTGGCGATCCGAGGAGCGAGGGTGTCACGGATGTACCGCGAATGAGCCAGCAGGTCTTCCTTGCTAAGGACCATTGACGGCAAGTCTAGACTGCAGGGTTGATTAGAACCGAGGAGCCATGGCTCAAGCTACGGGAGATACCGACTCCTGTATAGTTTCACCTCA
>QQTW01000901.1_pt1 | contig 19920 bp, 23 predicted proteins | sample 1904831 | NCBI WGS metagenome assembly QQTW01 (sample SAMN09435610, study PRJNA476489) | Subsurface metagenome, whole genome shotgun sequencing project. | reverse complement strand
TGCTACTTGGTCAGCTAATTTCAGAGGATTGAAGGGTTTCTTGATCACACCCGTTACGCCCAGCTCAGCAAACAAGCGTTCGTCAGCGGAGCGCCCCCTGGCTGTCAGCAAAATCACAGGGATATGCCTAGTCGCCGCATTTGCCTGCAGCTTTTGAAAGGTGGTCGGTCCGTCCATATCAGGCATCATTATATCCAGGAGGATGGCGTCGGGCTGCTCAGCCTCGGCCTTAGCCAGCCCTTCACTACCCGAACAGGCGGTCACCACCTCCCAGCCCCCCATAATCTCCAGGCAGGTTTGAGTCAACTTACGGATGTCATCTTCATCATCAATGACCAGGATTTGCAAGGCTTTCACCGTTATTGTCTTCCTCCCTAGACTGCAAGGTTTCCTAAAGGAAGCTTATGTTTTTTAGATTCGTTTTTGAAGTTAGAGCTTAAAAGTGGAAAACTCGGGTAGAAATAGCAGCAGCAGGTGTTTCCTGCGCCAAATACTCCTGCTGCGCGAATATAGAGATCGACCATAGATAGCAAACTATGCTGAACTTGACGCGCTCCCGGCTACAGCGCTACAGCGTTGCTGTATTAACTGTTGTAGTGGCACTGCTACTTACGCAGTTGCTATGGCGGCTGATTAAGCCGACTCTCACTCTCTACCCACTATTTTTTGCCGCTGTGATGGTTAGTTCCTGGTATGGCGGCTTAGGACCAGGTCTACTAGCCACTGCTTTGGCGGCTTTAGCCTGCGTCTACTTTTTGATACCTCCACTTTATTCGCTAGCCGGTAGTTGGTTCAGCATGGTGGGACTGATCCAGTTCGTGCTCGTGGCACTAATGATCAGCGTACTAAACACCATGCTGCGCTCTACCCAACGACGAGCTGAGATGAACGCGCTCTTAGCCCAACGCAGTCATGAGCGCTTACGTCAAACCCAGGAAAGCCTACATCAAACTGAAGAGCTTTACCGCTTCTTAGTGGAAGGAGTGACGGACTACGCAATTTTAATGCTGGACCTGAACGGTCATATTATCAGTTGGAACATTGGAGCAAAACGCATTTTAGGTTATCAGGAAGTAGAGATAATTGGTCAGCATTTCGAGCGAATTTTTACGCCTGAACAGATTGGGCGTGGTATACCTGAGCAAGCACTAAGGACAGCGGCTGCCGTTGGTTTGTCTCAAGACAATCGCTGGCACGTCCGTAATGATGGCACACAGTTCTGGGCCAATGGCGTGCTAACATCCTTACGAGATGAGGTCGGAAATTTAAGAGGCTTCGCAAAAATTCTCCAAGACCTCACCGAGCGCAAACGAGCAGAAGAAGAACGCGACCAACTACTGAGGCGTGAGCAGGCGGCACGCGCTGCGGCTGAGGCAGCCAACCGCTCGAAGGACGAGTTTTTAGCAATACTCTCCCATGAACTACGCACCCCCTTAACTGCGATACTCGGATGGGCTGGGATACTCCACGCCGGAAAGCTGGACGAGGAGAAGGCCGCTCTGGCGCTGGAGACGATTGAGCGCAACGCCAACTTGCAGATGCAACTTATCGAAGATCTACTCGATATTTCGCGCATTATTAGAGGGGATATCTCGCTGAACGTCCACTTAGTCGAATTGGTTCCGGTCATTACAGCGGCGATTGAAGCCGTGCAGCCAGCGGCAGATACTAAGGCTATTCAACTTGAGTCCGTGCTAGATCCAAAGGCTGGTCCAACTTGGGGGGACTCAGACCGCTTGCAACAGGTGGTGTGGAATCTACTTTCAAATGCAATCAAGTTCACTCCTGTGGGAGGGCGTGTTGAAGTCCGACTCGAGCGCTTAGACTCCTTAGTTCACATTCAGGTGAGCGATACGGGCAAGGGCATTAGCGCTGACTTTCTGCCGTATGTCTTCGACCGCTTCCGCCAGGCGGATAGCACAAGTACGAGGGTGCATAAGGGGCTAGGACTGGGGCTGGCGATCGCGCGTCATCTGGTAGAGCTGCACGGCGGAACTATCCAAGCAGAAAGTCAGGGCGAGGGGCTTGGGGCAACGTTCACGGTGAAGCTCCCGCTTAAAGCCGTCCGTTCGCTAGAAACATCTCTGGCGAGCGATGAATTCCAGGCGCACCCAACGATTGGGGACAGAGTGCCGTTAGACAGTCCCCTGAGGCTCAACGGCTTGCGAGTGCTCGTCGTGGATGACGAGGCTGACGCACGTAAGTTTGTCAGCACAGTTTTAGAAGAGTGCGGAGCAGAAGTGACGGCTGTTGACTCGGTAGACTCGGCGCTGGCAGCGCTCGAACACTTAAAGCCAGATGTGTTAGTGAGCGACATCGGGATGCCAGGTGAGGACGGCTACGCGCTGATCCGTAAGGTGAGGGAACTTGAGGCAGATATAGGAGGACGGATTCCAGCTGTGGCACTAACTGGGTATGCTACGGTAGAGGATCACAAGGAGGCTCTTTTAGCAGGCTTCCAGCTACATGTGGCTAAGCCGGTTAGGTCAGCAGAGTTAATTGCAGTCGTCGCGAGCCTTGCTGAATGGACCGAGAAGCTCTGATTACTCGCTTGAAAAAGTATTGGCTACCTGTGCTATCGCATCAACTTTCTTTTCATATTATCTATTATTTGTTAGCTATTCAAAATGCGAATTCTATTAGTGGAGGATGATAAATCAATTGCTGACGCTATTGCAGCAGTTCTCACCAAACAACATTATGTCGTCGATGTTGCTGCTGACGGTCAAGCTGGTTGGGAGTTCGCGGCAGCCTATAACTATGACTTGATTTTGCTAGATGTCATCCTACCAAAGCTGGATGGCATTAGCCTTTGTCGGCAATTACGTCGAGAAGGCTATCAAATGCCCATTCTCCTGCTAACCGCCCGCGATACCGGAACTGATAAAGTCATGGGTTTAGATGCAGGAGCAGATGACTATGTTGTCAAACCCTTTGATTTTCAAGAGTTGACAGCTCGCATTCGCGCTTTACTCCGCCGAGGCAATTCCACCATTACTCTGGTGCTAGAGTGGGGAAGCTTACGCCTTGACCCAAGTGCTTGTGAGGTGACTTATGGAAGTATTGCCCTCCATTTAACCCCAAAGGAGTATGGTGTTCTGGAGCTTTTCCTCCGCAACAAGCAGCGCGTGTTTAGCCGGAGTGCAATTATAGATCACCTTTGGTCTTTTGAGGATCCACCTGAAGAAGACACAATTAAGTCTCATATCAAAGGTTTACGACAGAAACTGAAAGCAGCAGGAGCGCCTACTGATTTAATTGAGACGGTTTACGGTCTGGGCTATCGGCTTAAGCCTCTATCTCACGAGGAAAAGTTCCAGATACAGGCATCCGAGACGGACTCAAGTTGGGCGCGAGAGCAAACTATGTTGGCAGTGGCAAAGGCACGGGAGGAATTCATTGCCGGGATTAGCGCTCGCCTAGCAGTCCTAGAGCAGGCAACTAATGCCTTGAAAGAGGGTAAGCTTGGATCTCAACTGCGGTCAAGAGCAGAGCAAGAAGCTCACAAACTGGTAGGTTCTTTAGGAAGCTTTGGCTTTGCTCTGGGCTCACGACTCGCCCAAGAGATAGAGCAAATGCTTCAGACTAAAAATTTCCTTGACCAAGCTCAATCTCTACGCCTCTGTGAACTGGTGATGGAGCTGCACCGGGAATTAGAACAGACCCCAGATGAGCCTACCCACATCAAACCAGTATATAGTGATCAGCGCCCCCGATTATTGATAGTTAGCGATGATACTCAACTAATTGAGCAGTTAGTACTAGAAGCGACTATGCGGAAAATGCAAGTAGAAACCGCTATAGATGCGGCTGCCGCTAGGAGTGCGATCGCATCAAGCAGTCCTGATGTGGTGCTACTCGACCTCTGCTTTCCTGATGGCGCTAAGGACTGCTTGATGCTGCTGCCAGAACTGTCCAACCGGATGCCACCCGTGCCAGTAATGGTTTTCACAGACCGGGATAATTTGACTGACCGGGTAGAAGTAGCTCGAGCTGGTGGACGTGGTTTTTTACAGAAGTCAATGCCTCCGGCCCAGGTGCTGGACTTAGTCATCCAAGTGCTGCAGCGCCTGAGTGCTACTCAGGCCAGAGTAATGGTTGTAGATGACGATCCACAGGTGCTGACCGTCATACAGAACTTACTAGAGCCTTGGGGAATCAGGCTAATAACGCTCGAAGATCCACGACGATTCTGGGACATAATTACAGAATTTTCCCCAGATTTGCTGATTTTAGACGTAAAAATGCCTCACCTAAATGGAATTGAACTGTGCCAAGTGGTCCGCAACGATCCGCTTTGGAGCGAACTACCAGTGCTGTTTCTCACCGCCCACGTCGAAGCTGATACTGTTGATCAGATATTCGCCGCAGGTGCTGACGACTGCGTAAGCAAGCCCATTGTGGGACCAAAATTAGTTACCCGCATCTTTAATCGCCTAGAGCGAACCCAACTACTCCGGCGGATGGCTGAAACTGACGCTCTGACCGGAGCAGCTAACCGGCTCAAACTAACTCAAGAACTCGGTCAATTTCTGCGGCTAGCCGAGCACCATAATCAATTTCTGTGTCTAGCCATCTTGAATATTGACCACTTCAAGCAAGTCAATGACCAGTACGGCTATGCTGCTGGAGACGAGGTGCTACGCAAGTTGGGGGGACTATTGCAGCGATCATTCCAGAATTTGGAGGTTGTAGCTCGCTGGGGTGATGCAGAGTTTGCCGTAGGTATGTATGGCATGACCAAAGATGATGGAATCAAGCGGCTGGCTGAGGTATTAGAAACCCTACGTCAGCGGGTATTCACTGGAACCGATGACACCAAATTTCAGGTGACCTTCAGCATCGGCGCTGCCCAGTATCCTGAAGATGGCATCGACTTACAGACTTTGTACAAAGCTGCTGACAAAGCACTACAGCTAGGAACTTCGCGCTATACCGGTTGCGGTTAGCGCCGTCAGGTAGCATTCTTGAAAATGTTATTGAGCTCTCCACGAGTTTTCCACTATCTAGACCTATCTTCAAGCTAGAGCCAGTGATCGGGTGCGGTGGTATGAAACCATCTGGGTTCAGTTAGAGCAAGCTTGTTTTGTGCAGTAGTTTTCCTGTCAGCCTACATTAATTTTTACCGTGCTTGCTTGGAAGAAAAAGTACTGGTCAGTTATGGAGCGATCGCACTACTCTTTGATTACGCTGGCTGCGTTAGCTTTCATTCCGTTCGTGGCCTAGTGGAATCTATTATGGTTCCAGTTTTAATATCAGAAACATTTTAGCAAAAGGTTGAGAACCGCGAATACTTGAAAATGAAGATAATCAAATACACATTGTTAGGTTTGTTAGGGCTCTTTGGCCTACTTCTCATTTGGGGCTTGCTCGAACCATACACAATTGACACAGAAGAGGAAGTTGCGTCCATCCCTGGCCTGACTGCCGCTTGGTCGGGGCAACGAGTCGCACTCATTGCCGATTGGCAGATAGGGATGTGGCTGGGCAACACTCCTACTATCCGCCGCATTGTGGAACAACTAATCGAGTCGCGCCCGGCACTTGTGCTAATTGCTGGTGACTTTCTCTACCATGCAGGCTCAGACCCTAGCGTTGAGATCAATAAGGCAACTGAGCTCGTTCGCCCGCTGGTAGAAGCGGGCATTCCAACTTATGCCGTACTTGGCAACCATGACTATGGGATGGACGCAAAGAATGCCCCGGAGGATGAGCAGTTGGGCATCAAAGTGCATGAGGCTCTTGAAGCAGTGGGCGTCCAAATGCTCAAGAACGAAGCCGTTGGGCTGGCACTGCCCGGAAACCGCAACCAGACAGTAACTAGAACGGGTGGGGAGTTGCCCCTATACTTGGTAGGGATAGGGGACCACTGGCCGAATGAAGACAAACCGGCATTTGCGGTAGCCCAGGTACCTAGAGGAGCAGCAAGGTTAGTATTTATGCACAATCCTGACTCCTTTGAACCTTTGCCCCCAAGCACTGCACCTCTAGCTATGGCAGCACACACACACGGCGGACAACTTCGCCTACCATTCCTACCAAAATGGTCCTGGATGACTTTTGCTAAGGAGGATTCGGTTCATGCTGACGGATGGATTAATGAGGGATATGGGCAGGCGGGAAATCGTCTTTACGTGAACCGAGGGATCGGTTTCAGCATTATACCAATACGGATCAACTGTCCACCTGAGATCACTTTATTCACGCTCCGGCCCTCTCCCTAATACTCGTGATCGGGTGCTGCACAGGGAGCTGAAGCAAACCCATGCCGAGCCACTGTCCAGTGATTAGCGACATCCGTTGGATAGCTGAGACTGACGATCTGACCGCGATATCCGCTTCTGTAGGGAAGTGAAAAAAGGGCGTGTTATAGAACTTCGTAACACCAACCACAGTTTCTTGAAAGACCCGAAACTTCAGGACGAGGTGGCGCGCATGATACAATATTTACTCTTGGAATTGAACTATCACTAATTTTAGAGCCATCGCAATAAATGCACTTCCGAGTTTTTAAGCGCAGCAGGAGGTTTAAACGGAGCCAAGTTCCGCTTTCGCTGGAATAAGTAAATCAAATAAATATATTTGAAATAACATAAATGAATAAAACTATTCATGAAAATTAAGTTGTTTTAATTAAGTCGTTTAAGCATTCTTTTAGCATTAAATATACCAAATTCCAGCTTTTTAAAGCTACAAACATTTCCGACTCTACGCTATAATTGGGCAGACATAACTTGTAACGCACATATTAAGGATCACACAAGCTCAATTGCTGAAGCAGCATGGGGTGATGCAGGTGCAGTGGTGTATCAAGCAGCTGCTCAATGGATGCGTGCGAATAACGGTAGTAGTCAATACTTAGACGAGACGCAGAAGCGATATTTGCGACCCTATTTTGGAGATTTAGTTGACAATGTTGTGGTCATCTACAACGCAAATCTAATGGATGACTGGTTATATGGTGGTTTCAGTATAGACATTGGCCAGGGCGATTTTGTTGCTCAAACCTATTGCGAACGTATTTATGTTGTTGCCCCATACAATCCTGGTGATTCTGGTCAACTTGTGCTGTTAGCTCATGAGCTTATACATTCTAGGCAGTGTAAGCAATTCGGTGGTGCCGGTAAGTTTGGATATCAGTATTTTAGAGAGTTCAAAACGGCGGGTCAAAGTTACGAAAATAATAAACTGGAAAGAGAGGCTAATGATTTTGAGAGACAATTTGCAGGGTGGCTTTCTAATCAGCTAGCGAATAATCAGGCAGCTCCGGGGCAAGGGTAAATTGATAATTCTGACTTTGAGGGTGTAAAAAAGATGACTGCCAGCTCCTGGATTGAGCAGATCGCACGGTTCGGTTATGCGGCTAAGGGGGTGGTATACTTTATCGTCGGCTTGCTGGCAATGCAGGTGGCGTTTGGCATCGGCAGCAAAACGACTGACACGAGTGGTGCCCTCCAAACAATAGTTACGCAGCCGTTCGGAAAATTTTTACTCAGCGTGGTTGCTGTCGGTCTCATTGCTTACGTGTTCTGGCGTTTCACTCAAGCATTCATAGATCCTGAGCACCAAGGCATGGATGTAAAGAGAGTTCCACAGCGCCTTAGCTACGCGATCAGCGGCCTGATTAACGCAGGTTTAGCCTTTAGCGCTGTGCAGCTTATTGTTGGTTCGGGAGGTAACAACAGTAGTAGGATGCAAGTCTGGACAGCGCGCTTGCTTGCACAGTCCTTCGGTCAATTGCTAGTCGGGATTGTCGGGGTGTACGTGCTCGGTGTAGGTCTTTCCTATTTGTACACAGCCTGCATTGCTAAATTCAGTGAACAGTTTGAATTGACCGAGATGAATAATGCACAGGTAAAATGGGCGACGTACGTGGGCAGATTTGGGTTTGCTGCACGTGGTATTGCTGTCGGCGTCATCGGCCTTCTCTTGCTCCAAGCTGCGTTGCTGTCCGACCCAGACGAAGCCCAAGGAATGGTTGGTGCCCTACAGGAACTGGCAGAAGAACCTTTCAGCCAGTGGCTTTTGGGTGTTGTCGCGTTCGGTCTCGTCGCTTATGCTATCCACATGCTGATACTGGCTCGGTATTATCGGATTGTTACCCGATGAGCCTGCGGCTGGTAGCTTTGTCTGCGAGATCATTCTACCCTTTGGATTGACTGCGCGATCACTACGGCTTTGCTCTCATATTCCACTTCCAAATCGGGCTGCAGGTCAAAATCGAAGTCTCTCTCGATCTCAGCTTTAACGAACTTGCGAACTAGACCTGTCACCTGGACAGTCTCGCCCTCAACAATGGGGTCTCCTGCTGGAATGGCACCAACGACCAGCAACTCTTTACCCCCAATAAACTTTTTGTCATCGAGTGTGAATGCATTTGGACTGATAACTTTATCAACTTTACTACTGACAGTCACGGTTTTGCCGATGAATAAGCTTGGTGACTCGGCGAGTTCATCAGGGAGGGGCCTTAGGGACACTGCCGTAGCGATGAGCACAGGCTTGTCCTTGAATTCCACTTGAAACTTCTGAGTCAGGTTCAAATTGAACTCCCTCTCGATTTCCGATACCACGAACTTGCGAACCGTGCCTGTCACCTGGACGAGAGTGTCCTCGATTATCGGAGATCCTGTGGCATTCACGACTAGCACCTCTGGATCGTTAAAGAGTCTATCACCTTCAATTGTGAAGACCTTGGGACCGATGACTTCTTCGACTTCTCCACTTACTGTCACGGTCTTGCCTCTGAGGTCGGCATTCGGTTCGTTGGCGATTTCACTTAACGTTGTGCCAGCTTCAGGGCCAGCTGATTGATTGCAGGCGGGAAGAACCACAGCAAGGATAGCTAGGGCAATTGCTCCCTTGGTGTTCCACAACGTCTGGGCGAAGCCGCCACGCCGGACGCTGGCGCGATTGGCAACCCGGTCGTCACTAGGTTTATTTACCATAATTAATCTGAGATTTTGCCCTGTGACAGTTAGGGTGCGGAACTTGGGTTTTAGTAGGAAATAGCGCAGTTACTGTAACTGACTTAGGTCAAAGTTAGGCGGCAGGAGGACTTCATTAACCGCATGGATCACGCCGTTGGTCGCTTGCATGTTCGGCTGGATCACACTCGCATTGTTCACCCTGACTTGATTGGTAGCAGAATTAACTTTAACGTTCACAGGGCTGCCCTCAACCGTTTTCACTTCCCCAGACTGGAGTTCCCTAGCAGTAAGTTTACCGCGAATTAGATGGTACATCAAAATCCTCGTTAGTGTTTCTCGGTTCTCCGGCAGCAGTAATCTGTTCAGGGAGCCTTTAGTCAAAGCAGCAAACGCCCGGTCAGTCGGAGCGAAAACTGTAAAAGGGCCTTGTTTTTGGAGACTTTCTGCTAGCCCCGTCGCCTTTAATGCAGAAGTCAGTGTTGTAAAAGAACTACTAGACGCCGCCAGGTCAACAATATTGCTAAGCGTCGTACGTGGAGAAGGTTGCACACTTTGAGTGTTTTGAGCGTCGTCAGTAGTACGACGCACAATATAGTTAGCCGCTACCTCACTGCTAGCAAGGGGTTTTACCTGTCCCAACCGAAGTAAGGCTTGATACAAGTGCGCTGCCGCTTCCGCACGCGTCAAAGGCATCAATGGATTAAGCACTCTTACATTTGGATAACTGACGACAATATTGGCTTGTGTTGCTGCTGCTACATTGTTAACGGCGTAAGTCGGAATTAGTCCGGCATCTATATAGTAGGTTCTGACAATATCTGAGGCAGAACCGCTAGAAGCCAAGCCCAGACCCTTCGTTAAAGCAACGATTGCCTGAACCTTAGGAATTTCCTGATCTGGCAGAAACAAAGTACCAGGATAGCCTCCCATAAATCCGGTTTCGTAGGCTTCCTCAATTGCAGAAGCCGCCCAGTAATCAGGAGGAACATCTGTAAACGCACCTGCACTTATATCCCGAACCGGCTTCTGGTTAAAAGCTTTTTGGATCATGGCGGCAAATTCAGCGCGGTCCACTGGTTCATCCGGCCTAAATGTTCCATCAGCAAAGCCAGTAATCACGTTTCTTTGTGCTAGGGCTTGAATAAATGGACGCGCCCAGTAATCACGTCCAACATCAGGAAAGGTAGCCGCTGCACCTGGAGTTGGACCTGGATAAGCTGGAGCAGTAGCCTGAGCTGAAGCTGGAGCAGAAGTCACTATGGGGATAAATGCACTGGCTGTCATTCCCAAAGCTAGCAAGGCGGCGCTGCCTGATGACCAACGAAATAAACTACACATTAAAAATGTCCTCCAAAAGTTCTTTAATAAGCGCGATCGCGTAGCACAATCGTGACCCGCGAAAAAACGTAGGGCGATCTTTCAAACATCACCCTTACACTCAACTTGCTTCACTCGGCAATCTGCTCCGCAGCAGATTGCACTTTATCCACGACTTTTTGGGGCAGAGGGATGTATCCCAGTTGTGCACTGTATTTCTGCCCCTCAGTCAATGCCCAGTCAACAAACTCCTCAAGAACCTGGGCTTTGTTTGGGTCTTGATATTGGTCGTAAGTCAGGAGCCAGGTGTAGGTGACAATCGGGTACGACTGCTCACCCGCTGGATCGGTGATAAAGGCAATCAAGTCATCGGCGGGTAATTCTACTGCCTCCAGGGTTCTAGCAGCTGACCTGACTGCCTGACAGAAGTAGGTGAAAGCCAATAGCAGTGGGCAGATGGAGAAGGGTAGAGAGACATGAGAGGCTGGAGTTACCACACAACAGCCATCTGCCATGACACCCTCTACCCAACTGTATGGTCAATTATTTGCCTTCCTGCGTCAATACTGCCGTGCTCGTGATTTACGGCACCTCAAAGCGTTGGCATGGATGGTGAGCGCCTTAATCTATAGCGGACAACTCAGCCTGCCTGCTTGGGAACCCTATGTGCCGAGTCGAGCGACCCAAGCGCAAAGTGTGGAGCGGCGATGGCGACGGTTTTTGGATAATCAGCGGGTGCGGGTGAGCCGAATGTATGTGCCATTGGTGATGGCGGCGTTAAGCGGATGGAGCCATCATCGTCTGTATCTGGCTCTAGACACCACCGTGTTGTGGAACCAGTATTGCATGATTCACCTGTCAGTCGTGTGTTGTGGTCGTGCAGTGCCATTGCTATGGCGAGTCTTGGAGCATGGCAGTGCGACCGTCGCGTTTAAGGAGTATCAACCGTTACTGCGAAAAGTGCGGTGGTTGCTGCGTCAGCATCCCGACGTGATGCTTCTGGCAGACCGGGGGTTTGCCAATCATGAGTTGATGGGGTGGTTGCAAGCTAGTCGGTGGCACTACTGCTTACGCTTACCCTGTGATGTCCTGTTGCAGGGTGCCAGCAAGTATCCGAGGAGAGTTGGCGACTTATATCCGCCGTTGGGAGAAGCTCGCTTGTATCGCCAAGTGCGTTTATGGGCAGATGAGGTGTATCGCTGTAATCTAGTCTTGGCGACGGTTCAGGGAGCCAAGGAATCCTGGGCGGTGGCGACTGATGAGCCTCCCTCTTTGCAAACCTTGTGGCAATACGCGCTCCGGTTTCAAGTCGAAGAATTATTTCTCGATAGCAAGTCAGGGGCGTTTGAGTTAGAAGATTCTCGCTTACGCTGCGAAGCCGCCTTGGAACGTCTTTATCTCGTTGCCGCTCTGGCTCTGCTCTACGCCACCACGCAGGGAATGTCTGTGCAGATCGCTGGCTTGCGTCAACAGGTTGACCCGCACTGGCGGCGGGGCATTAGCTACCTCAAGATTGGTTTGCGCTGGCTTCAGGGCGTTGTCCATAAAGGGCGGCAACTCCTGCGCCCGATTGCGTTGCTCCCGAAAGACCCATATCCCTGTTTTGCCTCAAATCGGGCTGAACGAGATTTTTATGACCAGTTTTGGTTTACTCGAATTCGTTCCCTAACCTGTAAGCCTTGATCTGACTTTCATTTACTAAGATGTGTCAGGCAGTCAGGCAGCTGACTCTGGCGTCGGGGCAATATAATTACCAGTGGCTGCAGCAATTCTAGGGTCATTCCAATTCTTGATATTCCCCAGGAGGATATCGGTGTAGACTTCCCGTGGTAGCTTCAAGCCAGTTTGCACATTGGGTAGGTTGTAAGCTAGCACTATCGAACCGGCGGTCATCGGTAGCGTGATCACACCCCTTTTAACCGAGTCTGCTTGTTCATCCGTAATTGCCACATCGCTGGCTGCAAAGTCTACAGTCCCTTGAATGAACTGTTCTACTCCAGCGCCACTACCAATCGATTGATAGCTGATCCGCACATTGGGCTTTTGCTGGTTGTACACTGAAAACCAGCGCTGGTACAAGGGAGAAGGAAAACTGGCACCAGCACCGGTCAGGGAGACATTGCCGATCTCACCTGCAACGGGAGGTTTTGATTCACAGGAAGCGAGACTAAAGGAGACGAAGATTAAGGGTAGAAGAAAAGCTCGTCGCGCCGAACAAAGTTGAGTAAACATAGGAAACTTGGCTGTGTCTCAGAGCTTCAAACCTCTTTAAAAATGAAGTTAAAGAGGGCGTTGAGTCGATAAACTGTCAGATGAATTAATGACTGAACTGGCTATAGTTTGAAGCTAAGCCTAAATAGTGGAAAACTCGTGGAGTCAGGAACACTTAGCGCTTCAAATAGGGAGCATCCCACTTTGGTAAAAATATTAGATAGCCAGTGATCCGTTGAGGTAAGCACATAGAGCATCCTCTTCTCCACATTGAGGGTAGCTAAGGAGAAACGTGAAATAGAGCCAGACACAATGGCCCCAGACTCACAGTCTCCCCCTTTCTCTGATCGGAAAGAAAGGTTGATAGCTCACACAGATGTTGGTTTGGCAGAAGACTTCCTGTTCAATTGCCTTCCGTAGATCGCTCACCAGAATAACCTGCAATCGCCGAGTGCCTTGCAAAGGACGACGATTCGTGATGTAGACAAACTGTTTCCCCTGATAGAAATCTATATCTCCAACCTGGGCAACATAATCGGACTTACGGAAGTCCTCAGCAATCTGGGGGTTATAGATGCGCTCAATTAGCTTCAATCCTTTGGCATTGTTTCGAGTAAACGCCAGATCGGGAGCGTTTAACTGTGAAACAATCTGCTCCTGCGTGACCACCCCATCTCGAGGACGAAGTTTCACATAAAGAGCCAGTAAGCCACCTTCAATGGTTCTGATACCTGTATAGGCATCAACCTTCCGGTTATACACCAGGCTTGGTAGAACAAAACTCTCTTTCGCCCACTGCCTGACTGTTTCCAGTGATTGTCCCGGAAGGGCGTGAGCCGACGTGCTAACGAGTAAAAGTGCAATGCTGCTGCATGCCAGATTCCGCAAAACTTTGAACGGGTTTAGATTGAGTGATTGTTTCATTAGCATTGAATAATACACCTTTTAACTGTGCAATGCCAACTCTTAATTAGCACTTTTGGAAGTGTTCCTGAGTTTTCCACTATTTAGGCTTATCTTCAAACTATAGCCAGTTCAGTTATTGATGAAAATGAAGTTTATCGGCGAAACTCCTTGTTTCAACTTATTTCTAAATACGTTTGAAAAATAAAGGTGACCTGGTTTACAGAATTCATTGCTATTAAGACAAACGACTTGGCGGTGCTAACATGACTAATCGTGCTGGGAACCACGCTGGTGAAAGTGCTAGAGCCAGCGCGATCGCAGGTGGTGCAGCGAGAGGTCTAGTTGGTTTAATCGAAGGGTTGGCGGTGCTGGCAATTCCTGGTGTTGGTCCCGCAGTGGCAGCCGGAACTGTTTTAGCATGGGAGCCAAACAGTCATAATGTTCTCTCAAAGAGTTGTGCTGCAGTGATGTTCAGTTCTCTAAACTGTGGCGATCGCACGTCATCATTGCCTGAAAAGCTGCCAACCTCGGTGTACGTATTTCCAGTAAGTTCTAATATCAATATCGTTTGAGCTTCGGGGTCTACAATCCAATATTCAGGAATGCCGCGCTCCTGGTACTGTGATCGCTTTGCAATATAATCTCTATCCCGTTGCAGTTCTCCTGGGCTGACGACTTCAATCACCAGCAAGGGAGGAGCCATCGAGAGGCGAAGGGTATTGCGTTTGGCTAACTGCTGAATATGTTCGTCTCGAATGATCGTGAGGTCAGGGTAACGGTTTCTCGGTTCTCCTCTCACTTCGAGTTCTAACCCATGTCCTCGAACGCGATCAGTGCCAATCAGAAGTGCAAAAAACAGGAAAAAACGATTTGCAATTTGAACATTTTCCCCTGACTCTGGTGGCACGAGGATTAACTCTCCATTGAACAGCTCATACAGGTTATCTGTGCCATCGTCATAGGACAGATATTCTTCAAAGCTTTGAAACTGGCGTTTAGTCTGGATCATGGTCTTAACCTGTGATGCCCGCTCACCTCTACCCTGCCTTGATTCTACGTGCCGACAACCCGCTGAGTCGGTTGACTCTAGGGGCGGACGCTTATAACACCATAAGTGAAAAACTATAACTAAGGCACAGCGAACGATACTCAAAGCACTGGGCGCGATTCTCTAGAAAGCTTACCCGGCGATCGCGTTTAGAAATCGTTATTTGCTGGGCTTCACTTTAGCTGAAACCTGATAAGCGCAACGACGGGCACCTACAACAATATGTTCAGTGCGTTCAACGACGGCATCCTCACCCAGAGCGGACTGAAACACCTCTAGCTCTTTACTGCAAAGTCCTGTACAGGCAGTCGCAGCCGCACAAATGGGACAGTGATTTTCTGCCAGCAGGAATGACCCATCCGCTTGCGGCTGCACTTCCGCCATGTATCCTTCATCGGTTCGGATTTCAGCCAATATTTGGAGTCGCTGCTCAATCGACTCCTGACCTTCCATTTGCAGACCATAGGCTTCAATCTGCTGACGGGCTCTAATCTCCAGCAACCGTTCCAGACCTGCCTCGCCAAACGCTTCAACGACGGACTGAATAAAGCTGAGGGTCAACTCTGCATAGCCATCGGGAAACAGACGATTCGCCGCCGGGGTGAGTTGCCAAAGTTTAGCAGGGCGACCCATGTTGCGAGCTTCTTCTTGGTAGGTGACGAGACGTTCTGCTTGCAGGGCATACAAGTGTTGACGAACCGCCATTGCAGAGATACCCAGTCGCGAAGACAACTCAGCAGCATCCATTGCACCTGCTTGTTTGAGCAAGTGGACGATCGCTCGTCGCGTACGAACTTCAGTTGGTTGAGGTTGTGTTTTTTTTGCCATTCCTACAAAATAAAGAAAAGTCTTTACAAAGTCAATCTATTGAATTACTCTAGTTTCTAAAGGAATATCTTTAAAAAATTGCTGGATTTTGTGCAATCAAGCGAATCAAATGGAGATGCTTCAATGCTGAAAGAACTACAATTCCTTAATCCAAGTAGGTTGTATGATCCATCCCAGAACGGCTACACCCACATCGTGCTCGCACCACCAGGGTCAACTACAGTCTATGTTGCCGGTCAAGGTGGCGAGAATGAAAACGGCGAACTCGCCCCCGACTTTGAATCTCAATTGAAGCAGGCTTTTGCAAATCTCGGAATTGCCCTAGCAGCAACCGGAGCCCGTCCAGAGCATGTGGTGAAGATTACTACACTTGTGGTCGAGCACAACGAGTTTAAACTACAGCAGTTGAGCGCTGCAGTGAAGGCAATGTGGGGAGAGCAAACGCCAGCACAAACGCTAATTCCTGTGCCGAGGCTTGCGCTCGATGGCATGTTGTTTGAAGTTGATGCGGTTGCAGTGATTCCAAATTCTTAACCACTAGGAGTTCTATATGTCTTTACCCGTTATCTTGCAACCTGGAGAAGGGCGATCAGTCAAGCTTCGCACGAGTACCTGTACGTTCAAAGCAACAGGCAAAGATACAAACGGTCACTTTGGGTTATTCGAGTTTGTCATGGAGCCAGGAACTGAAGGAGCCAGTCCCCATATCCATAAACAACTAACCGAGATGTTCTACGTGGTAGAAGGTGAAGTTGAACTGGTACTGGATCAACGTAGAGTGACTGCCGCACCCGGAGCCTTCATGCTCGTGCCAGAGAACACGCCACATGGCTTCTCCAATCCAGGGCAAACGCGATCAAAGTTGTTAATCCTGTTCTGTCCTGCCGATTCACGGGAGCAGTATTTTGAGGGGTTAGCTGAACTCACGCAGAATGGGCGACAGCCAAGCCAAGAGGAATTACTTGAATTGATGCAGAAGTTCGACCAGTATCCAGTTCCTTAACTCTGCTCATGCACTACGCGAATGTCTGCGTGAGTTTCGCATCCCGGTAACCGCTCTCAATCCTGGCAACATCGCCGCTCAAATCCCTTACGAAGCAGGTGCAGAAGCAGCGCTCCAAACTTACGACGGTACGCGAATTCCGATGCAGGAGCTAGTACTTTTGTTGCAATGCCTGCATCAACTAAGCCGCGTTGCGTGTGTGAAGGAAAATGACAACAGGTCGGCGTTTTCAACCAATCACTGTTTTCAACCATTGCTGTTCCATATCCGACAGCGGTGGTGGCAGGGGCTTGCGACTATAGTCGATCGTCAAATCATAGTCGGCTTCTTCATACACCAGATGAATGGCACGCGACAAATCTAGCGGCACATCTGCATCGGGCGCAAGCAGGGGAATGGGTATTGTGGGCAACTCCTCCTGCATCTGAATCGCCCACACATCGACTCGCTCACCAGCACGACTGACGCTGATGCAGTAGTCTGATTTGGGGATTGGGGACTCACAGAGCACCCGAATGCCACGCCGGATCAAATCAATCTCGACTAGATGCACCCCGGTTCGCATCAGGCGCTCCCGCTTCTGCCTGTATTGCTCAAAGCCAGATTGACGCTTGTTGGCGTAGGAGAGAATTTCGATGCAGGTGACAAGCCGATTGCCTGTGGCTTCTCTAACCTCAACCGTTGGAATCCGCAGCGTCACGGGCGGCGGCAGGGTCAGCGTGGCAGGTGTGAAAATAGCAGTTTGTTGCGCAGACAACTCAGCGAGATTGGGCGTTTTGACGACTTCCACATCTGGGTAAACGATGCCCAAGTCTTCGCCCAAGCTCGTGTACTGCACTGTAGAGACCTCTAGTCGAGCAGCGTAGCGAGGTCGCAGCAGTGGCGTTAAGATTGCCCGAATGCGGCTAGCCAGCGCACTGTGCAAGTCTTGAAACAGGTAGCCCTCCAAATAGGTATTCATGCCAGGGAATTGCGGCATCCAGTGCTCCAACAATCGCTCAATCAGGTTAACAGAGTTCTTCGCAGGATGTTTTCATTATGGACGATTCCCGCTCGCCCTTCAACCTCAAGCACGGCAAGAGAAATTCTAAAATGACGAGCACTTTTTCTGTGAGGCTTTTACTGCTGCTATCACGAACACAGACACGCCTAGGAAAATCGCTACAATGATACGTATCAAAACATTGCTGGGACGTGATTTGTTCATTTCACAACATTGCTGGATTGAACTTTTCTAGTTCAAAAAGACTTGACCATCTCTTTGAATTCGCAGGACGCCTTGGTTATCGTCTAAATTCTTCGATTCATCCAACGATACCTCTAACGATCCTTGCTGGGTGGATGTAGGAATTACATCTACTAGCCCTTTATCCTGACGAACAAAGGTTACAGTTACAGGCGTGGGCAGGTTTCGCAGTACCGTTTCTTCTCCGCCTGGTAAAAATCGGCGTTGAGTATATCCGATTGCCTCATAGGAGACGGGAGCGTTGGTATTATTTTTCAGTCTCACATTGACCAAACCATTCATCGGCATGACCTTGGCGATCGGCTGACTTCGCTCCTCTGGTAGCGGCGGTTGCACCGGAGGATTCGTCTGATCTGGCACTGCTGGCGAAACGGAAGGAGCAGTTGCAGAGGCGCGATCGCGGTTGTAGGGTGGTTCGTTAAAAAGGGAGTTGAGTCAATAAACTTCGATTGAATCAATGACTCAACTGGCTATAGTTTGAAGATAAGCCTAAATAGTGGAAAACTCGTGGAGAACTCAGGAACATTTCTAAGGCAATAAGTGGAGCGTTTCCTTTGACCCGATGACGGCCTTGTTAAGAGCGGCTCAACGTTCGGATTTGGGCCTGATAGGCAGCATTGTCCAACCCTTCACCCTGATTCGCCCTTTGGGAGTCAATCGCACGCTTGAGGGCGGCAATGCGCGAGCTCGTCGCCGGATGGGTACTCAAAAAGGTGGGAAGCGAGCGGGAGCCGAGTAACTTTTCCATAAAGGAAATCATGCCGGATTGGGCATAACCAGCGCGTCCTAAAATCTGGAGTCCCCTTCGATCTGCTTCAAATTCATCCTGCCGACTGTTGGGACGCTGTAGTGCCAGGTCCACACCAATCTGAACCGCTGTGTTGCGGTCTAAGCCAGCTGCAGTGGCAACGCCACGGGCGATCGCTGTCTCCTGCATCTGCTCCACCGAATGCCGACTGGCAATATGACCAATTTCATGGGCTAAGACACTCGCCAGCTCAGCTTCATTGTCTGCGGCTTCCAGCAAGCCGGTGGTAACATAGACAAAGCCTCCCATTGTGGCAAAGGCATTAACACTGTCATCCTTAATTACCTGAAATGTATAGGGGATATCAGGGCGCTGGCTAGAAGCCGCCAGCCGCTGACCAATCTGATCAACGTAGCGATTAACATCTGGATTGCGATAGAGCTGAAACTTACTGCCAAGCAGTTGCTGATTAATCTGCTTGCCAAGTTGGACTTCCTCTTTATCGGAAATGTTGTACAGCTGAATCACCTCGACTCCCCTAATCAGCATGTCAAGCCAGGGAATTGCCTGCGAAGGCTGGGGCGAACCTACTGAAACACCAAGTGCCACCGAAAGCGCCAGCAACGAATTAAACCAGCGACGAGGGGAACGACGGGAAATTAAAGAAAAAGGATTTGACATATATAGATCAGCGTCAGGAAAGTTCAAACAAAAAAAGTAGACGAGTTTTGAAGTCGATATGTTGCAATTTTTGAATCTTGACACTTCCAAAAAGCAACAAACTATTACCTCGACTTTGCACTGCTATCAAGTCAATTCGATTAAGCAATTCCCGGCTGATAGCTAATAATACCCATTGGACGATCAGCATCGTTTATAGATGCATCATAGACGGTCTAATTCTATATTATCAGCAATGTTTCTTGGCAGAGAGGAATTATGAAGTTCGCTATAATAAAAGCATAGGCAAAGATTCAAGGGAGAATCAACGGCTTAATCGTAATGCTGCCAAGCATTGTGTTGAATGCGTTCCTTTTCCTGCTCTGTTTTTCGCCGCTGCGCTCAATCAAGTTGCTGGTCTTCCGCCTCACCGAAAGTATCGGCATGCTCAAACGTTTGTCGCAGGAAATCGTCGTATTCATCAGTTTATTTGTCGTGTTATTCATCGTCAAACCATCGTTCAATGCGGGAATTTCATTTGGCAGTGTTACGAAAAACACCTGATTTTCATCTGACTACTGAATAATTATGTTGTAGTGACCATTCATGTCAATTCCTCCAACTTCTCAAGTTCATTTTTCATGGGTGGGAATCGCGCTCTTAATGTTGCTGTTTCCTACAGCGGGGCAACAGAGCCCTGCTCTGGCATCCGAACGAATTAATGCTTCTTATTCACCCTTGGAGCGCTCGATTTCCGTCGCCGCGTTGGAAACATACGCAAAAACCGGCAAAATTACTGTCCAAAGCTCAACGATTCCTTGAATGTGTCGCTGCTGCAAAGAGTGTCGGGCGCTTGAGTTACCTCGCACCCAGTATAATCTGCGCGATGCAAGAGTCTTGGCTGCGATCGCTATCAACCCGATTACTAGCAGCCTATTTGGCTCAGCTGGGTTGAGCCAAATTCAAATTCCAGTAATGCTCGTTAGCAGTAGCGCTGATAAAGTTGCACCAGCTCTATTAGAA
>QQTW01000900.1_pt1 | contig 19944 bp, 20 predicted proteins | sample 1904831 | NCBI WGS metagenome assembly QQTW01 (sample SAMN09435610, study PRJNA476489) | Subsurface metagenome, whole genome shotgun sequencing project. | reverse complement strand
ACGTTCGGCCCGGGTTAGTACTCTCATCATCTTCAATGTGTGCGCAAGAGACATAGTAACTGGACTACGTGTAGTGTGAAGATCGACCTATCGTTTTTGTCGGCCACAGCTTAGGTTGTTTGCTCATCAAACGGGTGAGATCTGACGCTGACCATATCCATCATCGATATCGGGCGTCTGACAACGCTTCCTACCAGGCACTGATCGACTTCAACGGTTCAGACTTCCTTCAGATGCGTCTACCTGTACGCTTGATCATATTCTTCGGAGCCCCTCACCAAGGTCTAGAGATTACAGCTCTGCAACGTATAGTCCGATCCGAGCCATCAAAAGATCTCATCCAAGAGCTTAAACCCGAGTCACCGACTTTGACGGACCTAAACGATAGGTTTATTCATGTTGCCAAGGACATTAGTATTCTCTCGCTCTACGAACTGGTGAAAACTCCGACTGTAGTCAAGGTACATTTGTCCTACCTACTACGTGTTGCCCTGCTTATCTTATGCTTCAGAGGCCGGATGGCAAGTGGAAGCGTGATGGTAAGGAAGAGTTGATGGTCACGCAAAGCTCCGCGAAACTGAATGCTCCTCTTGAGACCCGCATACCTTGCCAAGATGATCACAGCCGTATCGCTAAAGTCATGCCAGGGGAAGAGGGAGTATGGTACAACATTATCGGCAAAATGAAAGAAGCGGTTCAAGGCCCAGCACACCTAGCTCCAAAACAGCTATCGCTGCCTACGCGTCCAGCTCACGAAAGCCCAGATGAATCTTCCACCGTCCACACTCAGAAGACGCTAGTTCCTCTAGATGTGGCCACCCCTGGCTCGGATCACAAGCACATTAGCGATGTCAGGAACAAAGAAACAAAGCCGGCGCCCTTGTTGCAAATAGAACTTTGCTCTGCGGTAGAAGCCGGCAACGTCAACAAAGTGCAAACGCTGATGGCTGAAGGCGCTCGCGTTCATACATCCCATGAAAGAAAGGTTGGCGTCCAAAAGGATCCGTTCCTTCTTGCTGCGTTGTGCAAACGCGAGGAAGTACTTGAAATCCTCATCAGATACGGTCCAGATCTTACGAAATGCTCGCTGCATGGAGAAAATACGGCACTGCACCTAGTCTTTTACGGGAGACGAGGTGTTCAAGGCCCAGTGACGACCTCCTTGATAGCGCTTTTGCTACGAAGTGGGCTCGACCTAGAGGCACGAAACAACATGGGGATGACGCCCCTACTAGTTGCTGCGGCGGAAAGCACTATGAGAGGAGTCAGATGCCTTCTAGGACATGGGGCAGACCTGGGAGCGATCGACGACTCTGGTTATGGCGTCTTGCATAGGGCAGCCAATAACGATAGACAACTCCAGGTGATGGTCTTACTAAATGTCAAAGGCGCTCCGCTGGAGCTAGAGGACAATTATGGCGCTACACCGATTGCAATTGGTGCAAAGAACGGAGCAAAGGGAATCGTCGAATATCTCTTCGGTCGTGGTGTGAACATCGGAGCCACGGCAACGCGTAGAACGACTCCTCTAATTTACAGCTCAGTCGGTGGTCATGTCAAAATAGCCCAGTTCCTTTTGGATCAAGGCGCGAAGATATCTGAGGCCGACTCCGTTAACCGGACTGCCATACATTTCGCGGCCTGGTTTGGACATCCGGAAGTCCTAGACTTACTCATATCCACCAGATCTTCAGTTGCCATCGATCATCAGTCACTCAAAGAGGAAACCCCGCTTCTTCTTTCAGCTCAGAGACCAGGAAGGTCGGAATCTTGCGCGCAGTGTGCAAAGTTACTATTGCGAGCCGGCGCGAGAACAGACATCAGAGACGGAACTGGTTTCACGGCATTACATCATGCTGCAAAGTACGGAAGCGTGCAGGTTCTCAAAGAGCTATTGACTTCGGGAGCTGATAAAGAAGCACAAATTAACACCAACGGAAATGCAGACAACTCACGTGCTCTACACCTGGCAAAGTTCTATGCTCACCCGCATGTCGTCAAGATCCTTCTAGAAAGTGGAGCTGATCCTTTCGCACAAGATCGCAGTCTCCGAAAACCCTCCGTGATTGGCTGGGCCGAGGAAGGCAAAGACGGCGCACACAGAACACCATCCGAAGAGAAGAAAGCGCAATGTATGAAACTACTAGCAGAAGCCGAGAAAGCTTGGATGGAGAGTTCAGGAAAATCTCTGGAGGACTGGAGGAAAAGAACTAGAAATCTTGGATACAGCAAGGGATCAATGCATTTTCGCGATCGAAGATAGAGATACACTCTAAGCAGGGATATCTAGCATAACGTGATGGCTGGTATACGTCTCTAACCCTTCAATCCCGCTTGGTTCGGAATGTCATCATCCGACAGTCGATGTTTGGATTGGAAACCAGAAAAAAAGCGACTCAGGTCGTATGCCAAAATGGATTCTTAGCTAGAACCCCAAAACGCAAGGATATCTAGGAACCGGTCGCTTTCACTTTCTTCATAGGTTCCGCTTTCTTGACCCATTTCACCGAAGAGCGATAGCCTACATCGCCAATAAGCTATGAAAACACTTGTACTCCCTGAAAAGGAAAGGAAACCAACCAAAAGGTTTGGCCTGTAACTTGGCCGCCTTTTTCCTCGCCCGGAATCGTGCTTGCCGTGCCGCGTTGCGCTGCTTTTTGAATTCGACGGGACGAGCTTTGCGGCCCATGGTGAAGGGACGCGACCTGGTCGGTTTGAACGTATGTAGTTGCTGCAAAGAGAAGAGATCCCCGTAGGCGTAGGTAAGGGAAAAGGAAGAGGTAGGCGAAAGGTTGAGAATGAACGTGGGTTGGAGAAATGGTAGGCTAAAAGAGCAAGTTTGCCCTGGTCGAAGCTCCCTTATCTTGGTCGACCAATCCTCCCGCTTAAGCCAAGAGTTTCAAGAGATGGTGGTAGCGCCAGGGAAAGTCGATGTGGACGAACATCACAATAATGTAACCGGGGAAATCATCGTTTCGTCGACAAGAACAAGAACCCTGGCATCCAGCCATTCCAAGCAAGGGTATTCAGCCCAAGGATGGGGCACCGCCAGACTCAACTCACTACGTCCGCCGTGTCTGCAAGCCGAACAGGCCAACGGCATCCGACCTGGAGGACATGGGCCATTCGTCTCGGATACAGATGGGAGCTTGACTACGCCTACACTCGAGAACGGAGTCGAAGGGTGTCGCAATGAGGGAAGAAAGTCGCTGCTTCCCTCGGTGCATAACGGTGCCTCTAGGGAAACAAACTGCGCTGAAGATACATAATACCCGTTTCCACGCGTTATGATCGCAGTGATCATGAACTACCATGACGATGGCATTGACAATACCCTACTAACAGGTAGGCTCTAGCGATGTAGCAGAAGACACATACACCCCTAGCAAAACCAAGAGCAAGCGAAGCAAGGACATCAGCGATCAGGAAGGAGACAGGCCACGTTCTTCGCAGGAGCACGTACAGCCGCCTTTGGAGTACTGTCCGCATGCATTTTTAGTGTGATACACAACACGCTCATCAGCAAGAGCTGCTCGATTGCAGCTGCTCACCCTCAGAGTCAGATAGATACCAGCCTACATCAAATTCGGCTAAGGATGTTGAGGACGTGGATCCGACAACAGTTGGGGCGACCTCGAACACTGATATCACTGATCTCGAGGTGTACGGCGCACGTGGATACCCTTCCGACTGGTGTCAGCTTCTTATAGCTTCACTTTTTTTGGCAAATGCACCTTGGACGTCTTTGTGCCTGATTTGAAGCATGAAGGGGCAATGTCCGGCCGGCATAGACTTCTCAATGGATGGACATGACAGAGTATCCGGCCAACATCGACTAGTGGCTCTCATGGTGCGATTAGGGGATCCGTATCGTCCACATGCTGTTGGTGTCTTGGGATGAGGATACGATCCGGAAGATCGACGAGTGGACGCGGTCACGAAGAAGGGTGTCCGAAGCGGAATTGGGACCGCTTGCATATCAGAAATGGAGACTTGCGCGTACCTAATATGCTTTGGAACAAGAAGCTGGAGCAACAAATTTCCATTGACTTTGACGATCCACCGTGCACCATGTGCCTGCAGTTCTGGCGTCCCCTTCTTGTCTGCTCTTGGGATTGTTCCCTCTCCAGATTTCTTGCGATGACCGGTACCTTGGTTATAGCCTCGGTCTGGGTGTTTGGGCATCTTCTTCTTGCGCTCTGACCTTTAGCACCCGCCTGAGAATCTTACCACTCGCGCTTTTAGGTATCTCGTCAACAAATCTGACTCCGCCTCTGAGTTTTTTGTGGTTTGCCACCTTGGCTGCCAGCCAAGCGGTGATCTCGGCTGCCACCTCTTTCGAACCCTCGACACCTGGCGCAGGTACCACGTAGGCCCGTGGCACCTCCGTCGCTTGCGTTTTATCGTACAACCCAACGACCGCCACATCGTTGATCATTGGGTGGCTAGTCAAGAGACCTTCGAGCTCAGCTGGCGGCACCTGGAAGCCTTTGTACTTGATGAGCTCCTTGACCCGGTCGGTGATGTAAAAATTGCCATTGCTGTCTTGGTATCCCACATCACCCGTCTTGAAGAATCCATCTTCAGTCAAGGCATTTTTTGTGCCATCGGGATTGTTCAAGTATCCTTTGAAGATGTTGGGCCCCTTGATCCAAAGTTCCCCCACTTCACCTGTCGGGAGCTCCTTCTCCTCTGGCGACATGTATTTCGCAATCTGGTTGGGTAGCAGACGTCCCACCGAGCCGATTGTCGATTCCCATTCTTCCCAAGGTTGCATGTGTGTTGTAGGGCTCGTCTCGCTGAGTCCGTAGCCTTGTTTGACCGGGCACTTGATCCGTCTATAGACAGCTTCAACAAGCTCTTGTGTCAGGGGCGCGGCGCCAGAGTTGAGCATTCGTAGCGTGCTGAGGTCATACTTGTCCACAACAGGGTGTTTGCTGAGAAGGAGTACGACTGGGGGGACGATGTAGGCGAAGGTAATTCTGAATTGCTGAACGACGGCGCAAAATCGCTCGATGTCAAACTTGGGCATAACGACCAGGGTGAGGCCATTGTAGATGGCACTGTGTATGTGACATGTTAGACCTGGATGCGTATGATGGCCGTCAGTGACCGCCGGATAAGAAGTCTGCGCAACGGTTTCCCTACCGTAGATATGAAAGAAAGGCAGGAATGCTAGCAGCTGATCTCCCTCGCCGTCCGGGCCGCCGTCCCACGACAGATTGCCGGCCTCGCCAACCTTTGCCATGAGGATGTTCGATACGATGTTCGCATGGCTGAGCATGACGCCCTTTGGATGACCGGTGGTGCCTGAGGAGTAGACGAGGAAGGCCAAGTCGTTCCTTGGATTGTACCTCGTCCGCCGGTACCTGGACGTTCCTGCCAGGTTGCGGATCGACTGAAAGTGCTTGAAGCGCATTGTGGGATCACGCTCGTCGCCGAGCAGGATGATGCGATCTGCCGGGATGGCGACCCGCTGCGCGGCCTCAATGGCTACAGGGAGTAGTGCCTTCTGTGTAGCGAGAGCCTTAGCCCTTGAATCTTTCAATTGGAAGGCAAGCTCGTCGACGGTGTAGCCTGGATTGGCTGGAGACACAATGCCTCCTGCCCAATGACATCCCCATATCACTGCCGGGGTATCGATGCTATTTGGGGTGAAGAGACCGAGGACGTCGCCTTTGTGCCATTCCCATACCGATTTGAGCCCTTTGCCAAATTCAATTGCAGTATTCCTGACTTGGGCAAATGTGTAGGAGCGACGGGTTTCAGAGTCGAGATAGATCACTACAAGCATGCGTCAGTTGACGAGTCTTGTGTGAACGGGATTGCAGTGAAATACCTTTGTCGTCCGGGAAAGGTCTGTCCTTGCGCTCGAATATGAGGCTCCAAATGTCCGAGTTGGGGATCTCAATGGGTGGGTAGGTGGAGGTGGCGGGCATCGTGAGTTCGACTTGGTAGGTGGAACCAGTAGGGAATTTGCGGGATCGGTCGAGAGTGACATCGACAGTCTCTTAAGGAGAGATCCTCGAGCATGCGAGCTATAGTGGGGTTTGAGCATGACGAAAGCCTCCAAATCCAGTCCCGGGGAGCAGCAAAGGCTTGGAGGACCCTTGATCTCGGCAAAAGACGGTGATCGGCAGAGCAAGTGCGTTACGCTAAGTCCTAGCCTCGGTCTAACCCGTTCAAGCGGCAGAATTGATCTCCAACAGGGCAGGCGATCACAGACTCGACTTTGCAAGTTGCTTGCAGTCTCCATGTATGCCCGGCGACTCTGTGCCCCTTCTCACATTCAACGACAGTGCGCATCTCGACTTGGGCCACTGCAGCGCAGGTGGGCTCAAGTCGAAGATGTCCGCTTCCTCGTGACACATCAACGTTCCGATAAAGTCGCCGAGAAATACCGCGACAAGCTGCAGCGGAAAGCAAGAGAGTAGGTGTCCATTACAATGCTCTCTAGAGCTGCTCGCTGATGCGGCTGAAGAGAAGGACTCCAATCGGTCGAAGAGTTGAAGGCTGTCTACAAGGGTCGCGCTCAGAGCCATCGACCATCCGATTCCTCCTCGTCGTCTGGTCGAGCTACATCTCCTTTCCCTCCTCCACCGCCAGTACCGACCCCACTCACGGCTCATGGCCACTCCCCCACATCTCCGAAATCGCCATCTTCCACCCCCCCCGGCCTGAAAACTCTATCTTCGTACCTAAACCTCGAGAAGACCCTCGAGTTGCCACCGAAAGACATCGAGTACATCTGGCGTCTACGTCACGCCTCGTCTCCCACATCTCTCTGCGCCGTCCTCCAATCTGAGACATACAACCGGATATCACGAACAGCGCGCAGGCATCCCCAATTCATCCTGCCGCTCCCACGCGAAAGAAGTGCCGGCGCTGAGATCCACTTCCTACAATGGGCCTTCCCTGGCCCCGACACCGTCACGATATTGTTCACTCACCTTGCTGAGTACAAGCTCAGAGGGGAGTACAGCCAGCCACACACGACCATCACGATGCACACGGAGCTGTTGCATGAGAAGGACTTGGTCTTGATGCAAGGACAGGTGGTTGAGGGCAGAGGAGTCAGTGTCGAGGACGCCAAATTGCTGGTGCTCTGTCTACAGAAGTTTTATGGGATCCATCAAGAGGGAGACTCGGGGAGGCAGAAACTGTTGGAAATGTTTAGTGAAGGCAACACGGCCTTTAGGATCGAAGAGCTGGTCGAGGAAGCGGAAAAGCTCGTTTGATGGCGTGGACAAGGTACAGAGATGTAGAATATATATACCCAGAACCGTATCATGGGTGCTAGGCGGTTGCGGTGAGTGTAGAGACTCTCATTGACCGAAATCACACCCTCATGGCAACGCGAGCGCCAGGCAACAGCAATGATACCCTTCCGTCTCCGTTCACGTGCCTAGGTCACTTGTTACGTCTCATTATTGCCTCGACGATAAGCCATTGCTTCACACAACCTGCCTCTTGCGGCTGATACTAGGAGCCAGTGAGTGGCGTCCGAACCACCTCGAAACGCCGTCGTGATCCCTTTGTGAGTGAGCCCGCTCTTACAGTAAGTGAGTCTCTCTACCATCGTAAACCTAAAGATCATGCCTTTGTCGTAGGTGTGTATAAGCTTCTCTTTGCGTGTACAAGGTGGTTCTCACTGCCAGCTCTCTTACCGACTACTCCTCTCATCCCTACATCGACGTGTAGCGTCTCTCCCTCCGCTCAGCGGATCCGAGCCAATCCGATCTTTTCTTTACCTTTTCTTACCTCTATACCGACCCCTTCCCTTTCCCCCTCACGCTCCTGCCAAATTACGCCTCGATCACCCGGCCCGCCATGACCAACAGCCGCTATCCCTCAGCCATAGACCTCATTCTCGACCCACCGATAGTTTTGCCCGCAGCACTGGAACTTGATGGATACGAGGATCGAAGCTATGCTATCGCAATCGTCCCTCATCTCGATCGTTGGATGCACCAATCATACCATCTTGAATCGTAACTATATCCATACTCCTACCCCTGACGCAAGGAGCTTGTACATTGCCTCCGTGGAAGCGGCGCAATCGAACAAGGTTGCGAAACCAACGACTTCTTTCCTCTCCCATCCCAAGGCGACCTACACTCCTTACCCTGCCCTGTCATTTTCGAACACGAAGACACAAAGCGAAAGTGGGGCCAGATCAGATAGTCTTGAATGTCTGGAAGAAATGTACATCTGCACGCTACAATCGCGCCGACACGCTTACCCAGCAGGAGACGCGAGGGCCACATCGGGGAGCAAATAATGTCGAAGATTGGAGGTTAGTTTCGCAAAACTTGCACCTTGAGGACTGTGGTAGTCATGAAATCCTGGGACATCGACAGTTAGCAGGTAGATGGGTAACGGTAAGGACAGTGTAGGATTTTGAATGATAGCCAGTCGAGCCCGTCTCCTAGGTCTCTCTGGCATGCCGGTGCATTGCTCTCCCATAATCGGAAGCGAGACAGCAATCTTCATGCCAACAGCAAGCGACTCAGAACCTTATAAGCCCTGACCGACGATGGTCCCCAACTTTTCCATGATAGCAAAAAATATTGTCAACTCCGAGCAAGAAATATGCAATGAACCACCCATTACGCCTTTCCCGTCTGATTACATCTTCGTCTCACCAGTATGGCAGCATGGCCAATAGCCGGTCTGATTCTCAATCGATTCTTGGCGGACCCCTGACCGAGGTCTTGCTTGGGCTTGCCGATCTTCTGCGAAACCGTCAGGGTCATCTTCCATGAAGAGCCAGCGAGGCTTTTGTCCTACGATCTTCTCTGCTCTCCTTCTTTCCGGAAGCCATCCATAACTCTCAACATGTCCTTCCTTGCGCGGGCTGCGTCAACGGCCTTGCCGCCCATGGACATGTCGATCTTCTCCTGGCTGTGCGCCATCAGCAACTTCTTCAGGAGTAAGTGTTTCATCTCCATGCACACGAACACGCCGCAATCGTATCCATTCTCTTGCCGCGGACTATCCGGTAGGTCCAGAAAGCGGAGCTCTTTGTTGAGCAAAGTGCCCAGCTTCCTCGTTGTCGAAATTGCTTCGTCTTTGTTGGCAGGGTGGAGGCTGTCGTAATGGAAGGCCACGCCGTCAACGACGCTCACCACGAGGAGAGACCAGTGTGTTCCGCCTCCGGATACAGCGGGGTTCCGGTTATCGTTGATGGGGAGGAAGATATGGGTAACCCTGGTAAAGTCGGGTAGGAATTCGCGGAGTTCGAGAGGGTTTTGTGACATGATCAGCATGAAAGCCATGCTAGGACGTAGGAGAACGACTTTGGCGTGCCGGAAATGGATGAGGTGCTCCCGCTCGAGGTACCTTTGTGAAGCATAGCAGTGTCAGCGGAGACCGGGCCGCGAGAGAGAGTAGTGGTTGTCTGGAAGGCTCACTCTTCCCAGAAGCTAATGACAGTGTCTGTCAACCAATCATCCTTCAGACTATTTACATCCCCTTGAGTTACTGCGTCTGTTAACGCAGGATGGTGAAGGGTGAGGTTTGGCCTCGTACATCGCACGTCGTGATCTACACCAGCATTAGCGAGGCGCAGGGCGACTGATGTAGACACGGGCACATACAGCTAAGATATGGCGTATCTGCATCCGACTGCCAGACAGGAAGTTAGCTTTAAGGCCCAAGGATGTGCTGTTATGCGCTGGTGTTGGACATACCCTCCTCAAATGCCTGCTTAGAGAGTCGCCAAGATTATGAAGGACGGAGCCTACCATGATGGGCTAAAAGGTATAAATCTGTGCAATCTTCCGGTCTCCTCGCGTGGTCCCGCTGCAGTGGGCAGGCAAGACAGACAGGTCCAGCTATGCGAGTCGGCTTCCGGCTGACTTGCTGGTCATGACATTGCGTTGCTACACCGAGAATAGCGCATTACGACGGGGCCGCTTGGAAGCGCGAAAAGGTGAAGTTGTTCGGCGAACGGCTATGATATCCTGCTGGGTATTATTATGGCTTGAGGATCAATAAGGTAGCGTGGGGTTCAGATGTCCGTCGGAGTTTATCTCAGGTGCTGACTAATGGTACGTCATCGGGTAGGGCTGAGTGTCGATGACTTGGTTGACGCGAAACCGGACGAATCCAGCTTAACGTTCAGTGTTAAAGAAGAAAATGCATGACTATTTGAATAGACCTACGTCGATGATTGAGTGACTCATGGAAAAGCACTCGGGTACAACCCTGAAGGGTGAGCAAGTTAGGGCTGAACGGTCATTTAAGGTTGAAAGAACCAGGGTCGAAGTTCTCAAATCGAGCTTGGGATGGTCGTGTACTGTAGAAGAGAACGGAGATGCTTGAAAAGCGACTACCGAGTCACCAGAAAGCATGGCTCTTCGGAAATCGCGAATTGAAATCGGCCAGTCTAGGAAAAGACCTAGCATGGGGATATAATGTTGGAAAGCCCTCAACGCCACCAGAATTTACCGTCAACGTATTCAGTCCATGACCTCGTCCTCGTTGTTCTCGTTGTCTTCTCCGGTCTCGATGAATACCAATCGCGTGCCTTGGGCGGCGGTTTGCCAGACCTGGTTCAATTAGCCTTTTACCCAGATCCAGGAGTATTATTGTCCCATGGAAACGTACATCTAGCATGCTGTATTCATCTAGTGCCTGAGTGAATTGATCGTCGGTAAACCCCTTCGCGATGATCCGCTCCCGCACCTTCTTGATGCTCAACTCTCCGCTGCTCCCGTCGCCAATGGCGGCCGCTCCGCTCTCTTTCATCGCCCTCACGAGGTGGTAAATCTTACTGCTGGGGCTTTGGTCGCTCCTGGCTCGCGTGTCCCCGTACAGACTGGCCTTGCTGACTTCGACCAGCCGTAGCGCTTCGTCCACATCATCGGTCGCGATCTCGGCTGAGAACCGTAGCCGGGCAAGAGCTTGAGAGAGTCGCACTATACCCAGCAGTGTTCGAGCAGATGTATGCGTGAAGTGCTTCTTCCCACCTTCATCTCGCTTCTGCTGTTGCCGCATCCGCACATACGAACCAACCATGTATTCCGACACTTCTTTGGGTACCGTCGGTCGCCAGCTGCGTGCTTGAGCAATGTATTGGCGGACTTCGTGTGGGGAGAAGGTCACTCCTTGCGTTTCAGGGTGCTTGTTATGCATGTGCACGTGGGTGACGTGCTGTGCCAGTTCTTCGTCGGCTTCGCGGCTTGGTTGGTCAAGCATAAGAAACAGGACGTCAAAACGCGACAGGAGCGCGGCTGGAAGATTGATGTTGTCCACTGGAGAGATGCGAGGGTTATAGCGGCCATACAGAGGGTTAGCTGCGGCAAGGATCGAGGTCCGAGCATTCAAGGTCGTCGTGATGCCCGCTTTTGAGATGGAGATAGTCTGCTGTTCCATGACCTCGTGTATGGCCGTTCGATCCCCGTCGTCCATTTTGTCGAACTCGTCAATGCAGCAGATGCCATTGTCTGCGAGAACAAGAGCGCCGCCTTCGAGGACCATCTCATCCGTCACGGGATCGCGCATGACAGCCGCCGTGAGACCGACTCCACTGCTGCCTCGGCCGGTGGTGTAGACGCCTCGTGGAGCAACCTTGGTGATGTATTTCAGCAGCTGTGACTTAGCCACACCAGGGTCGCCCATCAAGCAAATGTTAATGTCGCCACGGATCTTCATACCATCCCCAATCTCTTTTGTGACGCCGCCAATCAGAAGCAGCAACAGAGCTTTCTTGACATCGGCGTGACCATAGATCTCTGGGGCAATGGAGCGGGAGAGGTATTCGTACATGTGGCCGGAGCTCTTGTACTGCTCGATCCTACGGAACGTCCGAGCGTCGAATACAAGACTCTCGTACGCTTTCTTGTGTTGATTGACATGCTGTGCTTCGAGATAGGTATCCGTCAAAAGGCCAGCTTTTATCGCCTTGAAGCCGGTGTAGGGGGTTGGCAGGAATATGCCAGCAATATCCACGACGTCGCCAGGATTGATCTGCCTAGTCAGGGTGCCATGACAGTGCACAGTCAGGGTTCGAGGAATGTGGCCCACCGGCACCTGGTCTGCCATCTCTTGGATCTTGACTTCTTGGAAAGGGAGGAATTTCGAGGCTCGTGTCGACAGGAACAGCTGGCCTTTGCTGTTGTTGTTCTTGCATTCTGGAGAGGCACACTCGGTGATTGGCGCAAAGGTCTTGCCTGCAACTGTTTGGAAGATTTCGAAGCCGCAGCGATCACAGGTGTAGGCGTTGACCTGCACCGCAGGCTTTACATCCGACACCCTAGTCGCAATACCACGGACTGTAATGAGGTGTCCCAGATGCTCGCCTCTGACATGCCGAATTGCGAGCGCTTTCACGTTCCGACCATCACTTGAGAAGGAGGGCGTCAGAGGTTTGAAGGCAAGCGTGTATCTCCGAGTCAACTCGGCTGGGAACAGGGCATCCGGTGGTGGTTGATCCACGTTGTTTTCCGCATCCAATACGACAGACTCGTTTCGCCGTTCCCTCTGTGATTGGATGATGTCGAGCACATCAGCTTTGAACCTAGACCTCCATCAGTAGTGCTTAGGTATGAAATGATTGACAATCGTACGATATCTCCTTGGTCTCCCTCGGCATGATCTTGTCAACAGCTTGAGACAAGATATCAACATAGTGCCTAGCATTCCGTTCAACGGATTCGACCAGCTTCAATCCCATATCTTCGTCCAGGTTCTTCTCATACTGTCCAAGCCGTCAGCGCATCCCCAGCCTTGGCAACGGAGCGAGCGCACATTGTCCAGATCGTCCAGCTCAATGAGAACCTCGTCTCGCTCGCGATCGGCCACCTCTTGCAACTGGTCCATGTACTTCCTCCGTGGCCCTGCGGGCGGAGCTGCCGGCTGCTGCTTTTCCTTGGGCGAGGTGGCGTCGTCCATGAAGTCGTATTCATCGCTGGTATTATCGCCATCGATGTTGAGATGCTGAAGCGCATTGGAAGGGATATCAAGATCAGTCGCCGTAGACTTGTAGCCGGTTAGGAAGTCCTCGAAGGCCGCTGCTTTGCATCAGCATTCCGAGAGCCTTAGACCTCAATCCCACACTCACCTTGCTGAGCGGCATAGTCGACGGGTGCTCTCAACGTCAATAGTGCCATGTTGTGGGTTGGAGATCCGAGCGAGAAGATTATTTGAAGGTAAGAAAGTCGGTGAACTTTCAAACCACCCAAAAAGGAGTCCTGCCCGGAACGCGTCTTGGACGCGTTCACGCGGCAAACTTTGTGCTCCGGCTGATCTTGCCGTTTCAGCGCTCTTCTATTTTCGGACCCATACCTCGGCTCAACGAAACTACGACATCCTCGTTCTGGCAGAGGTTACATCCAGCCACTTCCATAATCATGGCTACGACCTCCAAGAGAACCGTTGCCGCCGAGGTCAGCTTCGGCTCGTTGAAGAATTGCTTAGTCAATCTACCTCAGTCTTTGGTGAGTGTACTTGTGCAGGCCAACGCACCGGCTCAGGATGTTGTTGTTGAAGTATTGGCTAGCGATAATGCAGCGTTGGGTAAGAATGGACTCGCGGTACAGCGATTGGTTTATGTCGGCTGGACGGGCATGCCCAGCGCCAGGAAATCCCCATCCTTTGCTTCCCAGCGTCGTGAACAAGGGCTCGCCACAGAACCGGCAAATGTCGAGATAGACGCCACATTTGGACGTATGCTGGGTCTCACTGAGGGACAGAGAGTCGGCCTTCTACTCCATCTGGATCCTCCGCTAGCTCATACGGTCAACATTGAACCTTTAACGCCCGGAGACTGGGAAGTGATTGAACTTCATGCGAATTTCCTGGAGCTTAATCTGCTTTCCCAGATCCGTGCCCTCCCAAATCCCTCTTACTCGGCGTCGCCTTCTGCGCAGATTCAGCACATGCATCCACTGACACTTCATCTGTCCCCAACGTCTACTGCGAATATCATTGTCACTTCTCTTCTCCCGCCTCTCTCTGCTTCTCAGCCATTTGCCAAGATAGCGGCCGATGCTGAAGTTATCGTGGCGCCAAAGAGTCGTCCACGTTTCAGCGAGCGGAATGGGGGTCGAAGTGCTGCGAGCATGGGAATAAGAAGCGCGAGTGGACGCAGTGGGCGGAGCGGTGGCCACCGCGCGGGACCGTCCGAGAAAGGTTTGCCCTCGATGAATCTACTCCTTCGTCCTTGTGACCGTCGATATTGCGAGGAAGCCTTTGATCCCGCAGAGGATGAAGCGGACGAAAACGTTGGGCTGAGAATCTGGGTTGACCCTGAAGCGATTGAAGGCAGTGCTCGCAAGAGGATATCCCATGTGTCGGTTTCGATTGTAAGACCAGCAGTTCTGGAAAAGCCTGTGGATCCCCAACAGCAACAGAAGAGGAAAGAGCTAGAGGCGAGCGAAGCCGGAAAGCCTGCTCCAACTGTAGTGGCCCGACTATATCCATGGCGTAACGCAGTGGGATTAGCACATGCCGCTCTTTCATCCCTACTATGTTCTTCTCTACAGGCCGGAGGCATCGTGGGCGGCTTAATCCAGGTCCAAGCTGTTCCGCCACCACTTTCAAAGCGCGTAATCAAGAGTATACAGCTTGTTCCATTCGCAAATGTAAGTGAGCATAAAGCCGAGTCAATCAGGATTGGCGGTCCAGCGCATGTTGGACGTGACGAAGCCTTGATAGTCCTTCAGCAAATATTCAGCAGCCCAGGCATATCACGCACTTCCGTCGAGCAGCCGCTAACGGATGGCCTCTTGTTACCACCCCTCAACCAAAATAATTCGCAGCACTCTTGGCGTGGAGGAATACTGCGCTTCTCCACTGTCAGCGATGAAGAGATGGAACGGAGTACCCCCGCTTGGATCACCGGACTGGACCAACATACTACTGTGAACTTCAGTGTTGAGACGGCCAATCCCTTTCCAGAGCCTGATGACGACGGCGTGCCTGACGACGTGGCATCACTGACTAGGCTGGAAACCCTGACCCAGCAGCTATCATCTCAACTGAAGCATTCCTCGTCATCGCTTCTTACCGGTGGGCTTGGTTCCGGCAAATCATCCCTTGCGCGACTTTTGGGCAGTCAGCTACGATCGAGAAATCAAATCCACGTTTCGTATCTGTCAGGCCACAAGCTCATGTCCGACGAGGTGCGCGTATCGTCGGTCAAAGAGTCGCTGCAGCGGGTCTTTAACGCAGCTTCGTGGGCTGTGCGCTTGGGAGGACAGTCCCTGGTGATCCTGGATGATCTCGACAAGCTCTGTCCGGTGGTCACCGAGCTTCAGACGCAGGACAACAGCCGGAGTAATCAAGTCAGCGAGCTCGTCTGTCACAACGTGAAAACACACTGTGGAAGGACTTCCGGCGTTACGCTGCTTGCCACAGCCCAGAGCCAAGAATCACTCAACAGTCTTCTCGTCGGGGCCAATCTATTCAAAGAGATAGTTGCGCTAAAGGCTCCTGACAAGGATCGTAGGTGGCTTCTCCTGCGAACAATGCTTGGAAGCGGCGACGTCGATGGAGCGACCATGAAACCAACGGACAGCCCTAATGGACCCAAGTCCGAATCAGAGGACGCCGACCATGCGAGTTGGATGGATGGGCCTATTCCTCCCAGTCCTACCTCGTCCCCGAATCATGCTGTTACTGCGGATCATCGTCTCGATCTCCTCGACGTTGTTAGACAGACAGACGGGTACATGCCTGCCGATCTTGCCTTGCTTGTTTCAAGAGCCAAGTCAGAAGCTCTGATCAGATCTGTCTCAGCTGATCAGGATAGTTCTCTCAACTCCAACACAGCAGTCAGCAATCAGGACTTTGACCGTGCGCTGCGAGGGTTCACTCCAGCATCCCTTCGTAACGTCACTCTCCAATCTTCAAGCACTACTTTTGATTCTATCGGTGGTCTTAAGGCCACCCGCAAACTCCTGCTCGAAACCCTTCAATACCCCACTCTATATGCCCCAATCTTCGCCAGCTGTCCACTTCGTTTGCGGTCCGGGCTTCTACTGTACGGTTATCCCGGATGTGGGAAGACACTGCTGGCCAGCGCAGTGGCAGGTGAATGCGGTCTCAACTTCATCAGCGTCAAGGGCCCCGAAATTCTGAACAAATACATCGGCGCCAGCGAGAAGAGCGTACGGGATCTCTTCGATCGGGCCGAAAGTGCGCGGCCGTGTGTCGTCTTCTTCGACGAGTTCGATTCCATCGCGCCCAAGCGAGGGCATGATTCTACAGGAGTGACGGACAGGGTGGTCAACCAGCTGCTGACGCAAATGGACGGTGCCGAGGGACTAAGCGGAGTCTACGTGCTTGCGGCCACGAGCAGGCCAGATCTGATTGATCCTGCGCTGCTCCGTCCCGGTCGTCTCGACAAGTCTATCCTCTGCGATTTGCCAGATTTCGACGACCGACTCGATATCCTGACCGTGATCAGCAAGAAACTCCGGCTCGATCCTCAGCTACTGTCATCGAAGCGCGAAGGCTTGCATGAGGTAGCACGGATGACGGACGGCTATAGCGGCGCAGATCTCCAAGCCGTTGTCTACAATGCGCATCTTGAAGCGATACACGACCAGCTCGGAGACCGCGGCGGTGCCAGTGAGATGAAGAAGAGGACCACAAATGGTGACCAAGCGCCACCGTCGTCCCGGAAATTCGACATTCTCCGTTTCCGCTTCGGTCAAGCAGCTGATTCGGAAGGCATGTCCGGCGGGGTCAATCGTGCAAAGGAGATGGCGGAATATCATGCCGTGATCGCCAAACTCGAAGAATTGAGGGCCGCCAGACGGACCGAGAGGCGCCAGGGCCGGCCTGCAGCGTCGAAGCGGGATCCTGAGCAAGTTGGTGTCGGGAAAGGCAAAGGAGCTGCTGCTTCACAAGAAGTCGTGGTGCGCTGGAAGCACATCCAAACGTCATTGGCATCTACGAGGAGCTCGATCAGTCCACAGGAACGAGCAAGGCTTCACCGGTTCTATCGGGAGTTCACGGTTGGCAGGAACGGGGAACTGCCAAATGGGGAAGGCTCGACAGAGGTGGGAGGGCGGACTAGTCTGATGTGAAAGTCACCGCTAGGATCACAAGATGTGCTGATATCGAGACCTCTGCATTGCCTAACAGGCGCCGAATCTAGTTTCCATATCGAGGCTAAGGCTGCCCAACCATGATTGTTCAAACATCTGCGAAGCCTACAGTATCATCGCTCGTCATTCCAACTTTGCTCTCATCCTACACTGGTCGACACCCAGAGCCCCAATGAAACCACGTTGCCAGAGCAGCACCCTGCCTGTCAATCCTCAACCCACCACGTCAAACGATCAATCACTCCGCCTTTCCTTGACCCTCATCCTCCAGCCAAGTCATCCATTTTCCAACTTCCCCCTTACCGAGTCCATCCATCTCTCCATCGATCAATACCACAATCCTGATCCCAAGACACAAGTGTCTTTTCCACAAGTCTCCTTATACGATGAGTCATACGCACATGATGAAACAGCGCCTACGTTCTCCAGCCCCGGGATATTCGTCATTGACGAGGTGGCCGTACCAGGAATAAACAGGGATGACTTCCACTAGCGAGTGACGACACAGTAGCTGGGTAATCCCGCGGAGGGATCACGAACCAAGGAACGAACCACAGAAGGCCAGGAGAGAATCAGAAGTAGTAGACATCCTCACGTCACCCAAAACACTCCATTATTGCAAGAAAGGAAGGAGACAACGCTGCTCCTATCATGATACGAAAAATCCCAATGGCCATCCTGACGCAGCAGCTGCTCACAGGATATCATCATCCCTTGATCACAAAGGCTTCTTGGACCTAGGAAGACACATGTCCGTGCCTATCATGGACGGTAGGTGACATCTAGAACCTTGATGGAGAAATGCTGGGCGGGGCGGGGGCGGGAGAGGGAGCGTTGGTGGTAGAAAGTGTAGCACGGTGTGTGTGAATACAGTGATGCGAACGAAGAAGAGTCTTATATACTAGCGCCTCTGATTGGAAATATTCTTTGCGACTCGAGCTCCAAGAACAGGGTAACCAGGTGAACTGGTCAGACACAAAATGAACTAAGATGCTGAATAATACCGTCAGACATGGAGCCGTTGGGCCATGATGTGAGATCTGGGGGGCCTGGTCGGGATGGCGTTCGATCTTGAATTAATTACTATTAGAAACAATCTCGCAACTTCCATCTGTATCATTGTCATGAAACCATCTCCATCGTGCATCCGCAGCCATTCATCTTCGTCGACGACCTCGCAACCCACCCCTTCAGCCTCATCCCTCACGCGTACTGCCAGACCGGTTTCTCAGGCGTATATGGCGCCGTCAGCGCGCTGAACCCCAAACACTTGTCCACGCACCCGCCAGGGACATCCTTGTCGCTCAAGCCCTCCACGTCAGCGAAGACCTGATACGGGCCGGTGCCATTACGGTTCACTGGGCAGGCCAAGAAACCAGTGGCGCCCAATCCCTCGAAGGTGAAGTGTCCGAGTGTTCCGCCTACGCCGGTGGTGGCGTTGTAGGGTGTCCCGGCGGTGGCCATGAAGGTTTCGACGGCGGACCCGGGAGGTTTGTAGGCGGAGTGAGCGGTTGTGAAACTTAGAGCGCCGGTTGGGGCCACGTAGATGGACTGGCCGCCGGGAACGATGGTATACTATTGTGAGACGTCAACCACTTCATCACTTTATGCTAGCAAAATTGAGAAGACAGAGAAAGCGCACGTACCAAACCGGCTCCGGGCCCAGCTCCGCCGTCGCCCACAGCAAAGACGGTCACTTGGGTCTCGTTGGCGGGAGGACAGACGAGGTTAGGGATCTGAGGGCAGTATGTTTGGGTATCCTTGCCGATCCAAAAGGCATTCCCGTTTGCGTTGACGCTCTGCAGATGGACTGGACTGGCTGATCGAGCGGCGATGACGCCGAATGTTAAGGGTGGGGTGTAGTTGTAGTCTTGACGGGGAATGATCGGGCTGCCCAAGGCAAGTGGGAGGAGGGAAGAGAGTAGTAGGCCCGATGTCAGCATCTTGAGGGAGGCTGCGATTTCTGCAACTCGGATTCTAATAGAGATGGTGTTGTTGGTGGTGGTAGCTATTGCAAGCAGTGAATTATGACTCTGTGCTGGGGTTCGGAGTGATGTTTGGTATTCGGTGCGTGATCGATTGGACTTTTGTATTATTTTCAATTTGCCATGTCACATTCCCAGGTGTCATCAAAGATTTGGAAGCTACGACTTTGATGGCAGGTCAATATTGACTTGCGTCATGGAGCGTCGGGTAATCCGCATGTGTTCCCCACATCTGCATCCATCCGCACCTGTGGAACGCGCCAGCCATGAGCCGCTCCGTAAAGGCTGCCGAGGCCGTTGGCTAAAAGTAGACTCCCGTGGGTCGGTGTAAAGAAGGGGGCTGAATCAGCAGTCCTTCGTATATGCATCGAGCTGACCAGAGGACAACAACACTGAATGGAGATAAGAATTCCGGCTAAGTCCGACACATCGTTACTTCAGGTTACCAGTAAGGTACGGCGATACCCTTCCCTCCCCAGCTTTCCGTCTAGCGGGTCTGCCTGTCCATTTACTTACTTTTCAATATCTCGTAACCTGTCAAACCCTTTGTTTGAAATCAGTGATCAACGTTATCGCGCGTCCTCGTTCCACCGTCGTCTTCATACCAGCCGGGTCGGCAAAGCGACCGTGTCCGCAAATAGTATCGACTCTAGTGGCAGTAATCATATGAGAGCGTAGGCAGACCTTCTAGAGGAGGCCAAAATTACCCCAAAATTTCTCATCGGTCACAAGGAGAGTGGAGACTAGTGTTCCAGACATTCAACCCGAACATGGATTATGATGGACGGCTTCGACGTACAGCATACGAATGTAATCAGCTGACAAAGCAAACATGGGCCACCAGTGTCACGCAAACTTCCCGTCGTCGTGGAATCAGCGGAAGGGAAAGGTCAGGGAGA
>QQTW01000899.1_pt1 | contig 19950 bp, 22 predicted proteins | sample 1904831 | NCBI WGS metagenome assembly QQTW01 (sample SAMN09435610, study PRJNA476489) | Subsurface metagenome, whole genome shotgun sequencing project. | reverse complement strand
CTCCAGCCCTGAGGCTGAGCCCTGTCATTGACGACGTCGGGAAGGATCGACCGTTTCCATGGACATGCCTGTGGGCTTGTTTCGACCCGACCACGGGAGTCGGAATCTCAATGGAAGGATACGGCTCAAATCGCATATCCTCCCTCGTGGGTAGATATCGGACGAAAAAGGGCTTGCAGTTACCAGACGTGGAGAATGCAGCGGTCGGGGGTCCGTGAATACGAGGATGCTTCACGTATCCCACATAGGCCACCTCAGCCCTGTCTGACCATTGGCCAGAAGCTCTTACTTCTTGCTACACGTTCCGCATCGAGACAGAGTTTCTTTGTCCTGCCCGATCATGTCCACGGGTAAGATGAGTTATCCACTCCAGGCAGGTCGGTCGGCCATTGCTGCCTCCACTCCTCGTATAACAATGGGCCTCGAACTCGACTATCGTAATTTCTTGCAGGATTAGAATGCTCATGACAAAAAGTCGATTTCGACGAAGGGTATATAACTGGCAGCGTTTCCGAGGGAAAAGAACTCCAACAACATCCCCCTTGGAAATCAAACCTACCCAACAGATACAAGAATAAAGAAAAAGAACAGAATCCAAACAACCCTCAAACCCTCCAAAATGAAACTTCAACATCTGCTCCTCGCATCCCTCTCCGCCACCCAAAGCTGCTGGGCCGCTCCACAACGCGACCAGCCTGGTATCGCGACACCAAGGCAGATCGAATCAGACGCGGAAATCTACGTTCCCAATCGCCATCGCGCGCTCGTCTTCCTCGAGGCCGACGACGGGAAGCTGTTCATCGTGGATGCGGGCACCAAGCCGGAGAATGGGAATGTCGGTGAATGGGTGACTACCGAGTGTACGTGGTTTTTGATTCTCTTTGGCTCTGTCTCGTTTTTTTTTCCTTGCCAGTATGGGGGACCGAACGAATGCAGCACCGTACTGACCATTCTGTCCCTGCTGCAGTCCGCGACTTCGACCCGACGAGCATCAGACAGGCGAGTATCGTGGAGATTGGCGAGAACAGAGACGTCACTGTCAACTGCCAGATCTTCGTGTGGGGTGGAAAATCGAGGTCGCCCAATGTCATCAAGGGGAAGGTGCAATCAGGCGGCGACAACAAGCACGAGAGCTTTACGAGGACCAAGGATAAGAGGCAGATCATGACCTACTCGCCCAGTGCCAGGTTGAATGGGTTGCAGTGCAGGGAGACGTAGACTTGGGATGATTAGGGGATGGTGAGATGTGGTGTATTATTGGGATTATTGGGGTTTATGGGATTTTGTGACATGGATGTGAGAGAGCTTCGACATAGGCATGGCGCATGGTTTGGACTTACTTAGAAATATAGCCAGTCAGAGAATGACGAGAATTGGAGAATAGTTGATATAGCCAGCCAATAGATTATCAAAATTGAATGCATGGTCGCAAACAGGTTCTTGGGTCACCTTCAATCACTACAGGGAGATGTGAACCGCTAGGGTATAGATAATGATATTGAACTCTACCGTGAAGATTATCCAAGAGCATCATTCAAGAGCAGCCAGATGAACGGAGCAGTCACGTAGCTATGCTAATCTGGAAGTAGATTGAAGACCTGGCAGCCGGCTTTGCAGCATGCTCAGCACGTTTCCGGATAACGCATGCGCACTTGTCCACCCCATACTGATCCACTCTTGTCGATCCACACTCAACCTTTACGCAAACGGCGACTGTCCCTGACCGATATCGACATTTCCCGGTACCCTCCGCGTCACGGTGACGGTAGGAGCCGCGATCGTCTCAGTTACCGTTTCAGTCACCTTCCCGGTGACGGTGACGGTCGTGGCGGCAGGAGCCTCGGTGGCGACAGGAGTCTCGGTAATGGGGATCACTTCAAGCCCGATAGAAGTGGTGCTTGACGCGGGAGGTGGGGGAGGTGGGCTAGCGGATGACTTGCTCTGCTCGGGAACCGTTGGCGCTTGCGTCGGCGCGGGCTGTGGCTGGACAGCAGTCGAGCTCGACGGACTGGCTGGTGGAACCTCCTGGGACGGCGCAGACGTAGAGGCGGTCGCGCTCGACGGACTCGCTGGCGGAACCCCTTGGGACGGCGCAGATGCAGAGGCAGTCGAGCTCGACGGACTCGCTGGCGGAACTTCCTGGGACGGCACAGACGCAGAGGTCGTTTGAGGCAGATCCACTGTTGACGTCGAGGGTCCAGCAGGCAGAGAGCTCTGCGCAGGGAAGACGGTGGTGTACCGAGTTATGGTGACGACCGGGATGCTTGACTGGGTTGTCTCTACGCCAGGGGGTGTAGAGATGCTTGACGAAGTCTTTGGCTCGGAGGTCGGGAAGACAGTCGTGACGACTGTCTTTGTGGACCAGACGATGCTCCCCTCAGAAGCTGCAGGCTGCGACTGGCTCAACGCTGGTTGGCCGTCTTGAGCTGGCGGAGATCCGGAAGCCGTCGAGGTTGCAACGGAGCTCGAAGTTGAAGTGCTGGAGCTGACCTGGCTTGCTGGCTCTGACGAGGTTTCCGCCGGCGGGGCAGGTGGGGTGCTTGAAGTCGGGGCCGAGGAGATTGGTGCTCCGATGAATGGAACAGACTGCGTGATCAGCGAGGAGGTTGACACCGCGTCTCCGTTTGCAGATGAGGTAGCTGAGACGGTAGAGGTGGTCGACGCTGTTGCAGACGAAGGCGGCAGAGTAGAGGTGGACGTCGAAGTACTCCGCGTAAGCTCAGACTCGTCCAATGTGACCAGAGAGGATGAGGCAGTTGTTGATGCGGTGCTCGAACTGCTCTGCGTTGACTCGGGCAGGTCTAGAGTGAAGTCTGGGGATGAAGAGGCAGTTGTTGAGGCGGTACTCGAACTGCTCTGCGTTGACTCGGATGGGTCTCGAGTGGACTCGCTGGATGACGAGGCAGTTGTTGAGGCGGTACTCGAACTGCTCTGCGTTGACTCGGGTGGGTCTCGAGTGGACTCGCTGGATGACGAGGCAGTTGTTGAAGCCGGACCCGAGGCACTTCCTCCGCTTCCTTCGGTGGTCGTTTCCTTTGCCGGTTCTTTCACCAATGCACTGGATGTGCTTGGCGACTCTGAGGACGGTGGGGGTGTTTCAGTGCTCGAGAGAATGGCGGGGACAAATGTCGTTGACAACTTCGGGAGGCGTGTAATTGTCAAAAAGGGCACTCCCTTGAGGTTCGAGAAGGTCAATGGACGCAAGCTTTTGGTTATGACTGATGGGACCAACGGCACAACAGCGGTGAGCAACGACGGCACCTCTGGAGGTGCTTCTGAGGTGGGAGTAGCTGAGCTTGAAGTAGTGGCTGGAGGTGCTTTTGAGGTGGGAGCAGCTGAGCTTGAAGTAGTGGAGTCAAGCATCGTTGATATTTTCATCCTACGGAAACTACGTACGGTCAGTGAAGGTCTCAAGGCAGTTGGGGTCGGGCTTCTTACAGTTCTGGTTCACGAGTAGGGACGGGAGTTGAAAGGGCGCAGCCCTGAAGTACTGCCAGCAGCACGAGAATAGAAAAGGCATGCATTTTGTTGAAGTTTGTAATTAAGAGGTCTGAAGACGAAAGACCAAGGGAACGGTCAACCTTTTTAAAGTAGAGGGAATCGCGCCGGCACGAACAAAGAAGGGAATGCAGGTCCGCTGAAGCAGTAACCTGAGATGAGTAGACTCAAAGACTCAAAGAAACGGATAGAAGAAGAGAGGAAAGAAAGGAAAGTCAGAGAGCTTGTCCAGCAGACAAGCAAGATGGAAGAGAGAAAGAGAGTCCCCAGATAATGTGGCGGTCGAGACTCGGAAGACCAGAGCTCGAGTCTTGTAGGTCTTTCCATAGCCGCCGTCGGAGTGTTGAGTGAAAGAATGGAGTTGACTGGTGAGGCATTATTGTCCTCGCCCACAATACTTGAGTCTAGTGGCTATGGAGCCACGATGAAGCTATTGTGCCGAAACGAGAGACGTCCAGTCGCGATCATCTCGATTCTCAGAAACAACTGGCCGACGCGTCTCTGCACAATGTGATTGGGCCACATCTTGAAACAGCCGAGATGCATCGAGCAACTCCCGGCCGGCGCTGTCCTGTCTACCGAGCGCGACTTGCGGCGAGCCTGAAAGCACAACTAGCATTGAAGTAGAGATTGGAGTGAAACAGCTTTGGCCGGTTGAGGTTACGGGGGGATTGAGGTAATGAAGAGATGAAAAGGAAGACGAGATGAAAGGCGTCGCGCTTTGAGGGCCCGAGTTATAAATAGCAACCCGCGCTTTGTCCACATGGCAAAGCCTTGGCGACGGCTTGGCAAGGATCGTTGCTGGGACAACCTCGCTAAGCCCAACACACCACGATGGTCTGTCCCTTGCAAAGTGACTCGGCTTCGTTCGCACAGAATTCAGACCTCCATGAGACTAGCAAGACGTCATAATCCTCCTTCTCTGCGACAGCTGCGCAGTATCTTTCTCTGATATCATATATTCTCCAGCCTGTGGTGACTGTGGTCATCGACCTCCAGAAACATGAGTGTGCGCGTCGTCGCACGGATCCGTCCTTTGCTGAAGCTTGAACTGGACAAAGACTCCATTGTCACCGCAGTGCCCGCAGGCAGCGAGCAGGCTGGCAGTCCAACCATCGTGCGCATACCGAATCCGAAAAACGACACAGAATACTTTAGCTTTCAGTTTAACAGCGTCTACCACCAGAGCTCGACTCAGCAGCAGATCTTTGACAATGAGGGTATGCATGCAGGCACACTCCTTTCACACCAGACTCAATTCTAACTCTCCATAGTGGCTCCGACTGTCAAGCACCTCTTCAATGGCTTCGATGTCACGCTGTTCGCATACGGAGTCACCGGCACGGGCAAGACACATACCATGCGTGGCGGAAAGTCGCTCGCCGACAGAGGCGTCATCCCACGACTGTTGAGCAGCATATACAGGCGATCCCGAAAGGTCGAGAAGGACTCGGCTGGTGAGACGGCTGTGGAAGTGGCCATGAGCTATTATGAAATATACAACGATCGGGTATTTGATCTCTTCGAGCCGGTAGAGAAGAGAACCGCCGCGGGGCTGCCAATCCGGGACAACAATGGGAAGACGGTGGTCGTCGGATTGACGGAGCGTCCTTGTACTTCTCTCAAGCAGTTTGAGCAGCTGTATGACGAGGCGAATGTCAACAGGTCCACTTCTGCGACCAAGGTGCGCATGTTAATTTCGGTCCGTTCTCTGCATAATGCTTACTCAATGCTCGTAGCTCAACGCGCATTCGTCAAGATCACACGCCATTCTCTGCGTCAAAATAACTCAGACCACAGGCGACATGACAAAAGTCAGCACAGCTTCCGCCATAGACCTGGCAGGGTCGGAGGACAACCGACGAACGGACAACAGCAAGGAGAGACTTGTCGAGTCCGCAAGTATCAACAAAAGTCTCTTCGTACTCGCGCAGTGCGTGGAAGCCATTAGCAGGAAGCAACAAAGGATACCCTACCGGGAGTCTAAGATGACCCGAATTCTTTCTCTCGGTCAAAACAACGGCCTAACCATCATGATCCTGAATCTCGCCCCTGTCCGCTCGTACCACCTCGATACCCTCAGCTCACTCAATTTTGCGAATCGCACAAAGAAGATTGAGATTAACGACGTCGAAAATGAACCATATTTGCGAATGGCCCCGAAAGGGACGGCGGCTTCCATTACCGGGCCGTCAATCAAACGACAGCCGCTTCGGCCGCTGAATGGGACAACCCATAATCGTCAGCCCGAGACCGACGAGAAGTCCGGGAAGCCTACAAAGACGTTCTCCGTGTACTCCGACCAGAGTAAACCAGTCCGTCGATCCGTGATCTCAGGGCCAGGCCGCAAAGCGGAAGCTCCAAGGCCAGCGGCCGACACGCATGGATGCCTACAAGGACATGCCGCATTGAAAACCATACATCGTCAATTTCCAGAAGGCCCAGAATATTCGGCTGAGAGAATCAATCAGCTTGTAGAACAGCGCGTTGACGCAATACTAGCCGCGCGGGGTCTCAGCAACGAACAAACCGCGGTTGCCGCAGTGTCTGACCGCTCGGTGAATACTGAGATGCAGAGCCGACTCAGCCGCCTCGAGCAACTGGTCGAGAAGCATGAGGACGGTCGCGCCCGCGAAGGTCTCCAATATCTGTTCTCGGCGCGGCAGCATCAAGCGCGCGGAGAAGACGCGTTGGCGCTGGAGCAGTACAAGCACGCTCTGCCCTTCTTTCCTAACATGGAGAAGCTGCCGAGAAAGATCCTGGCTTTGCAGAAGAAGATTGACTCCGCCAAATCCGACGCTACCGTCGCAGGCCGTACAGCTCATGGGACAGCACCTCGGACTTCTCATGCTTTGACGCAAAAGCTGCCAGCCCTGGAGCCGGTCCCCGAAGTTCCGCCTGCTCGCCGGCGGAAGAGGGTATGTACCGACACCGAAGGGACCGACGAGGACGGAGACTACAACGAATCGTACGAAAAAGAAGAGTATTCCGACGAGGACGAACTAGTCCAAGCACGAGCCCGCAGTCCGCGCAAGCAGAAGGTGCACGTAATCCGTGAAGTCAGTCACACGACCTCGACATCGTCATACTCCTTGCCATCGAGCAACGGTTTCCACAGCCCACGCACTTCGCACCTCCTCAACATCATCAACAGCCGCGACATCTCCCAGATCAGGCTCCTTCGCGGCGTCGGTGCGAAGAAGGCCGAGGCCATCGTGCGCTGTCTTTGCGAACTCGATGAGCAAGAAAATGCGCAGCGAGACAGCGACGCGGCCATTACGGAGCTGGGCCAGTTGGGAGGACTCAGAGGCGTTGGGATGAAGACCGTTGAGAGGATGAGGGAGGGCATTGATGTGGCTTAGGCAAGAAAAGTTTGGATTCTGGAGAGTGCCCGTGGAGTTTGGTCTTGTGGAAATATGAGCATGGCGTTTGCCTTTGCAATTGCGCTCGATTGGGACGGGTGTTTATGGGAATCGGTTGCATCAGTGGTGTTGGACAATGAGCATTTTGCTTTGTGTAAGTACACAATTTGAGAGTTCAATGAACAATTCGTGTCTACGCACGGCGTCACAAAGCACTAGCACTAGCACTATGCTCTCATGACATGAAATGAGTTTGTACGACTCGCAGGTTTCATAAGGTGCCCTAACGGGTTCCTATGAAAGAATTGTAAGGTTCAACGGCTTTGTGTGGCCTCAGTGATCGTAAGAGATGAAAGCGGGTTCGTGATCGCGCAAAACTCAAGGGTCGCAACATCAAAACCATCAATCGCGTTGTTTCTTACCACGCGTCCGGACCACAACCATCTCTTCAAAGAAAAGGAGAATACACAGCACGACCCATAACAGAGTACTCAATCGTGCCCATCACATCACGCGCTTCTCACGATGGAAAGAGACTTTCATCATCCGTTCCAGCCATACGAGATCCAGAAACAGTTCATGTCAGCTTTATATGAATGTATCGAGGCAGGAAAAGTTGGAATATTTGAGTCGCCTACTGGTTAGCCGTGGAAGTTATGGTACTGTTCAACACAAGCTGACTTGGTGACTACCTTTGTAGGGACGGTAAGTCACGCGCATTCATGCAGAGCATTTTCTTCCATCAGGCAATATGATATTGGGCAAATTCATATTCTTTCATTCAAGATTTTGCAATAGTGGCCTTTGTATCAAGTCTCTGCGTCGAGAACGCCTGCGATCGAGCTATGCTAAAGTTCTTTGTGGTAGGGCAAGTCACTTAGTCTTATCTGTGGCTCTTTGACATGGTTACGAAATCACAAGAGGAGCAAGTTCGAGGCAGATTTGGTCGCAGAGACGGCTGGTTTGTTTTTCACTCCCTAGCTACCCAGGTATTTTCGACTGACCTCGACCAAGATGACGACGAACCCGAGTGGATTGTGGAGCATGCGCGAGCAGAGAAACGCCAGGCGGCTTTGCGTCGCCGCCAGGACTTGGAGAAACGGCTGGCCAGGATCCGGGCACATGAGAAGAGCTTAAGAGACAGGCATGAAAATGGCGAACCGTGCCGGAAACGACAGGTTTGTCGCCGCTCAATGGCTGGAAGCATATCTGATTGAGGCAGAAAGTTCGGGCAGACAAGAATCTATCTGAGCAGAAGAGCGATGCAGACGATCTCTATCTCCTGGACGATTACGAGAGTGACACAGATAGTAACGAGAAGACTAAGGCCGAAGTCCCGGGAGACGATGGTCTATCCGCAGAAACCAAAGCCTTGATGAGCAAACTTGGCATGAACACCGGTGACCAACATGCGCAAGAGGAACTGGAACCCGAAGACGAGCTTAAAATTTTCTATTGCTCACGTACTCACTCGCAGCTCAGTCAATTCATAAACGAGCTGCGCCGGGTCAAGCTACCTCCATCTGTACCAGAGGGTGAAGATCATGTAGGAAGTGGTCACGATGCGATGAAAGAGATCCAGGAGGATATCAAGCATCTGACGCTAGGTTCCCGGAAGAATCTCTGTATAAATCCAAAGGTCTCCAAGCTGGGCAACGCAACCGCCATCAATGAGAAATGCCTGGAACTACAACAACCAGGCACACCAGCAGATCTAAAGTGCCCATGCCTCCCTAAGAAAGAAGGCGAGGCCACGCTCAACGACTTCCGAGACCACACGATGGCCAAGATCCGAGACATAGAGGACATGGGAGTTCTCGGTAAGACTTTGGGAGTCTGTCCCTATTATGCATCACGGCCGGCGATCGCAGCCTCTGAGGTAAGGATAAGTTAGTTCATGCTCATGTTCGCTTTTGCTGACGCATACAGATTGTGACACTACCGTATCCGCTTATGCTTCAGAAATCAGCTCGTGAAGCTCTCAGCTTGACGGTCAAAGATCACATTGTCATAATTGACGAGGCCCACAATCTGATGGATGCGGTTTCTGGCACGTACTCCGTGAGCATCACCCTGGGGCAGCTGCGGCGGTCCAGAGCTCAACTTGGCGTCTATCTTCAACGGTTTCGTAATCGCCTCAAGGGGAAGAACAGGGTCTACGTGACGCAAACTGTCCGTCTGCTCGACTCATTGACTACGTATCTCGAGAAGTGGTCCCATGCAACCAAGGATGCCGAGGGTATCGCTTCAATCAGCGATTTGATGGCCGGTAAAGGAGTCGATCAGATTAACCTTTACAAACTCACCAGATACTTACACGAAAGCAAGCTCGCTCGGAAGGTAGACGGTTATAGTGTCTTCGTGGATGAAAATGAAAAAGGCGCTGCAAGACATCATTCTCAGCAAGCTGATATACCCTCAAGCAAACAACATGGGAGGGTGCCGGTACTGACTCATATACAAAACTTTCTATTGTCTCTGATGAATCCATCGGCAGAGGGTCGATTCTTCTACTCCAAAGCGGACGTCATGGACGACACGTGTCTAAGATATATGCTCCTCGATCCGACAGAACATTTTCGAGAGATTGTTGATGAGGCTCGAGCTGTGATTCTTGCTGGAGGCACAATGTCCCCGGTAGGTTCTCACATCAAAAGAATCAGATGTGTCACTTCGGCTATTCTCTCCTGACTAAAGGGATTAGATGAGTGATTACACAAATCATCTGTTCTCGTATCTCGATCCTTCACGCATAATGACTCTTTCATGCGGCCATGTGATTTCACCTTCGAGCCTTTTCGCCTGTGCCATCACCCGAGCTGGGAATGGAAACGAATTCGACTTTACCTTCGAGAAGCGAAACTCTGTGCCAATGGTTTGTACCGTACATTATGCTCGAGTTTCAGGAGTGACTAACTTAATAACAGATGGTGGATGTTGGCAAAGCTATCTTGGAGTCCACCAAAGTCATACCGGATGGTATGGTGGTGTTTTTCCCAAGCTATGCGTATCTCGATCAATGCGTGCGTAGTTGGAAAGAGCACCACTTGCCCAATCCTTCAGGAGCTACGGTCGGGCAGAAGACTCTGTGGGATACGTTGAAAGCTAAGAAGCAGGTGTTCCAAGAATCGAAAAGTAATACCAATCCACCCGGTGATGGAAAACATGATAGTACTGCACGGCCGTCGTCAGTCGACGAAACTCTCTCAGCGTACGCAGCCGCCGTCGCCTCAGGATGCGGTGGGCTTTTGCTCGCCGTCATTGGCGGGAGTCTTTCCGAAGGTATCAACTTCAGCGATGCTCTAGGGAGGGGCGTGGTCGTCATTGGTTTACCATTCCCGAACCCGCACAGCCCGGAGTGGAAAGCAAAGATGGATTACATTAGTCAAAAAGCATCCGCGACGGCCTCTGGGATCGGAAAAACTGCTGCAAGGGAGTTCTACGAGAACGCTTGCATGAGAGCAGTGAACCAGTGCATCGGGCGTGCAATCCGGCATCGTGAGGACTATGCGGCCATCATGCTGCTCGACAGGCGCTATGGCCATGAGAGAATAAGGAGCAAGTTACCTGGCTGGATCAAAAAGAGCTTGGGAGGTAACCATGACGTTGCTGCTGCGGTTCAAGGGATACGTGCGTTCTTCGCTCGGAGATGACCGAAATCGAGAACGATCTTGAAGCTGGAGCGCTGATCCTGTGGAGAAATCTTGATCTTACCGCTTGCTTGGTATGCGAGCATCTGACGTGTCGACCCATTCTCCTCAACATCTCCTGTTCGTCAGCATGCTCCGCCACGTGGACTCGGCGCAACATACAGTTTTCTTCACGTCCGTTCCTTCTGACAGAAATCCTCACACGGACCATGAAGCATGACGTAGATACTATATCGTCCAACAGTCTTGATGTTTCCTTTACTAAAGTTAATAATCACAGCATGTTGGTGACAAAATAACGCAACGTTGACACTGCACAGCACGTTATTATAGTAGGACGTCATGATGAGACGTTTCCATGCTTCATGGCATTGTCTCTTTGCCAGTTCTTGTAAATGCCAGACACGCCAATGAATTGATATGACTGGCTGAAATTGCAGCGCCCTGCAAGTGGAGCCGCAAGTGATAAGAGCTTTAGTGGATAGTTCGGCCGAGGAGTACGTCAAAGCCAACTGCTGGCTATGGCTGAGAACTGTGAGTTCATGCTCTGACCGCATTCACATAGATTCCCATCATTGAGCCGAATGTCGCAGGAAACCGATTCAATATAGCTGCTAAACTGAAATCTCTCATCTGTGACGAAAGGACGACGATATGACCCGTCTCAACCGCCTATGGTATCACGCGGGCTCGCCGAGTTGATGCCGTGCTTGTAGAAAAGAAGGACCGCCTAGGTATCTGTCAAAGGATGCCTGTGCCACAGCAATCGGGCTTAACCACCCAATTCCGACCTCATCGCGGCCGTCATAGAACCGAGCATTTTGGACTGGTACAGACGAGAGAGGCAAGGAGATCTCTTGCGGGACGAAAGCTTGTCATTTTCGAAAGACGCGCCAATCGCCATTAGTGCATATGTTTAACCCCCATAAAGCTCTCTTTCCTGAAGCCGGCCATTGTTTTGGGGTACTGAGCAGCTACTTCGGGCCGATACCAACTGAACAGGGTTAAGCTCTTTCGTCCCATGTGCTGACTGTATTGAAGAAACGACCGTTGGAGATAGCGGAGCGCAGGCGCTACGTGGTGGGTGCGTCTAGCCCCAGAATCCTTGGTTCTCTTCACTGTCCTGCTCCATAACGCGCTCTCTTCATGCGTCCGGTTGACTGCTCTAATAATGCAGGTGCCAATCAAGCGCGGGGCGAAATTAGGGCTGATTCTCCATATTAGGGACAGAGTCCAGGCCTTGCGAATGATCCGACAGTGTTAGGCGTGCTCCTGCTTGAAACCACCTCCACCAATACGGAAGTTGAACGTTTCCCACAGGGGTGGCAGCCTCCCCAAACTTGGTATCCAGAGGGTTGACCTCAGAAAGTAGGATCATCATGACCGTTAGGACCTCGTCTTGTCGCAGCAACATGTGTTCGTCAAGCAGTCGTCATTTGTGTGTTCCTTGTCGAGGACGGCTGGGAGCCATGGTTCAGCGAAGACCGTGTTCAGAACGGCCTCCGACGGCCTCCTGCAGGCTTGGTCATGACTCGCCGCGGTTTGCCGCATTGAGGCGCTCGTCCTAAACCGCGATAGCAGAACCCTGCAAGAAGCTGCCTGGGAAACCTCCAGTCTCAATATGGTCATGCTCATCTGGTCTGGGGCGCATGTGAGGCGGTCCGGCTATCTTGGTGGTCTTTCGTCAGAGGCCCAGGTGCGGATTGACTGCCGGCGGGTCGCTGCTTCATCGCTCGAAAACCACGTTTTGGGGACGGACCTGCCCACATCGTCCATCAGGAGGCCGTGCGCATGCTCGAGATAATCCTCATTCCGCAATGTCGAATTGCAAACCTGCGTAGCGCGGTGACGTGGTCTGTTGCTCGGAGTTCACCGAGTGGGGATTTAAGAAGCTCAGTTGGCCGAGGGGTCAGAGATGGGGAGGTTACCGGCTTACTTTCGTTGCCTTTCTCTACTTCCGCCGATTCTTTGAGCAATATCCTCACTCGTGCGCTTCCTTGTGTTGTATCGGTATTCTGGAAGGCTTCGTGAGCATGAGACTCATCTCGCCGTTCATCAGCACTGGCGCAAGATTTGCCCTCGCGGTCCTGACCTTCACGACTCTTCTCATCCAAACCGGTTACTGTGCCGCGACAACGATCACGGCACTCAGGCAGTCTACATGCACATATACTGACACAGGCATCGGGGACTTTCGCGTTGTGACGCTGAGTCTGCACGGCTTTGATTGTGCTAAATCGATCGGAGCAATGATAGATGGCTACTGCATCGAAGGGGCTGGAGTGAAATATCCAAAAACGGGTCCCGTGGTGGAGGATGGCAAATGCGTTTTCAAGTTTGCCTTGTCTGGTCAATTCGCGTGTGTCTTGAGAGCTCTCAAGTGTCACAGCCCCGAAGCTCCACAACCGCTTGCTTGTGTGCGTCACCTCCTGTGCCACTTACTCTGGCCAGGATAACTAATATCTGACAGACTGACAACACTCCCCCGCAAGAGAAGAGAAGTCGCCCTGGACCGATGCTATCCGAGCAGAGCATCTACGGTGGCGCATCGACAGCTGGAAGATGAGAGTAGGCGCTCAAACTTAATTGCATGGTATGTGGGAACGTGAAGTTTCTCGACATGAGTTCTCCATTTTGCTGACACAAGGGCAGAATTCAAGGTTTTGTTTATATAATTCGAGAACACACAATAGAGGATCCAGCCACACCCTGAAAGCGGACTTTTTGAGCCATGGGAGCTTGGAGGATGCCACGGGACACACCAGGAACAAACCAGAACACATTAGGGTTTCTCGCAGCCTCAGCTTGTGCTAAATCAGGACCTATCGTCGACAAGAGATCTGACTTCCAGGGCTAATGAGCAGGCTGTCGCATAATGCCTCGTTTCCTGGAATCCACTACTCGAGCCAACCTAACTCTAAGGAGAATGATAAGAGCCGGCCAAGGAGAAATTTTCTGCTGCTGCTGCTGAGGAAATGCATCTCACTTTCCGTGACATGCCACTTTGTCGCACAAATCACTTGGACTCTGCTTCGGTCTTTCGAACCTCAGAAGATACGGAACGGTTATCCGGCCTCGAGAAGGAATCGGCTCAGATGTCACCGTATTTGGCAGTTCGGGATACCGATTCCTCTTGCATAATTTCAACCCACAGCCGCCAAAGTTGGAAGCATATACATTCTCGAACATCCAGACGGGTTGTGAGTTATTCTCAAATACACCAGCATACTCAACAGTTGGGTCCGCCTTGTTTTGAATAATTGTCGAAGCTGCAGCTGTCAAACTCCTCGGGTCCTCTTGGTCTTGAGCTTTTACGTCTCCCACCTAGGCATGCTGTATGGGGGGTTTTACGGCCACGACTCTCTCGAATCTGTATTTGCATTTCTTGTACACGTACATATTTGGAGAAGTTGCTTGTAATCAGACGCAATAGATGATATGAATCTGGATCGCGTGCACATCTTAGCCATGATCCTGTGGCCAAGGAATATGTAGTAGCCTTGGGCAGAAATCATGAGCAAAGATATTGTCCGCGTTTAGTTAAGGAAGAACAGACTTTCAATGTTCCAGACGAAAGGCAACATCAAGTCCCCCTTAAATGGTCAGGTGCGTTTCAGCACTGCTAATGCGAGCAGAAGCTACAAGCCTTCAACCTTGGTCTTCCGGAGAGGGTCACTTGATCGAGTCGAGCTCTTGACTTCCTAAACCGGCACCTGGAGAATGGGCTTCCCCAGCTATGAACGTGTATTTCAGCCAGAGGCACGCAAGATGGCCTTGGGCTCGAACTACTGGCCGTGCGGTCTTAGCACCAAGACCTGGAGAGGATGCTCTGAACACATCCTCGTGTGGTTAGTCGTCACTCGTCGTTCTGGAGCACAGACGGACCCTGCATTTATCAGCTTACATACTCGGCAAATTGCTGATCACGCGTGATGGATTTTTCCCACAAAAGAACATAAGTCTGCCTGTCAATCAGAGGTAGACACTAGTTGGAACGTCTCTTCATTTCCAAAAAGGGATAAGCATTGACGCCGAAGCCTTCCTCAATCGACGGTTGATGCCGTTTAGCAAATGCTTGCAATCCGGACCGGCCCTTCTCCACATGCTAGGGTTTGCTCTTCAAAGTGGTCAGAAGTCTACTAAATCGCTCCTATCGACATCAGATAATGTGATCTTGAATAGAGGTCTTCTTCGATCATCCATCAGGAAAACGTTCACTCTCCGATGAGGAGAACTTGAATATATGCCAACGGATCCCCGTTAGTCTCTCAATTGCTCTCATCCTCACTCGTCTTCTCAGGAGCGGAATCTTTCCTTTTGCGCTTCTTTCCCGATTTGGATTTTGCTTTCTCATCCCTGCGGTCTACTTGATCTTGAATTCGAGCCCTCTCGCTCTCGCCTTGCGCTGCCAGGTCCGACTCGAGCTTCCGAAACTCCTCGCACTCGGGATCCATGCCCACCAGGCTCTCCAAAAGCTTGATTTCACGCGCCCAAATGCCCTTGTCGTCTACCTTCTTCCCTTCCGCGTTCGTTGTTTCGATCGGTGTCTCGAGCACGAGCGGCAAGCCCCAGATTCGACTCTCATTCATCAGGTTGTGGAAGGCTCTCAAGCCAAGGAAGCCCGTCCCGATGTTGGCGTGCAGGTCTCTGTACGAGCGCAGGGGTGCTTTGGAATCATTGACATGAATTGCTCGCAGATATTTCAGGCCGATCACCTTGTCAAAGTTGTTGATGGTCTGCTCGAATGCCTCGGGACTGCGCAAGTCGTAGCCTGCTGCAAACACGTGGCAGGTATCCAGGCATACACCTACTCTGTCACTGTTGTCAACAAGATCGAGCACGGCTTTGAGATCCTCAAAGGTGCCTCCGATAGTGTTCCCTCTTGTGGCCATTGTCTCCAGTAACGTGACCACTTTGCCTGATGAGGAGTCTCTGTGCGCGCGATTGAGCTGCCGGGCGAGCTGCTTTATACCCTCCTCTCGTGTAGACGTACTGAAGTTTCCAGGATGGAAATTGAAATTGCAGATTCCGAGCGTGTCACAGCGCGAGAGATCGTCCATAAATGCCTCGTAAGCTTGCCCGGCACGCGTGGGATCCGTATGTGCCAGATTGACAAGGTACGAGCCGTGTGGCACTACGTGTCGCGCGGAGTCGTATTTGTGGGATGCGCAGTTGGACTTGAACATCGTAGAGTGATCCTCTTGGAGCGGCGGATTGGCCCATTTTCTCTGCGATTTCAGAAACAGAGCAAATGCATTGCCACCGATATGGACCGAGTTCGTAATGGCGTTGTGAACCCCGCCGGCACTGCTAACGTGGGCGCCTATGAATACCTTCACGCCCGACGAGCGGGCGGCGAGGGGCATGGCTTCGGCCTCTATCTCTTTCTTAGTTTTTCGTTTGCGCTTGACCTTCACGACCGCAGTCTCCGCTTTCTCCGCCTCTCTAGATTCAAGATCAAAATCGGTCGTGGCTTTGGTTTTCGTCTGTGTCTTTGACCTCTTCGCTGCGCGTTTAGCCGTCATCCGAGGCTCCTCATCCACTGATGTCTGTGAGCTGGTTTTAAAGCGCTCGGTGCCGCTCTTTTGCTGCTTCTTGGATTTTGCAGACCCCAGCAAGAATTCCACAGCCATCCCTGTCCTGTTATCCACCATTACAGTCCCATTTTCTATGTGCAAATGCTGTTTCCAACGCCTCCTTTGTTTTGATGAGCTAGTAGACTCGAGGATGCTGGCTATCCTTTCGGTGGCCGTCTCGTTGCCCGGCTCAATGGGTGTTTGTTGTGCAGGAGGTAGAGGGTCACTTTTACTGGCGAGCTCGCAATCTTCTTCAAGGGGGCTCGTGTCCGATAGGGAAGAAAGACTTGAAGTATCGGTGCTCATCCGTCCATGCGGAGACACAATGCCGCGTACTGGGAGCGGGAAGTCAACCATAAGTCAAAGTCAAAGGTTGCTTCTCCTGGGAATGTCTCCGTTTCAAGGTCGGCCAGTAAAGCCATGTTCGTACGGAGTAGAGTATCAGAATGGGAGCTCACTTAGCATGCTGTATGATGAAATTATAAGCAGTATCACGCTGCTACCAGTATAGGCTTAGTAGCTTCCTCTATAAGCCTAGTGGACGGGACGGCGTCGCTAATTAAAACCGAATTTGCGGAGTACATATCGAGTATACGGTACGTGGAGGAGGTGATGGGCATTTTGAAGTCCTTTCATAGGCGCGACAGGCCAGATGATTTCAGCTGTGAGCTACCGAGGCGCGATTGGCGTATCTAGCCCCATGATAATAGCACATCTTTTCTTGATACGTGCGTCCGTTGTGTTATTCAAGCAAAAGGGGCTGCGGCAGGGGGCTTTCTTTTCCACCGGCTCTCGCGATGCGGACTAATGGAAAGGGAAGGAGGTCTCACGTCTGCCAGATTTTTCCAGGCTGATGTTCTTTTACTTGATCCAGATGGACCATAAAAGGAAGGCCGAATCGCTGGCGAAAATACAGTCGAGTGCCCGTTGCGTTTATATGTCCTTTTTCCCATTATTACCCACACACGGCTGGTTTATAGCCACACGAACAGGTGTCAGTGATATCACAACAGGGCACCTGGGCGCGGATCAACTTCAAGGCTTCTCATCGCTACCGTTAATAGAAATCATGCCGAGCTCATCACCGGCCCGCTTTAGGCAGAACACGAGCTCGAGACAGGAGCAAGCATCGGTACTGAGCATAAAAGGCTGACACTTCGCAGCTCATGAGCATGCATCGCAATAATCCAACTGACACTGAGGAGGCACGTTAGCCAGTATCTATTGTCTGCACATCTCGTTCCAGCGGCCTACTTTCTCTAAATAATGAGGTTTCATCTTCTTGCTGGTCTCCTGGCCACAGCCTCGCTGGCATCTGCCCGACCTGCAGCTGCCAAGGCAGGTCCCGACGTCAACGAGGTCCTCGTCGAGCTCTACCCTGTCGACGACTGGCCGATCACGGTTTACGTGCGCGTGGTCCCTTCCGTTGGATCTGAGGCTATCCCCACGCCAAACAGTGCGTCCCGTCCAAGTTAAATTGTGGAAATCCAGGGTCCATTGCTAACTTTGAGCGATCCAAAAGCCAAGCAAGAGCCCATGATCAAGTACGCCAGAGTCCTCCAAGCAGGGTCAAATATCGACAGCGCTCTTTGCCACCTTTTTGACATCAACGGGGAGCGTACCGATGGAGTTGGTGGAGGGCAACCGCGGTTGTTTTGGCTTCCGGGTCAGAGTTTGACTGGGTATTACCCTCTGAACGATCCGGCCCAGATCAGCCGCGTTGAATGCGCCGGCGACTTCAAAAACGAGAATGCGGCGTGATCACTCGAACAGCTTTCTAAATAGATGAGAAGGACCTCAACTTCTGCTTCCAGAACTGCAACATCTTATCATGAGTATCTATGGTAGTTAATATCCATCCGTGCTTGTACCAGCTCTTTCAGTGAATATTCCCTTAGTGTAGTGATGTGACCTGCCTCAACTCCCCGTCAATCGTTCTCAGAACTTCGACAGCTCCTTGATACTGGCGATGTATTGATCAGGCTTTAGCCATCAGAAGATCTAAGAGCACGTGAGACGCGGAATACGTGCAAAGAGATGACAACAATTAGCGAACGCAGTCTACTCATGCGTTCCATTCACCGTTTCGACTGACTCCCCTGGAGAGGAACAACGACTCCGATCGTCGACCGTCTGCTGGTCATCCAGCCACTGCCCAACAGAGGAAAGGGAATTGAGGTCAGCGTTGGGATAGTCGTACTCGAAGTCCTCCTCCATCCATCCAGCCGCGCCTGACATTGCAAGGATGCGCTGGAGATGCCACTGCAACTCCAGCAGACCCGGATCCGGAAGCGGTTTGTTTACCGGGTCATCAGTCGTCATTGTGAATCTGAAGCCACTGGAAAGCTGTACAGGATCCTTGTCTTCCTCCCAACGAACGAACTTCTCACCAGGACCGGAACACTTTCGGCCACGAGAGGATACAGGCATCTCTATCAGGTCCACCTTCGCCGATGGACCGCGCACTTGCCGTGGAAGCCAGTAGAACTCGAGTTCGAGTCGAGTGTTGTCGGCTGACATACGCACCGGTCGCAGCGCGAAGGCGCCTTCGGAATGAAAGCGGTGAAGCGTGGACGTGAGAGTGAGAGTGAGCATATTCTCGACCGCCTCTGTTCCCTTGGGTGTTGAAGTCCTGCTGTCTCGGAAGATCTTGGCATGCCAAGAATCCACCTTTTCCTCAGGCCAGAACATCCTCAAAAATCGCCCAAATCTTGTCTCTCGATCTGGATCCAGTCCACCCAAGGTGTGACAAGGGTAATTGTGGCATGCCTCGACAGCGCCGATCCACGATACCACGCATAGGCCTTGGTCCCTCTCTTTGCACCGCTCGGCGGCCTGGAGGTTGTGCACAGGGCTGTGCTCAGGGCCTTCAAACCGCTTTCCGGACCTACCTCTTGGCGGATCGGTAGGTATTGGCCCTGAAGAGGTGAGGATGGTGTGGGTTCGTGAAAAGCGTCAGAGAACGAGCGTTTGGTCGCTGTTCGTGTTTGTGTTTTTGTGGATAAGCTCTGCATCCAGAGTTTGACCGCGTCGAGGGCATGCTTATCGGCCATGTGAATTCATCGTAGGCCAATTTCCGCATTTGGTCCAAGTCGCAGACCTGGCACCATGTCCAGACCAATGGGGAAAGCTTTGTCGCCGGAAGGGAGCTGCTTATCTCGTCGGAAAGTTGACGGCGCTCAGTTGAGCGCTCGTTGAAGTCCTGGAGGGTGTCCTCTGGCATGCAGTATATCCAGCTTGTCGAAGACATGAAGATGGCTTGGTTGATAAAGATGAAGCGAATAGAGATAGAAAACCGAAGTGTTTTGATGTGGCGTTTGTCTGAAAAGCATGGAGGCAATGCTCTTCGTGGGCAGCGAAAATGTACGGATCACGGTAGAGGAGAAGAAAGGAGTCTGTCACCTACGTATGAGAGAGAGGCAGGCTTTGTTTATCAACCCCAAGGACCAAGGTGATAGAGTGTGGAATCTGGAAGCGTTGTCCACGGGTGCCTCCCAACCTTTCTCCAGGAATTTGAGTGCTTGTGCCCTTTTCACGTATGATAGCTTCGGGCTTGCAGAAAAGTGGTACAGCTCAGAGCTGGGCCCCATGGTGAGCCTTTGCCTTCGGTCAGATTTGCAAGAGTTCCTCTAGGGCTGCCTTGCGCTTCAGTGTGTCCTGCTTTCTAAAGCTATCTAAGCACAAGGACCAACTATGTATTCGGAATTGCCCACCACGTGCCCACCTTGCAAGAGCGAGCTTATCGATAAGCAGACCATGAGCCGAGAGCCATATGTGAAAATCGTGGGACTGAACAGCACGGTGAAAACATTGACGGTTTTCGTGCGTGACGTTGATATGCTCGAGTTGCGATATTGACTGACG
>QQTW01000898.1_pt1 | contig 19952 bp, 16 predicted proteins | sample 1904831 | NCBI WGS metagenome assembly QQTW01 (sample SAMN09435610, study PRJNA476489) | Subsurface metagenome, whole genome shotgun sequencing project. | reverse complement strand
CTTCCGAGGGGAGATCATGCTCGCTGGAGGAGCTCACCATTCCATTGGCATCACCCAGGACGAGGAAGCGAAGGGACGATGTCTCGTCTGGGGACGGATGGATGGCGACCAGATGGGCCTGAGCTTGGACGATTTGCCCATCGACGATCCCACCAAGGTCCTTCGCGGCGAATCCGGCAAGCCTCGGATCCTCTTGCAGCCCACCACCGTCCCGTCGCTACCACCATGTCGTCATGCCGCGGCGGGAACGGACCATAACGTGGTGGTCACCACCAGCGGACAGGCCTATGTCTGGGGCTTCAACGGGAGTTCACAATGTGGTCAAGGTTACGACGCCGACGGAGAGCCCAACATCGATGATGTTCCAGTACCATCCCTCCTGGATTCGTCCAAGTCGATCCATGATACGTCGTTCTGTTGGGCGGGAGCAGGGGGACAGTATTCGATCTTGGCGGCGCCATACGAAGAAGCCTCGGGCAAGAGGAAGCGGAAGTAGCATCATTGATTTTCTTTCTGATCTGTTTGTTATCCCTCGGCGATAGGATGATTCTGATGCTTTCGAGTCATACTACACGTCTTTCCTCGTCCAGCTCCCTTCCTTACCGTGCTATGGTGGCTTCTGGAATGAAGTAATGTCGTCTAGCGTTGGACGACACAGTACGGATGTAGACTGTCTCTATTATATCCTTCTACGAGGCTGAATTGGACCAGTATTGCCTTGTAGGTGACGGTGATCAATGACACCGTACGAACTGAATTCTGTCTGTCACTGTGATTCGGACAGCAATGGACTCCGCTCCCGAGGTCTCAACTCCCCGCGCGGAGGACCAAACAGATGGCGTAGCCCAGCAGCAGCCGCTTGACCACCCGTCAATGGTATCATCATACTTATGCAGATGAAGACCTTCATCATACTGACGATGATGATTACAGCTTATGTGCTCCCATCGGAACTGGTGATGGGAAAACGTTGTTCCAGAAAACCCATATCACGTGCTTCAAGCATCTGTCACATGATCTCCCCTCGGAAGAGAGCTTTTCCGGCTCCGGCTTTTATGCGGGTGCGATCCTCATGGGCGTAGCGTACCTCGATGGCTGGAAGTTCTCGGTCGACATGACCACCCTTCCACCAACTCTCCAACATCTATCGCTTACCCACATGAGCATCCATACTCCCTTCGACCCCGCCCTCGCTCAGTGGCGGCAGCTATCATTATCCGCCCTCCACCTGAAGCCTCCGCCGTGACCAGAGCTGGTATATGGCCATCTGGAAGGACCTCGTTGGAGGTGATGGCTCGACTGAGGCTCGCAAGTCGGCCCTTGAGCTGCTACGAGCACGGATCAAGCAGCCTGGCACTACTCCACTCGAACGGCGTCAGCTGTTCGAGTCGATCATCACCCCCGGGCAGTCGGAGGACTTCCAGCTTCAGTTCACCGCGTTGACGGAACTCACCCATGATGGCAAGGACCTCACCACCTTTCAGGATGACATCATGCCGCTCATCACCGGCTGGCTCATTCATTGGTTTCAAAAGTGTGGTGAGGCTCGAGACGTACGAAGAAAAGAAAAGGACCGAAACTCGCGGACCTCTGGCCGGCTGGTCGAAGAGAACAATCTCAACTCCATCTACGGCTATGTCGTCAACATGGTCCGCTTTAGCTGCAATGGATTTCAAGAGACGGAGATTATTCTGCTGCTCGAGCAATTGTTACGGATCTGTAGAAAGACGACGGCCAGCTCGGATATCAAGAGCGTGATGCAGATCATGGATGCGCTCGTCACGTATGGCGAGATGCCTCGAGCGATGTTGGACCCGTGTCTGGATGTGCTGTGTGGAGCATACGGCATGGTCAAGGATGTCGCGGATCCAATCTGGAACACCATCAGAAATCTCTGCAAATCGCATACCGCTCAGAATGCGGTGACGGCGCTGATGGATATCTTACGATCACCCTCGGGGCATGACGATCGAAACACCAATACGCTGCGTGGTGCTATTCTGCTGCTCAAGAGGATCTGGTGTGCGAGAGGCATGGATGGGATCGTGACCTTGTCGTCCGCGGCGGTGCTGAACGCGTTTCACCTCTGCCTGGCGGCAGACAGCTCGAGGCTGGAGCTAGAAATCGTTGATACCATTCTTGAGATCGTCGAGCAGCCAAGTTTGACGGACGCCATCGTGCAAGATGGTGACTGGACCATCCTCATGAATGTTCTCTCACAATGCTCCCGACGGACGATCGTGACCAAGAAGGCCCAATCCCGACGGAGCTCCGACCGAAGCTCTGATCGAAGTTCCAAAGCCAATGAGGCTTGCCTGAAGACAATCGAGAGTCTCAAAGTAGTCATCGGCCATCTGGAACGTTACTGCTGTAACAATGAGTTTGAGCACCGATCAACCATTATGGAGTTCTTCATGGCTGTACCTCGGCACCTCCCGCACTCGACGGCGGAACTCCTCGTCAAATATCACACGGAGGAGCGTCTGTGCTACCCATCCAACCAGGCATGGTTGATTGCCTCTCAGCGGCTCATCTCTACCTTCTTCGAGGACGTCACCAAGCCACCATCGATTCGCCAGCTTGTTTTACAAGAGATTAGAGAGGTCTACCAGATGGTCATGGACCAATTTGACTCAGAGACCATTCTGCAGCTGGTCGAGCCGTTTCTGAAGGCACTCAACGAAGAGTCGGATCGAGAGATTCTGGATGGCCTGAGGGCACTTGCCGTGGATGTCGCAGGACACAGCGAAGATGAAATCTCCGATAAGGCAATGGCAGCGCTCGCTGGGTGCTTCACCACGGATCGGCCCCTCAGCTTGGATACCGCGGACGACTCCGATATTACAACTCGTCCAAGATCTGGTTTCGCAGCAAAACAGACAAACAACTACGCCATGGATGCCGCGACTACTGGGCTGGCGACCGTCTTCGTCAAGTGTCTCGGCTCAGCACCCGCCAAAGCTCAGCGATGCTATGAGCTCCTTCTGAAAGCGGCAGGCTCGCGCCATTGCGACGCTCGTGGCCGGATCAGTGCGTTGAAGGTTCTCTTTCGGCTTCACAGCAATGCCTCCGGTGCAATCTACCTCACCAACATGGCAGAGTGTGAAGCCCTAGCAGCAACCCTAGGTCGTACCTCGGACTCACAACATCTATTGCGCAGCAATCAGGAACCGACGCGCAATCGCCAATCAAGACAAGAGAAGAGTTCGTCGCAGTCCGGCCGAGGCCAATCTGCAGCTGGACACACCAAGTCGACATCGTCTAGTCAGAATCGAGCAAGCGAATATGCTCCCCGGTCAATGAAGGTCGATCCGTGCTGGATGTATCAAGAGGAACATTCTGAATCGGGAGATGCAACATCTCCATTGAGGACGGTCTTGTCTTGCCGTTCCGATACGACCACCAAGACAGATACAGAGTCGTCAGACAACCCAACGCCCGTGCTAAACATCAAGCTCTGGCTGGAGGTGTTGATCTCCATCCTCCAGCAGGAAGACGATTGGGAAGTGTACAGCTATGTGCTGGTGCACTTGGCAGCCCAGCTCTCTAACCACTCGTTATTTGTGGAGGCAGTCCCACAGCTTCAGCTACTTCGGAATGTCCTCTGCGAACAACTCCGCGTCAGCAGTTTCCGCGAACCTCCCTTAAGCTCGTCTCTGAAGAAGCAGGATGTCACCATCTGTCTCTTTCATACCCTCACCATCCTCTTGACTTACCACCAGCACTTCTCCAAGAACGAGCAGGATGAGATCATCCGGACCTTTGTCAATGGCGTCGGTTCTGGGGAGCGGACGGCCAAATACTGCATCCACGCGTTGGCAATCTGTTGCCACGAGCTCCCTCTGTCAATTAGCAAATCCTTGAACAACATCTTGCAGAAGATGTCACAGATCATAACGCAATCCCAAGTGGCTGTGCACGTTCTCGAGTTCTTAGCCGGTCTGGCCCGAATGCCCGAGGTCTACGTCAACTTCCGGGACGACGACTACCGGACTGTGTTCGGGGTGTGTTTTCGTTACCTGCAGTATGTGCGCGATCAGCGTCAACGGGGTTCGGATACTCCTCTGGCGCGTCCCAGCACCGGGTCAGAAAGCCACAGTCGGAAACGAGAGTCATCCGGACCAGTTGTTGACACATTGATGATGTCGAGCGGTGGCCACGAGCTGCCTCAATACGTGTATGCCCTCGCATATCATGTCATCACCTACTGGTTCATGTCGGTCAAGCTGGTGGACCGCGCCAAGTACACTAGCTGGATCACGAAGAACTTGGTGCTCGTGGACGCCTCTGGACGAGAGGTGATTGAAGAGCAAAGCCAGGTGACGATCGATATGATGCAGCGGGTCACATATTCGGACCATGACGAGACGCTACCGGATCCACGATTTGCAGGTACACCGGACGAGCCGATGTCGAAGAAGTCGTGGTTGGTGGGCATGAGCATCTTGACGGTGGAGACGGCGATGCACTCGGGGACGTCGCAGTTGACGAAGCGGCAGCCAGTAAGTGCCCTATTACTATCTTGATATAACGGACTGAAAAGACTAAAAATGAAACAGTCCGCCACGACGTACTGGACATACAAGTCGACGGTGGCTCAGCGACCATTGCATCAAATTCCCATCCGGTCACAGCTGTCGGCTGATGCCAATGACGAGAACTCACGAATCGAAGTGCTCCCTCATCATATCCTGCTTCAGTTGGTATCTTCGTCGTGGAGGACACCGACGTCGATGAGACCCGTCCCTCTTCCTGGCGACGAAGCCACGAGTCGAGCGATCAGCATCTTCGACCGCAACACGACAGTTGACGGGCACAAAGTCGGTGTTATCTACATCGGACCAGGCCAGAAGACAGAAGCGGAGATCCTCTCAAACACCGTCGGCAGTGATGAATTCACCGAGTTTCTGACGGAACTCGGCACGCTCATTCGACTCAAGGGGGCCAAGTTCAACACGCAGGGCTTAGATCGAGAAATGGACATGGACGGACAATACACCTTCTGCTGGCGCGACCGGGTGACAGAGCTAGTTTTCCATATTCCCGTCATGATGCCTACCGACAAGGAGCGAGATCCCCAATGCATCAACAAGAAACGGCACACGGGCAATGATTTCGTCAACATCATCTTCAACGACTCCGGGTCTGCTTTTCGATTTGACACGTTCCCCTCAGAGTTCAATTACGTCAATATCGTCATCACGCCAGAGGCAGGCTGCTCGGCCATCTTCGACGGGTATCGACGCCATGCCGAGCCACATCAACGCTTCTATAAAGTGCAAGTGATGTCCAAGCCGGGGTTTCCGCAGGTCTCGCCAGCCGCCGACGTGAAAGTTTTGTCGGGCAAGAGTTTACCCGACTTTGTCCGGCTCGTGGCGCTGAACGCGTCGGTCTTTTCGCTGGTTTGGGCCAATCGTGACGGTGGGGAATATGTGTCCAGTTGGCGGAATCGGCTTCGAGAAATCAATCGATTACGGGACAAGTATGCACCTGGGACGCAGATGTTCAATCCGGTTGCCAGCCCAACAACAGTTCCGGGTAGTGCAGGCGGTATAGGAGGAGTGTCATCAAGCGGGCGTGAAGCGATGACCACGCAAAGAGAGAGTATGAATTTCCGACGAACCAGTGGACCAGGCTTCTTCAGCGAGGGGATCAGTAGTCATCGATCGAGCGTGCTGTCTACGGCGGCGACAGCCACGGAGACGGACGCGGGGGGATATCTCGAGGAGGAGTGCTTGGCGGATTCGTAAGTTTTCTGAGATATATTACCTCCTCCGCCACTACTCGAAGTGTATACCTGGCTAACAGGGGGCATATAGATATGACTTCTCGAAGTGGGCATCGTAACGGACGGGTAGGGTAGGATCATTGTCTATATCACCTTCTCATGCACGAAAATCGTGCATCACCTACATCATGGAGCTGGCTGCATGGAGGTGTCGGTACTTGGGTTCTCGGCCAAATAAGAAAACGGAGTTAGTATCTGAGTGCAAGCAATATCGTGGCGTTTCGTGAAAGCGTCTGCGCTTTAACCAAAAGTTTGTGCTTTTGAAAAATTGAGTTTCAGTTCCATCAGTTGTCTGCAGGTTCCGTCTCGATTTTCAATTCCTCGATTTTCTCTTCCTCTGCAGCCTTGATCTCCGGCTTGCTTGATCTTCTAATTCCCTCGTCATGATATTTGATGAAGATGAAGCGTGGAGTTTTTGATGACCCTTGACAACCCCCTCTAAGCTACACATCCACTCCACTCTTACTCTTCAGACCTTTTTATGGAACTTTCTCCTTCCTATCTGGCTCTTTGCTATCCTGAGGTTCGGTCAGGTCATCTTCCTCTCTCCTGAATGCATGGAAAGAGATCAGATCCGTCTACCTGCGCCTCTCTACCACAGAATACATCACGAAACCCATTCATTGTTCTTTCATTCCTTCGTCCTGTCGTTTTTCTGTATTCGCTTGTCATTTGTTCGTTTGCATGCACTGAAGTAATATCAGTGTCCTTCACGTCATATCAGAATGACTTCTCTCTCTCCATCTCTTGCCATCTCAACCTCAGTACGGACGGATCTGTTGATTGTTTTAATTGCATTATGATATATGTTCCTACTATAACTTATCGAGCAAGTGATTCAATCAATGTATTCAGATCAGTTGCGCATTTGAAGAGGTTGATGAAAGGAAATGGGAATGGGAATGTGCACGGGCAGGAGTCGGTTCGCTGAACAACACGCGGTAGATAGAACAAACAGAGTAGCTCCAACAGTAAGTGCTACTGCTGAATAGTCGTTATCATCATCATCATCCTCCTCCTCCTCCTCCTCCTCCTCCTCCTCCTTACGACGAAGAATGCGTTAGATTATTATCAGAATGATAATGATGATCGCCTTGGCTTCCATTACAATTGCGATGAAGATAAATTTGAACTCCATGGTAAATGATAGAATGCATCAGTTGTATACAACAAGGCTCGAGGCCAGCACTCTAAAGTCAGTCAGTCATTATTTTAATCCTATATAACTATGTAACATTTTCCAGATCTGCATCAAGATGCCTGGTGGGCGCAGATATGCGTGTTGCGCCCGCAGTAAATATCTCTATATCGCTCCGGGGCAGCAACGAGCTCGGAGAACGTCTTTTCCTTCCTCACAGAGCCCACTCCCTCTTCCATATGAGACTGGGCCCTTAATTAGTATCCTGCTGGCGGGATAGGAATGTGGTGTTGGTCGAAATGGCTAAGTTGGTGGCTATGCGTATGACAATTGGTATGGCGAAAAGGGAAGGGGACGAGTAAGGGACAGGAGGACAGCGACGATTCGGAGGACAAAGAAATGGAAGAGATAGCATAGAAACAGAACTAATATGAAGAGACCTTCTAACAGTGCGAGAGGGCATACAGCTAGTGGTCAATGATGACGATGATAACTGCTTAGCAGCACTGTAGTGCTTACCGCTAAGCACCTCTATTAAATTCTGCCACCCGCGTGCATGCGGAGGAGTGTGGGGTAGCAATAATAAAGAGGTGTGTTTCAGCCCCAATGCCGATGAACAAGGGTCCAATTGTCTCACATTGCTGATTGGTTCGCCCAGCAAGGTTAATTCAGACCCACACCCGGCGGGACGGCCCTTCAGCTCGCCATGGGTCAAGCATGTCAGGGGGGCAGGACGCCTAAAATAATCCTTCAGCCAGCCAGAAATCCGACAAACGTGGACCTGCAGCGGTGGACCGAAAGTCTAGAGCGTTGAACAAGGAAAAGCTAAGATTAAGGAGCAATTGGACGTCATTTATCCGCTATGACGAGTGAGCATATGCCAGCTGAATCCACTTCAACAAAGAGCGATTGGATTTAAGGCTTGTAGCAGATTCGCGGCACGGTTTGGTTAATTTCCCCAGCTGTGGAGTATCCAGCTGAATCGACGACAGCTGGTACTGTAATACTGTGCGGCAGTGAAAATAGCTTGGTATGACGACAAGCGTGAAGCTTTTTACAACGGTGCTTGATCTATAAAGGACCTGCAAGTCAGGGCCGGAACCACCAGAACACCAGTGGGTCTTATCGATAACCCAAAACTTCAAACTCACCATCTTACATTCATTGACCATCTCAAAATGAAGGCGGTCACGATCATCTTCGCCCTGTTCGCTCTTCCTGCTGCGTTCGCTAAAGAAGGCGATCCTTGCACGTATGGCAGTCTGCAAGGCACGTGCCAGAACGTCAGCAGATGCACTTCCGGTAAGTTACCTTCACTTGGCAAAAAGAGGAAAGTCACCCCACTAACTTTCCAACCTCAGGATTCACGGTGAACAACGAATGTCCGGACGACCCAGAGAACGTCAAATGCTGCATCAGCAAATCCTGCACCAGCGAGAGCTCGCAGCCCGGTACATGTCTCAACAACGGCCGATCGCCCTGTTCGGGAACGTTTGTTACGGGTCGATGTCCTGGACCCGACGATGTTCAATGCTGTGTTGGATCGAGCGCCCCACCACCAGCAGCACCGAGTGTGCCTAGCGCGCCTCGGCCGACGGTCACCTCACCGAACAACGACGTGGTAGTCCATTTCTGGATCAACGCCTTCATTCCGCTGAACGTAGAGGGGATCACCAAACCGTGGCCCAAGGATCGAAGCAAGACGATGATCGACGGCATCCCCATCATCGGAGACTGTTTCCTCACGGACCAACGAAGCTTCAGTAGTCAAAGCAGTGCCAAAGCGCGGATGCACTCGGAGACCCACGTCTGGATCCGCCCAAACGGATACGATTGGTCACAGGAACATTACTGCGATGAAACGACCGAAGTGGATTGCGAAGATGGCGACGAGGAGGGGAAAGAGAAGGCAAACAACGAGGGCATGTCCTTCCGCATGAAGAGCGGTTCGTCAAGCAAAGTCGTTTTGGACTTCAAAGCCGCCAAGAATAACCCCCGCGTCACTCTTTCTCCGAATATCGATCTCGAAGGAACTTTGACTGTCGATCGCCTCGGCAAGTTTGTCGAGTTCGTCGGGAAGATGGATGATTTCCCGGCCTTTGAGGCATACGTGTCCATCAATGGAGGTGCCCCAAGAACTATCGATACACTGGGTCCGAAGGAAGGTGCCGGCCCGGAATCGTTGGCCGGGGGCACGAATAGGGAGTTCCGGGGCAAGGTGACTTTCTGATCCGATCCGATCGATTTCCTAGCAGCGTGAAGCTTGCAGGTAGCCTCACCAGCCTCCCCCCCTCGAGACGTTTGATGACTCTGTCTTGTTTCCTTCATGACCCTTTATTTTGTACCTTTAACTGTTCATTGTAAATATTGCGTTTTATGGTATATGATACTTCGTACCAGCTTGATCTCGATGTTCGTTCGCAAGGAACATATCCTGACAATCTTTCAATGGAATTCACCCTCCGATGGATAGTATCATGGGGCGATACATGTTTGAACACCACCCCTCCGGATCAGGATAAGCGACCGAGGCGTACGTACTCGCATAGCGGCTGCTAGTAGCATTATGCATGGACCAACCGGAGTCTTCGAACGGACATATGATTGATGCTAACGTTGAGTCTAGCTTCGACTATCCTCCCAGTTGAGGTGGATTGATGTAAGGACGGTGGGCAGGCCTACATAAGCTAGGCCTGCTGATTCGAGAACATCTCAAATGGAAAACCAATGAGTGACTGGAGAGAGAGAAGAGTAGGAGAGATACAAACGAAACCAAAGGTGATCACAGATGAGTTCTCATGAGGCGGGGGATCATCGCATCTATTTTCCTTCCGTCTTTGAGTCCCCCTTTTGCCCTTTCGATGATGATCGAGGGCTTTTTTATTTCCAACAGCATCGAGTGGAAGAAAGAACCAAATTATTCCAATTGGAATACCAACGGGAATACCAATGGGAATACCACTTGGAACACCACCCGTACAACCCCACGGGACTGCTTGATTCAAGCGTCGTAGGTGACGACTTGGAGGTTGTCGACCACGATCACTAGCTCCAGACCCCCCAGCAACGAATCGGAAGTGGCCTCGACGCGGACGTCCGTCAGTCCCTTGAAATCTTCATTGTCGAAGTTGGCGACGGACATGGGGGTACTCCCGCTGGGAATCGTTACGATACCCCCAGGGAGAGTCAGCCCTTCCGGGCTGAAGGACACGGTGCGCTGGACGGGGGCGTCGCGACCGATCTTCTGGGCCGTGAGCACCAATTTGCATGGGGCCGGTACGATGGTTGATTGGGTGTTGGTGGTGCAACCGTAGGCGAGGTTACGTAGATCGAACCGTTTGGTCTGCGAACCTGGAAAGACTGTCGTGAAGCCGGGCTTTTGGCCGCTTAGGGCCTGGGTCCGGGCCCCGGATACGATCCAGTTGGGCTCTGATGCGACCTGGAGTGCACCGACGGGAGAGGCACTCTCAAGCGTCCATCCTGGGAAGGCGAGACCTTTGTACGGCGGCTGAATATTGTTCGGGGTGCCTCCCACCGGTAAGGCCGTCCTGTCGTCAAACTACAACGATGATGATCAGTACCGTACATAGCTGATGGGGGGACGAGCAAGGTCATCTCAGCCCTCATCGTGAAAGAAGAAGAGTGAAAGAGCAAGGGACCCGGAGGGAGGAGGAGAAAGGGAGAGAAGGAACGCATAGAACGAACATCGGCCGTCTGAGGGGTGCCCTTGTTCTTGTTGTTCTGTGGGACTGCCACACTGTGCCCTGCAAGGGACAGGATCGCCAGCGAGCAAGACAGAGACAGCTTCATGATGGTGATGGTGATTGTGAAGTCGACTTGAAAGCCTGCGGTCGAGAAGATAGACAAAAGTAGAGGGCAGTAGTCCTTGACGAATAGAGATATCGGTGCTGATGATGGGAAGAGAGTCGACTAGATCTGGATCTGGATCTGGAGTCCCTCTTTATACCTGTCGATATCCCTTTGGTCCGAGGAGAATGAAAGCTTAGCAATGTTGAGCTCAACATTGCCACTGGAAGAACGACGGATGTCCCAATCCCTGGAGCGGACTTCCCAAGACGGATGCCTCATCGGCGGATGCACTGGCCAGCTGAATATCTCGAAGTTTCCGCCGACTCCCATCCATCGCAAGTCAACAAGGTGCGCGCTAATCATTGCACTTGACGATGTAACAAGTATCTCACGGACCCATTGAGACCTTCTGATTCTCCATGTGGAAATCTTCCAATAAAGTGAAAATGGTCTTTTCGCGTGCGTGTGTCATGGGATGATTGCGGCTGATCGATTGATCGATCGGCTCGGGCCGATGAGGAACCTAATATACTGGACTATAGTTGCAGGGATGGTGAGAGGTATGAGCACCGTCGTCTTCCAACCGACTGTAGTGGCAAACTGGAATCCCCGATCTTCTCCGTCGCCATGAGGGCCCAGCGATGCGTGCAGATGCAGCTCGCTTCACAGCGCTCTGGTGAGGCCATAGCTTCCTCGGGGTCTCTTCAGGCGTGGCCAATTGGATATCAACGGCCGGTTGTCGTGAAGCATCAGAAAGACGTAGGAAAATAGATGTTGATGCCAACATCAAAGTTATGAGGTAGAGCAGAAAGTATGGGCCCAGGGAGCACATACTTGTGCTGCCCTCAGCTCTCGAGTAGCCGTATAGGAGATCGACCGGGAGGGACCGAACGACCAGTGGGTTGCCACCGTCAATGAGAATTCGTATGTAATAGGTGCGGTAATGTGATTGGCGAGACAAAGAAAGGTTGGCGATCTGGGAAAGAAAGAGCATGAATTCATCGACGAATCCTTGCATAGCGCATTGCCAGATGATGGATTTCGATCAAGGCGATCCTGTAGCTAGCGTGGATCTCCATGCAGCTTACTGACCTTGCGACCGTACTTGATTGCATGCTTCGCTAGCCACACTCAAGCCATTGCATGGTCTGACAGGATGAAGGAATCCCCGAAATGAGCCATTCCGTCGACCAGCGCCAGGTAGATCCTGGTGCGTGTGTAACCTGAGTGATTGGCGATCGATGATCGATCGTCCTAGGCTGATATGAGACCGATCACCTGGGGGCCCGTGCATATCATCTGTAGTATATTCCAGTGGGACCAGCGGGCATGGATCTTCATCTTCTCCGCCGTCCTCCGTAAAGTACTCCATAGGGTTCAGCGAGACACGAAGACCCACTTCTTTTGCCCCGTCATCCAGTCCCTGGGTTTGTGAAGGACGAACACTGGCCACACCAGAGCTGGATATCTTGAAGAATGAGCAAGACGGTGGAAAGAAAGATGTTGACGGTAACGTCAGACTATGGGAAGAAATTAAACGCATATGCCAAGAAATCGTATGCTTCTACGCCACGGCTCCCCAATTGGAGGAATGCGAACCACGGGGACCGATCGGGCGGTCCGTCTTCAATTTTCCTTAGGAGGTCTTTATCGTCGTGGTCGGCTCTAACGAGGTAAAGAGAAAGCTAGCGGTCGGGGAGGAGAGAAAGAAGGGGGGGGGGGGGGGGGGGAAGGAATAGTAGAACTAGGGGTTCTTTCAGCGATGTGGAATCCCATGCAGCATCATAAATACACAATGCGATCTCGATAAAACGAAGCGGTGTGGCCAGGGCTACGGAGACCCGTACAGAAATCAATGGGCCACTTCCCACAACTTAGCGATTCTCATCAATACTGTCGCTGATTAGTTGACATGATAAGCCTGCACAGCGAGTTAATGCTTGGAGAGCCCGCTATCGCTTAGTTAAACAAAGTCCTAACGTTAGTGGCTACTCTAGCAGTCAAGCACCCGTGAGCTAGTGGCTCACATGTAACTATCAGTTCTTATAAGACTCTTCCACCAAACCGGGTGGCCCATAGATTTCTGTACGAAGTCGGGTAGCAGAAGTCTCCGCCACTTCCCGTACGCTCCCCCGGCAAGTTTTGTATAGCGAAGCGTACAGCAAGTGGCGGAGACTTCTGCTACCCAACTTCGTACGGATCTCCGTCTGCTTCGTTCTAGCGAGATGCCCCTATAATGAATTGGGGAGGAGACGGAATGGATTTAGGAACCGAATCCGGTTGCTGTAGAGCTATAATTTGCCGAGTATGTTTTTGCCTGTTTGGGTAATCATAAGCTCTAGAACTAAATACTGTAGGCCGAAGCCCCCACAACGAAAGCCAGTGTCCTATCGAATTCGTCATCACGAGAACTTTGTTAATAGATGAAGAACCCAGTTGATGGGGATAAGTATCAAAATATTCAAATGGAGACAGCTGAATCGATAGTACTCGAGGGAAGCGGATTCATTCGACCGATACAACGACGTGATTCAGTATATATATTTCGGACATGATCCCCATGCTCCTTCTCTCCCGTTGCATCCATGATCGTGAACGTCGTTGATTGAATAATGAGACTTCTATCTGGTCCTTCGTTGCCTCGTATTCAACGTCAATGGGAGGGCGAATAGGGAAGAATAAGAGAATGGTCGAATGTTCCAATTGGTAGAATCGCGAGAGAAAGAAGGGTATTTCGCCAGGGAAAGGATGGAGGATATCCTTTGAAAGGGACGGTCAAGAACCAAAGGAAGGGAGCAGGAAGAGCCCTGCACCTGGACTATAGGGCGTAGCCTACAGTATGCGGGCCGGACGGGCCGCTCTGGTTCAGATCGTTGACGATCAACCACTCTAACCGGACCACCGGGACGCATCCTTGCTGCATGCCATCGTGCAGCCGTAGGGTACGTACGAAGCACTTCTCAAGTCGCAACATCTGAGTGGTCCCCAGGTGCATCGTCGAAAGAAGCAAAGCTGTCATTGAAGGGATGGTAAAGTAGGGAAACAGGATCGACATTGATCATCACAGGGATGATGATAGTGACTCCTAGCATTTACATTCCATCAGGGACACTTCACTGCCCAACTTCCATAAACACGAGATACTGATCTTGATAATCGGCACCAAGGCATGTGCGGAGGTCCTTCCTGATGTCATCTTTGGCGATGGCGCTCATGCCCATTGCCGTCTTGGCCGTCTCGATATACGGTTCTACTTGGGCTGAAGCATGTACCTGTCATGCGGGTGACCAAATAAACGGAACAGCTCAGCAGTGACCGTGATGAAAAGAGGTGTGCTATCATCATCATCATCGTAAGTGCGATGATGAAGGCTACCCAGCCTTCGTCATCAGTCCGATGAAAGAGAGGCTATCACCATCATCAGGAGGATGATGATTGGGTCATTCGTCGTGAGGATGATGAAGCGGTTACTGCTGGGTTGTTCCTTTTATTTGGTCAACCCCCGTGCCTGTGAAAGCGCCTTGGATCTTGTAGGTAATAGCTGATGAATTTTGTGTTGCGTTCCTCTCCAGACATTTCATCGTCGTCCGTGGGAAGCTGCATTGCCGTTTGGCTGGCCACTTCTCTGGCTCGCTCCTCACCGGCAAAGTGATCTCATTCTCGACGTGGTAGAGGCTGTCCGTCTGAGACCTTGGCCAAGGCCCCATAGTTGCCACGCCCAAAGTCCTTCGGGATCCCGGGCGTTGAATCCGCGATAATGGGCCCATCATGCGGTCCTTGTCCTCCATCCGGACGAGGGGACATCCTTGTGCGGGCCGAACATCGCTCTTTGCGTACCGCTCATGGCCTGCCTGGATCAAGGGTTGCATAATGTCCACCTCCCCGGTCACGCCCTGCCTCATCTCGTCTGTTTCCTCGTTGACGGTCTCGATGTCGTTTTCCGCCTCCTTCAGGTAGCCATAGAGGGCAGATGGAGGACCAGTTAACTCGAAAAGTCGTCACCGGACATCTCGTTTGAGGCAAGCGAGTCACTAATTCCAAGGAGGATCAAAGGCTGGCGACGCCAATCTCTTTTTCAGTCAAGATAATAACATGGGTGCTTTGATTCGGTCGCAATTCTTCATTAGCAAGAAGCAGCAGGCAATAATCTGAAATAATTAATATCCGAGAACATAATGACAATAAATATATGGTATTCCTTCCGCCTCAATACCGATTTGTCTTTCTATTTTTTCCCCTGTCTCTTGAGATCCCATTACACTTGATTCTTCGTACCTCACATATATCATCACCGCCTTTGCTTCCCTTCCCTTCGTTTTTATGTTCTATTATTCTACTCCCCTAACCATCCATCCATCCATCCATCCATTCATCCATCCATCGCTTGCATCCATCGCTTGCATCGCTTGCATACAAACCACCCACCAAAACGTTTTATCCATCAAGTAACATATAGCACGAAAACCGCTCTCGCTCGCTCGCTTGCTTGCTTGCTGACTTCCTCAATCTCGTCATGGTCTTCATGAGTCTCCCTCCCGTTCCTCTTTTTTGTGTAATCCAGGATATCTGGCAAGAAGACCCGATTCCAAGTTCCTGTACCGCTCTTTGCGCTGCCCCAAGGGAAATTCCGATACAAATGATGCCTCCCAGACCAAGGCACTACATGTTTGGAATGAAAAAGGAGAGAATGAGTGGCGAAGGGGTATGGAAGACGTTGAGTGGTACACCTCGATCAGTATGAGGCTTTTGGTGAGATTTGGCGGATAGAGAGGGGGGAGAGAGGAGAGAGGAGAAACAAAAGGAGCAAAATACATTAGTATAGTTTACGTTCAACGAGGAAGTCTAATGGACGTGAACATAACACATAGATAGCAAGGGTATGTTGAACGGAAAGCAAATGGAAAAAAAATTCGCAAGACATCAAACATCGCTCATTCATCGCCGTCGACACATCCTTCATTAGCAATGTAGATGCAGAACGTTAAAGAGAATAGAGAAAGCGGAGTGATAAAGAAGGATTTATGTGGGGGCGTTGTTGATAGGGGGTATTGCGTCGAAGTCATCAACGTGAGTGGGGGAAATGGCCTCGGAAGTGAAAAGAAGCTGGTGGTGATTGAAAGACAAGTGGGTAGTAGTATGGGTCGTTCCTGAATGCAGGCGTAGGCGTCATGCCAATCTTCAGCACAGATCAATGGGTAGGGTTAGGCGGAAGAGGGAGGGGACCATGCGGCTGGAGGTCAGGTGCGACGCTCGAGTGATCATCTGCTGCAGATAGCGTCTGCGGGGTGAGATCGTTCTCTGGTGGATATGCATTCGGTGCAGGGGCGACGGACGAAGGTGGCTGCTGTTGTTCGAGGTTACTCGGTGAAGCAACCGTCTCCTCTTCTGAACCCGTGATTGACGAGTTCTGAAGGAGTTTCTCGAGCTGGACATACCCAAGTCAGATCGTTAATTCTCTTGAGAGAGCCGATCCGAACTAACCGCAATAATCTGCTTGCCAGATTTCTGTCGCTTCATCAACACGAGATGAGGTCGGACTTCCGCCACGAGTCGGTCATGCTCGGCACCTTCGGTCTTGTTCAGGAGCTTCTCTATGCTAGGTTAGGACCTTGTGCCAATCAGGATTAAGTTCGGAATATACTCACGTATCACGTAATTCCCATATTGATCTTCCACAAGCGATTGCAGCGGCGAGATACCCTCGGGAGACAAAGTGGTGAGGATTGTCAGGAACTCCCGCCGCTGCTCGTCGGTGCCGTATTCGATGCTCTTCTCGACCACGTTCGACGCAAACTTGTGTCTCGAGTACTGCACCAGCTGCTCCTTCACCCGCCCGATCAGAGCCGCTCGGTCCTCTTCCTTGCCATGTTTGATTACGTGTTGGGCGACGTAGTTGCCGTATTGGTCCTGGATGAGCGCCGGTCCTGCCACGAATAGCTCTCGCAGAATCTTGGCCTGTCCTTCCTCGCCGCAGTGTTCCAGGATGCGCTGAATCACTCGACATCCGTACGCATGTGTCGCCAGGTTCTGCACCTGCCCGACAAAGGCATCAATGATGAACCTGATGTGCTCCAACGGAATCACCTCGACGGCTTTCTGCACCACGTGGTTGCCGTGTTGGTCCCGGACACAACGCAGCACGGACGGCTCGAGCTCCTTAATGAGATCCGCCTGCTGATCCACGAGGACGTGATCTAGGACCTACATCATGACGTCATCAGCAGGAATCTCTGATGAATTTTCAGCTGGAACGGAAACTCGTACCGTCTGGATTACCCGGCAAGCGTACGGATGCACGGAGAGCTTCAGCATGTGTCCCTTGATCTGCTCGGCCAGCATCGCTTTCTGCTGCTGCGTGCCATGTTCAAACAACTTCTGGATCACATAGTTGCCGAACGAGTCCATCATCAACTGAAGCACGTTGGGCCGGATCTCGGTAAATACCCGCTCCTTCTCGTCGCTGTTAGCCGTCTCGAGCTTGTGCTGCAGAAAGCGCGATCCCGCCTGATCCCCGCAGAACTCCACCATATGATCATAGATGTCCCGGAGCTCGAATCGTCGGCCGGTTTTGCTCGTCGACTTGAACTCCTCCAGCAGAGGGCTTCCTAGCCGGGTCCCCGATCTTCGATCTTGAGGCGTGGAGCGTGGAGGGACCGGGTTCGACCACGTCCCCAACGAAGAGATGAACGGCATGCCCGCACCTGTTCCTAGAGGTCCTGGTGGCAGGTATGCATACGGGTTCATCACCGGCGGTCCTCTGTATGGGCCAATCCCCGGTATGCGGCCATGAACTGGAGGAGAAGGGAAGGCTTGTTGGTCCCGTTGCAGTCCGCGAAGCCGCTGGTCGAGCAGCATGCTGTGATCGTCCGGATGATAAGAGCTGGCGGCCGTCGAACCACGAAATGGTAGTCGAAACCGTTCAGACTCCATCGACGGCGTACCCACCATGGAATGGTACGAGCTCTGCATGCTGGGTCGCTGGCTGCTGCCCGACTGGGACCGGGAGCCACGATTGCTAGCCCGCGCGGGTCGGAACGATGGGAGCTGGTCCATGAATGGGAGTTCTGGAATGCGTTCCGGACTACCCAGGCCGACACCGGCAATACTGTCGAAGTCCGAGGCGGCCCAGGAATATGGAGATCTCGGAGACTCCTGTCGGATAGAGTGGTGGTCCTGATATGCCGGTAACTGCTGTCCATTGGCGTTCGCGGCCCAACTCGGGCCAGCGACCGACTGCGAGGAAGGCACCGTAGAAGACTGATATTCAGCATGTGCGAAAGCGTTCATAGAAGTCGAGTTGACCTGGAACGGTCCGCTGTGGTTGGCAGATTTGCAACCCGCAAGATATCTCACATGCAATGGTAGATCGTCCTGCACTGGCGACCTGGTCGTCGCTAGGAATGACGAAGTCGACGGGATGCCTGGCTGCTGACGTTCGGTTCCGTTGCTGAGAGAAGCAAACTGTGGCCTGAAATGCGATCGTGGATCGTTGCCCAGTGGGTTCTCCGTGGCTGGGCTCCGGAATGGCGTGAAATCCGGTGCAGAGGGATTGACGGGAGGCATATTGAGTCCTAGACCGCCAAAGACGCTGCTCAACGACGTGCCCGCCGCGCTGCTGTGTCCGACGGACGTGCTGGGCGTGTGCGAGGACCGAAAGGGAGGCGCGTCGCCTGACAATCGACTGGTACCGGGACGTGCGCTCAGACCCACCGGTCCCGACTGGAGCGAGCTATACGTCGTGCCGGATACGGGTGTATTTGACCCTGCCGAGCCGGATCCTATCGCGCTGGATCGTGATGAGAATCGAGGTGCTGACTGACCGCCCAGCAGGGCGGGTAACGTCGGCTGCGTCACGTTACTGAAGAGGTTATTGTTGTTGATGTTGTTATTGTTGTTGCTCGCCCGTGTCACGGGTGGAAGGCCGGAGTAGGACTGAGGTTGCGGCACACCTGGGGAGGGAGTGCCACGAGTCTGCCAGATGTAGTTGCTCTTGCCCGTACGCTGTCCATCGTCCTTTTCTGAAGATAACAACAACGATCCTGAACCGGTTGGAGCTTGGAACGATGTATGACCTTGATCCACCTGTGCTGATGCTTCTGACCTGTTAATCTTGCACCTCACCACCGCGAGAGTCGCCGCCAACAAAACATACCTTTACCACGATGCAGGTCCGCCCCAGCAGCTCCCATCAACGCGCCTCGGGAGGAGGATGAATTCCCCCAGAGGCCGTCGTTCCAGGCCAACGACGTCCCACTGAGACTCTGATCGGGATCCGTCGTGGACAGCGATCTTGGCATGCTTCGGTCGACAACGCTCGAGCTGGCGCCCGATGTTCCCGCCCGTCCTCCGCGAAGCTAATGGCGAATGTGTTAGAAGTTGTCTCACACGGCTGTCCATTTCTCCCGCTCACTAACCTGATCATGACCTCGTTGCGGATCGAACCCCGCCGTGGTGGACATGTTCGTCGTCCGCGACGCCGGCCAGTAGGGAACGGACATGGCGGCTGCTAACCAAGTGGATGGTGGGAGCGTGGGCGTCGTGTCTGTTGACGGACTCGACTCGATACGCCTCGGTGCCGGTTGACGACGGTAATGACACGAGCGAGGCGTCCACGGCGGCCTCTGCACGTGTGTGTATAGGGGCTCGAGATGCTCCCCCAGTTGAGACGGACGGGGACCCTCTCAACACGCTGTTCACATCGGCAAGCGCCTCTCACGCCTCGGAGGTCGTCGATGATCCTCTGCCCTCCTCGGCGCGCCCCCTTCGACCACACACTCATCGACAGCGATCAACGAGGCGGTGTAGGGCGCGTTGCGAATCGTGCGCGGCAGCAACCCGCAAGGGCGCAGACGCAGGCAAGGACGACGGGCCGAATCGACGCGCAGTGGGCTTGTCGTTTGTCACCCGCCAGGCCTGACGCGCGCTGGAAGTAGGCAGCCGGCCGCCGGCGCGGTGGTCACAGGTTGGGCCGCACAGGCCTCGAAACGACTCGTCACAAACGGCGCTCATCCAGGCCGGCCGAAGACACATGGACGTCAACGCAATCGTCCTGGAATCTTTTTAGATCTTTTTCCTTCCTTCCTTCCTCTCCCTTACTCCTTACTTCACCTCCTCTCTGCGCCGGCTGTCCTACTATCCCCTCCGCCCAATGATCTTGCAATTCCCCAATGATGACACCCCCCCACTCACGCCCTGGAGATGGAGGTGGGGCTGCGC
>QQTW01000897.1_pt1 | contig 19952 bp, 26 predicted proteins | sample 1904831 | NCBI WGS metagenome assembly QQTW01 (sample SAMN09435610, study PRJNA476489) | Subsurface metagenome, whole genome shotgun sequencing project. | reverse complement strand
TTTCTAATAGTATAGCTTGTATTGATTGCCTCATAAGGCTTCTAGCGATCGCCCTCCCGGAGAGTGACAGAAGAGGGTTATGGCGTTCCCCAAAAACGTCAAAGAGCTATCTGGGTAGGGTCTAAGTTTGGTAAGGTTGTACCACCTGCTGAGAGCGATAAAAAGTTTACTGTTGGGGATGCAATTTCTGACCTGGGTCACATCCCCATCAATCCTCATACTGACACCTGGGAGTTAGGCAAAAAGGGTGAATATTCGGTGGGTTTGGATAAAATTTTTCCTTACTCGTCAAATATATACCATTCGATTATTAGTGGTTGTCAAGCAACAGCCCATAACTCTGGTACTCAGCAAAAATATGCGGATACCAAACCTGGAGATAAAGAGCCTACTACTTGGGCTTATCGACTATCATCCGATGGATTTTCCCCAACATTACGTGCTGGGAGTGGGAATCGAACGGCAGCACGTCCCATACACTACGAACATGCGCGGGTTATAACAGTTCGTGAAGCTGCAAGGCTACATAGTTTTCCCCAGTATACGTTTACTAGCGATCGCTGGTGTTGCGCCTGCGATTCTTATTGCTGATTTTGAATGGACAAAAACACAAAATTTAGTTAATTGGAGTCGTGAAATTTTAATTGCTGCGGCTCGTATGCCTGATGCAAACAAAGCACATATCATCTCTTTTCATCCAAAAGTATCGGCAGGGCGAGGACTTGGAATGCTGATTGCTCATGATGAAGCGGATATGGAAGTGAGGCGACAAATTATTCTACTCATTGGAGAACAAGAAGAAGAAATCATTAAAGCGATTTTTATAAGTCTTCATAAAGCCTGGAAAAATGATGTAATTCTGTGTTGGAATGCCTTTAATCTTTGCTTATCTTTGAATTTAATACCATCAAATATTGCATTTGGGATACTGGTAGACGAATTAGATACAAGTATTGAGGAGGAACAAATATGGCAGCAAGATATAAGTTATGAACACAAAGAAAGATGGCAGCGAAGTATGATAATACAACACTTAAATAATTTAAATCAAAATCAACTGCCAATAATACCTAGAATCACTTCCCGACAAAACATTGTATTTTCTACTAACTTAGTTGCAATAATTCTATCTACTCTTCCACTGCCTGAATTAATGCAAGATTTTACTTCTAAACAAAAAATACTTCAACTAACAGATGATTTAATTGCTTGGACAGTTGATACGAGCATACTTGCAGAGAGCGAAAATAGTAGATACTTTTATCAACAGCATTATTTTGAGTGGAATCGATTTTTGCCAAAATGGGCATCACATTTAAGTCAATTGCTGATTTTAGAAGAAGCAAGCCATCACATACTTAATCCCATCCGAAATTGAGGTAGAAGTTACAGACTTTAATGATGAACAAATAAAGACATTTTCACAAAAATGGTTTAATGGTGATTCAAATTGGCATAAGAGTTTTTGGAAGCAATTAGAATTACAAAAACAAATCAAAGAACTTGCTACCAATCCACTTTTGTTAACTTTGTTATGCTTAGAATTTGAAGACTCTGGTGAGTTCCCTTCTGAACGTGCAGAGTTATATAAAAGAGCAACCAATACTCTGTTAAGAAAATGGGATGCTAAACGCGGCATATTACGCGATATCGCTTACAAACAACTGTCCGTGCAGCGCAAGGAAGATTTACTTAGTGAAATTGCATTAATAACCTTTAAACAAGGTGAGTATTTTTTCAAGCAGCGGCAAATAGAAGAATATATTGCGAATTATATCCAAAATTTGCCGAATGCTCAAATTCAACCCGAGGTATTGCAAGTTGATAGTCAAGCAGTTCTAAAATCTATTGAAGCTCAACATGGGTTGTTAGTAGAACGTGCTGTAGGAATTTACTCTTTTTCCCATTTAACCTTCCATGAGTATTTTACAGCTAGAGGGATTTATAACAATTGTAATTCCTATAGCTTCGATGACCCTGTTATAAATGATTTAGTAAAGTATGTATAGTAGCAAGGAGTGCGGTGCTTGCAGAGATAGCGAGAACTAATACCACTTTCTGTATATATACTCAACTATCGTTCAAATTCTTGTAATGCTTCGCTCAATCCATAAACTCCCTTTTGAGCCATACTATCAACTAGATCGAGACAGCGCGAACGCAATTTTTCATCTTTGCTTTGGCTATAAACTCGAATCAATAATTTGCTTATTTTATCAGCGTAGGGGATATGACTAGCATCATTATGATTGCTTGATTTAGAAATTCTCATTATTTTTTCGCATATAAAACAGGTAATATCTGGAAGTTTTGCTGTTGTCTTTTCAAGAGCATAAATTAAATCACGGTGGTTAGTTCGAAATGCACGACTTTGAACAAAATCTTCAACTAAATTGCGATAATGTCCTAATTCTTCTCCCTCGAATTGGAAGAAACATCTAGCTGCTTCTGCACGAACTTTCTCATCCGGGTCGTTAAAAAGTTGAGTTAATTTAGCCTCACAGAATTGGCGAAAATGTGCAGACTTCAAGTTAGCGACAAAAATCTTTGTTGCTGAGATGCGATGTGATTCTGTGCCAGAAAGACAATTTTCTGCCAATAGACAAGCCTCTTCTATTACTAAGGATGCTCTACAAACTTGCTGAGTACCAAGTTTTACCACTTCGAGTAAATTAGAAGTAATCATTCGCTCTAATATTCGCGCTAATCGCTGAAAATATTGTGGTACAAGATAATACAAAAATCGTTCAACTGTTGGTGTACTTAAAAGTGCATCTTCCGTTTCACAAAGTTCTACAAAAAGGTTAATAGCCAAATCTCTGTCATAATTCAATACTGCTGTTAATGCTTCAGCTGCACAAGACCTAACTCCAACAGAAGGGTCTTTAACTATTAGCTCTAAGTATTGCTGAAAGTAGGCAGTGCGGCTCTTATCTGCAAAAATTAGTTTAGCGATCGCGCTAACTGCACGACCCCGTGTTGAGTTGATTCCGAAGCTAATTATATTACCACTATTATTTGTGCGCCAAGACTCCTCCTGCGGGTTCGGGTCGTTTAAAGCGGGAGCAATGCGATTTTGTGAGGTTGAGGAAAAAACCTGCGATTCCCGAAGGGATCGCTACGCGAATCGCTAAACTTTTTCCTCAGTACTAAAAAATATTAGCTACATGTCAACTAGTATTAATACTAAAAAAATAAAAGATTTAAGCGAGAATCTCTATAACATGCGTCTAAAGTACCGTCCTGATTAAATATTCATAATAATGATAATCAACCAAAAGGAGGGGAGAAGGGAAGACTCCGAGTCTTCCCTTCTCCCTCTTATTTGATTATCGTTATTGTTTTGTTTTTGGGTATATGCCAACAATAATTATTTTGTGACTACGAAAAAAGGTAGAATTCCTTATTGGAAATAGTTCTCTTTTAAATGGAAAAAAATATAGATGCAACTTTAGATTTAACCAAATCGTTGAAAGACTTTGAAGTTCAGGTTACTAAACTTTTAGAATTGACTAATATCAGCGAATGGGATGGGCGAATTTTTAAAGATAAAGAACAAAAAATTAGAGATGCAGCACTTGTTTTAGCGCCGTCTTTGTATCGCCTTATTTTTATATAACTTATCTCAATCTCAAGAGGGTCTTGATACAGCAATAAATCAAACTCTAGGTTGGTGGCATCCCGAAACAAAAAAACATGGCTTGAGAAAAAGACAAATATTAACAGTCGGCAAACACAAGTGGAATCTTAAGCTAAATCCGGAATGCAACTTGATGAAATTGAATTATCTGTAGAAATTAATGGCGAGGGGCAAGTAAAGTTACTTGGTAGCGGTACAAAAGCCAACTGCCTTGAAAGCCAAGCGATAGACTTTTATATTTTCTACTTTACTTAATCTCAACAAAAAGTGTTTTACCTAACGCTTTCACAAATTTTTCAAGCGTCAAAATTCCCACGTATTCAGGATTATTTTCAATTTCCAAAACCTTAGATTCATCGATATTTAATCGATTTGCCAATTCCTCTAATGTTATACCCGCATTTTCTCTTGCCTGCGCCAGCATCACACCAATTTTAAAACTCATATACCCAGATTCAAAATCCTTGGAAAACTCTGGATCGAATTGTTTACGCTTTTCAATATATTTTTTGATATCATTCGTCATTTTGTCTTTCAACCTTTCTATTTAAATAATCTTTTTTTCGCTGTTCTGCTAAGTCAATTTCTTGCGGTGGTATTTTTTGTGTCTTTTTCGCAAATCCATTAGTTAAGATAACTAAATTATCACTATCAAAAAAGCCAAGCAAACGAAATGTATTATTTCCTACTTGAACTCTTACTTCCCAAATTTCATCTGTATTGACCAGCTTTTTAAAATACTGGCTTGGTACAATATCAAGCTCCTGAATTAAACTTAACACCCAAAGCACTTTTTGAGCTTGTTTTCCAGACAACGAATCAAGAAATTCTTCGATAGGGCATTTATCTAAGTCTGTACGATAAAAAATAATTTCTCTCATATAGAGAATTTTATCTCATGTAGTCCGCAGTCAGGCAAGCAAGTTGTTCCAAACGATACTTTTCTTCCTCCGCTTCCATTTTGATAAGTTCGCGGTAGGAGGGGTGGTAATCCTTTTCGCCATCTTGCCAGGGCTCGTAGATAAATACCAAGTGATTCGATTCGATAACCGGGGAGTAGGACAAACTTCTGCACCGGATAGTCCATACAGTATTAAGCAAATGGCTGATGATACAGCAGCACTACTTAATTATTTAGGAATTACCACGTTCTCGTCCTAATGTGCCCGACTGTAAGCCCATATTTCAAACTTGGCTTCAGAGGAAAGAATAACCTTCAAAGAACCATAATGATTAATACAAAATTCTTCAAAATCGTTCATTGTCTGATGAAAAATGTCTTCTGAAACGCGCCAACAGAAGCCATATGCTTTCGATTTGAAAATATTTATTAGCTCCTCGACTGTATTATTAACTGTCCATTCTTTCGCTAGTAAGTAATTTGATACGTACCCTTTTCGATTTAAATATCCTTCTACATCTATCTCTTGTGCTGCCGAATCAACACGCTTAGATTCTGAATTTAATGCTTCATTCCTAGATAATAATTCTCGAAAATAACCTTCAAATTCTCTTCTTGCTGGTGGGGTAATCCATTGACAATTGAGGTAAAAGCCTCTAGGCTTCAGCACTCGATCGATATGGTCTAAAAATACTTCCCAATTAGAGACAGTATGAAGCATGTGGACTGTTAATATAACATCAAAACTGTTTTCTGAAAAAGGTAATTGTGAAGCATCAGCTTTAATCAGCTTTAAATTAGGAGGAGTGGTATTTAATTTTTGACGAAATTGATCGAGCATTTCTTGAGAGACATCAATTCCTGTTACGCAATAGCCACGTTTGACCAAAGGAATAACGTTCAAGCCTGTACCTACACCTGGTTCGAGAAAAGAAGTTTCCGGTGTTGCACAAGTAAAATCAAGAATAAAGTTAGCTATTTCCTCTGCTACTGATTCTGTTAACCAGCGTGTTTGGTCATATATCTGTGCAATATTGTCATAATAATTGGGTTTATTCATATATTTATGTTTTTATCAATTAATAACAACTCTAACAATAGTGAAGGTTAGATTTGCTTCGCTTTATCCAAACTACAAACCTTTACCCAGCACTTAACACTTTGTATCTTTCTAATAGATAATGGCCTTTACTATTAATCCTGAAATTTATTTTACAAAGTTACCTCACTTGGGCAATTACTTGTCCAATTTCTTGAGGGGTTGCACCCGTTGCCAGCATTGCCCGAATTAAAAGTTCGATAGAAACCGAAGCGTCACCATTTTCGGCATTGGCAATCCGAGGTTGACTCGATTGTATTTTTTCTGCTAATTCTGTTTGTGTCATTAATTTCTGTCGCCGTTCTTTCAGTTTACGACTTAGGGCTAATTTAATCTCAATTAGAGCAGTTTCCTCTTTTGATAGTTCTAAAAATTCTGAAACAGTTCCAACTTTCCAGCCCTTTTCTTCTAAGCGTTTTCTTTTGGCTTCATCCATAATATTAATCTTGTATATCCTTGTCGTACTTGCTTAGTCGTTTTTTGCAGGTGTCGATAACACTGGTTGGTGTTGCTCTGGTGGTTTTATTAAAAACTTCAAGAATCAAAATTGCATCATCGTCAATTCGGTAAATAATTCGCCAGTTTTTATCTGCATCCCGAATCCGTAGTTCATGACAGTGTGTTCCGATACTAGGCATCGGTTTTGAATGTGGCATTCCCAAGCTTTCACCCTGCTGCATGCAAGCGTCTGAGCAGTACACCTGCTTCTATGCGTCCTTCTTGGCTGAAGGGTGGAGTTTTAATCTCACCATGCAACCAAATTAAAGGTTTATCATTTTCGTCCATGCCGTTATTTATATCATATCTGATATATTTTTAGTTGGCGATACGCGATGCTGGCGAGTAAAGGTGATACTGTGCAGTTATTAACATGCGACCAGAATATAACTGCATCTGGTTTAGTCGCTATTGTTTGGTAGATGCGATCGCACCACCACAAACACAAAACGCGATCGCACGCTTGGTTGTGAAGCAAAGAACATCGGTAGCTATGTAAAATAGTTGAAACTCAAACACTTTGGGGCAATACCTTCCACCGCATCTAGACTACCAAAGCAAAATACAGTAGTTCGCGTTCGCGCAGATAAACCTCTCTTGAATGCGGAAATTACTACCCCTATGAGTATTGCTTATATCGCCACAGCCGCAGGTATTACCGATGCCTTATCACCAATCCATACCAAGAACCTTCATAGTTGACTATTCTACAAATATATTTCCTACGAAGACATATCTTTGGGCTGATGAAAAGCGAGCAGTCTGTGTGGTAAAGGTTAAATTAATAATTGTAAAAGTTTGCATTTGGCTAAACTAAGTAAGTAAGTGTAAATAAACACAAATATGTTACAAATGTAAATATACTTTAAACCCGATGCCTTTGACCAATAACAACTAACATAGACAAAGGAGCGCCTTCCCGCAGGGTATGACGACCATAACCAGTTTGGTTTATTCTTACGACCTACTTAAAATAATAATTACTATACCTAAATAGGTGTTGAAGTCAAATTTTTTTAGAATTGTTAGAATTGTTCGTGCCATCCAACAGGAACTATTAACATTCCTCATCTTCTATTCTAGAGTTAGTATGCAGGATGAAATTTATCTTGTTAAATAATAGGTATAATATTATACGTTTTTTAGGAAGGGGTGGGTTTGGTGAAACGTTTCTTGCAGAAGATACCCATTTACCATCCCGTAGTATCTGTGTAGTTAAGCAACTTAAACTAGCTACAAAAAATCCACAAGCTTATGATTTGATTCAACAACGATTTAGCAGAGAAGCAGCGATTTTAGAGGAATTGGGTAAAAGTAATCAGCAAATACCGAAATTGTATGCATATTTTGCTGAACATGGACATTTTTACTTAGTTCAGGAATGGATTGAAGGTCCGACTCTAAGTCAAAAAATCCAGCTTCAAGGTCGTGAGAGTGAGAGTTTTGTTACTCACTTACTGGTGAGTCTTTTGCCAGTTTTAGATTATATTCACAGGTTAGGAATTATCCACCGAGATATTAAACCCAGCAATATTATTTTGCGTCAACTAGATAGTAAACCTGTTCTAATTGATTTTGGTATTGCTAAGGAAATCATAAGTAGTGTGGTGAATGGACATGAAACCTCCTCAATTGCTGTGGGTACTATGGGTTTTATGTCCCCGGAACAAGCGATGGGTAAGCCTATCTATTCTAGCGATATTTATAGCTTAGGGATGACGGCAATTTATTTACTAACAGGTAAACATCCCCATGAGTTGCATTCTCAACCTGAGACTAACGAAATAATTTGGCACTCAGACGCTGATATTAGTAACCATTTAGCAGCAGTTTTAGATAAAGCTATTCATTTGCATCCAAGCCAGCGCTATCCAAATGCTAAGGCGATGTTAGCAGATTTGCAGTTCCAAGATAAGGTAGTAAAATTTTCGGTTGAACCGAAAACAATTAACCCAGTAGATGCTGACACCGCTTTACTTTCTAGTTTGAATTTAAAGATACCAATCGCAAGAATTCCGTACAGCGCTCAAGAATACCGCCACCGCCAGATATTACTTAATAAAGTCAAAAATTACTGGATAAAAGGTGTTTTAGAAACTTCTTTACATGGAGTAGTATTAATTGAACTAGGTCTAGAAAATCGCTTTGATGCGCTAGACCGTCCTTGGGGTATGCTGTGGGAGACGAGCGAGCAGGCTAGACGACCGCTACCGAAAAATATTAGAATATTCGACTTATTTCAACAAATGGGGGCTGGTTGTTCGCTCTTAATTTTAGGTGAACCAGGTGCAGGTAAAACAATCACGCTACTAGAACTAGCACGCGACTTAATAGCACAAGCCGAACAAGACATTAATCAGCCAATTCCAGTAGTATTCAACCTTTCCGCTTGGACAAATGAAAAGATAAAAATTGCCAAATGGCTAGTACGAGAACTTAATACTAAATATCAAGTTTCCAAAGAAATTGCCAATACTTGGATTAAAAATCAACAATTACTACTACTTTTAGATGGTTTAGACGAAGTTAGAACTGACCATCGCGAAGCTTGCGTTGCTGCTATTAATGAATTTAGCCAGGAATACGGAGAAACTGAAATAGTAGTTTGTAGCCGTGTCAAAGATTATGAAGCATTATCCCATCGCTTTCGCTTTCAAGGTGCAGTTGTTATCCAACCACTTTCTTTAGAACAAATTTATGAATACTTTCATAATGCGGGTTCAGAACTTACTACACTATACACGACTATAAAAACTGATAAAACAATACAAGAATTAGCCAAATCACCTCTGATGCTAAGTATAATGACTCTTGCTTATCAAGGTTTATCAATTACAGATTTACCAGAAATGAACTTGGAAGAACGCCGTCAACATTTATTCGATAAGTATATTCAAAGAATGTTTGCTCGTAGAAGTGCTAGTAATCAATATTCACACAAACAAGCAATGCATTGGCTGATTTGGTTAGCACAAAAGCTTAAAAATCAGTCACAAACAGTATTTTATATTGAGCGGATGCAACCTGATTGGTTAGAAAATAAGTCGCAAATATCTATTTATATAAGTGGACTTGTACTCATTTTTTTACTTATTACTACGCCTGTCGGAATGCTGATTTTGCCATTTAAAAGAGTACTTTTAGTACTAGTTTTTACGAAGTTGTTTTTTTGGCAAATTTTTGGCTTTGGCAAAATCAATTCTGCTGAAACTCTAAAATGGTCTTGGAAGAATGTTAAAAAACATTTAGTTTTAGGGTTAATTTTGGGACCAATTTTTGGCTTAACCTTAAAACTCACTGCGGAACTAATCAATACGCCAACCCATTGGCAAGATTTTGCGAGCTATATAATGCAAATTCCTCTAAATGGATGGTTACGCGGCGTAGTATTTGGGTTGAGTTTAGGAATAATTTATGTGCTTACTCGTGGGTTAACTAGTCCTAGCATCCAAACACTTACATTTCCGAATCAAGGAATTTGGCAGTCAGCAAAAAATGCAATTGTTTTTGGTTTAATAGGATTTGGACTATTGAGTTTAGCTACTTTAACGTTGCGGAGTGAAAGTTTATTCTGGGGAATTTTGGGATTATTATTTGGAGTTGCAGCAGGTGGTGGTGAAGCCTGCATTAAACACTTTATTTTGCGTAGTATTCTTTACTCTAATGGTTTTATTCCCTGGAACTATGCCCGTTTCCTAGATTATGCTACAGAGCGCATTTTTTTACAGAAAGTAGGCGGCGGTTACATTTTTGTGCATCGCTCTCTTTTAGAACATTTTGCTATCTGCGATCCCACGGGCTTCCATCTTCAATAGTATCGCATGTCACGACTCGACGAGAGTATTGATTAGTGCGCTTCTATTTTTTTAACTTTGACCCAGAATTGTAGGTTGGGGAGCCACTGCGTTGCGGAGGTTCCCTCCGTTGTAGCAAGTGGCGTTGTAGCGATAGCGTAACCCAACATTTTGCTATTGTTGGGTTACACTTCGTTCCACCCAACCTACCTACTACTACCTACTACCTACTAATCAAATCAAATTCTAGTCATCCCATAATCGCCAAAGTATAGCTTCATCACCTTTCAATTGCTCTAAAAAAACAGGCATATAGCCGTCAGCTTTGGCATAGCCACACAACACAACACCTAAAACAATGAAAAAATCTGTATAGTCGGGAAATCTAGAGTTAGAATTGATTGGAACTGCTTTTTCATATCCAATCTCTGGCATGGCACGGCTAATCCAAACAGCATCATCCTTCCAAAAATATGGCAGAATTTCTGGGGGATACCAGTCTCCCTCGTCGTCATAATTTTCTTTGCAAACGGCTATACCACCGTCGAAGACATAATAGGGCAATTGTTTACTTGTTTTGGTTGCAGACATAATCTTGTTGACTGCTGACTAGTAACAGTTACATTACTAATAATATTAAAGATTTTGAATATATTACAAATTTACGATTAGAGAATTGGTTGGAAACTTGAAAAATCTGCGCGATTATGCCTGGAAAATTAGCTTAACTTGCATTTATGGAGTTATATAGAGGAAATACTGAGTTACTTGTAGTCTATATTACTAAAATACTATTTAATTTTAGGCGATCGCTGTTTGCTCCCGCTAGCGTCTCCAAAGGAGCTTGGGGGACTCCCCTCCCACCCACAGGGCAAATGTCCAACAGCTAACCATTTTATCCCACATTCCGCACCCTAACCGTCATAAGGGGGTTTTTACTGGATATTTTATTTACGATGAGAGTAAAAAAACACTTTACTTGGTCGTATAGTCTTATTATTTACCTACCCTAAATGATATTTATATTCGAGTGGGAGAAGCAATAAATATTTAGATTTAATAATAGACAAAAATTTATGGTTGTTCCCATAATATTTATGTTTAATTTATAGAAGATCAATTAAAAGCCATTATATTTTTTAACTATTAATTTTAATTAATAGTTTCGATGACAAATAAATTGTTGATATAGTATAATTAACATTGATAATAGTAGCGACAATTCTCTGGCAGAAAGCTCAAAATATATTGTCTTTCTGAAGTCATATTTGATATTGACATTTCATTATTAAATTCTACTAAATGTATACATTGAAAGCATTGAAATATCCATCGCATAGTCGGGTTGTTTATTGATTTGCCAAGCTGGTTTTTGACAGTAGATTTAGATGCTGATAAAGCTGTTCTTATTTGTCTTTGAGCCAAAGTATATACTAATAAGCATAATCCCATTATCATAGCCATAGCTTCAATTCTTTCTGGAGATTTAAGGAAAATACTATCTGCAAAAAATAAGGGAGCCAGTGCCGTGCGGGGGTTCCCCCCGTTGAGGCGACTGGCGTGGTCTTTGAGAAATCCAAACCCTCTCTCACAGCTTTGCTGTGCCTTATATTCGGAAAGCATATCATCATTACTAAGAGATTCTTCATCTAAAATATTTGTAGCAAGTATGAAACGTCCAGCACTTTGATAAGCCATTTTAATAGCATTTATATTTTCAGATAAAGAAGCATTTACTTGATAAAAATTTATTTTATCTTTTGATTCTTTCTCTAAGTAATCAATGCTTTCAATCTGATGGTACTTTAACTTTTTATTTAAACTATCTACAGCTTTAATAGCCTCTTGTTGAGAATTAATTTTTGAGTCAAGTAGTTTTTTCAACTTATCTAATGCACTAATTTTTGACTTAGATATTCTTTTTTCTAATTGGCGTAAATCAGATTCTTTTCTTTCAGTGCTTTCTACAACTAACCATTTCTGTTCAACTCCACCATAATTGCTTTTGATTACAGAATAATAATATCCTGTTAAAGAACTACTCGTAAAATCAGTTGATAATAATGTTGATACTAGTTCTTTTGCCAGTCCTATAGTCATCGGTACTCTAGATAACCATCTCATTCTAGATAGTGAACTAATATTTTTTGCATTATATAAAGCCGCATCTGCGACCATTAAGCTATCGTCCGAATGTATTTCTTCTTTCTGTATTTGCTCTTTGTATTCTAAAAATATTTTAGCAAAACTTGAAGAATCTGATTGATTTCCAGATGCAGATTTTAAAAATATTGGTATATCTCCATCTCGCTTCGGATATTAATTCTATGATAAATTGTTTTAAGTCGGGTCTATGGTCACGAGAATAACCATAGGTAACTTCTATTGGTTTTGGTGATTTTATTTTACTGTCTGATGAACTACTTTGAACTATTATATCTGGCAAACTCGTATTATATTCACCATGTAAATGTAGTGAAGTTGAGTCTAAATGTGACGATTTTAAACTAATATTAAATTTTCCCATCACACTTATACTAATAGCTAAAAATACCTCCGTTAAACCTTTAATAAATAATTTATCCATTACTCTTCCTAGTTTATCATCATTCAAATATTCTGCCTTTACTCCCTTTCCTATTAGATGTTCACAAGGTTTATGTGTTCTAATTCCGGTTGCGAATATTTCAACCGTCCTTTGCCCAACAATATGGAGTGCTGTCCTGGGTGCGGTAGACCACTTGGTAATGTTGTTGCTTCTGCACCAGTACAATCTACTCCCCCTGCACCAATTCCAAATTACATATCTTCTGGGCAAGTTCAACCATCACAACCGATACCTTCAGAACATACCGATTATGAACCTCGTCCTTCTTACTCCCAGCCAACTCCAGTACAACCACCGCGTCGGGTTCGACCGTTACTAAAATTAATACACGTAACGACAGGGAGAGAATTTCGTTTCCCAGGAGAAGAAGGATATATTGGTAGGCGATCGCAAATTCACGGGACGGTTCCAGATATTGATTTGGTGGGTATTCCGAATGAGGGTGTTGTTTCCCGCTCCCATGCAAGAATTTTTTGGGACTGGAATCAAAGTGCTTATATGATTTTAGACACGAGTCGAAATGGTAGTTTTCTAAATGGGAATTTGCTGTCTCAGGGAGTTAATCATCGGTTAAGTAATGGGGATTCTTTGCAGCTTGGACAGGAAGGTATGGTGCGGTTTACGGTTGTGGTGGAGTGATTTGATTTTTGCTTATATTCAACATTACTTCCTTCCCAATACTACAAGGGATAGCCCTGAAATAAATTTCGGGCTTAAAGCTTAAACCCGTTAAAACGGGTTAAAAGGCGTTATAACAAAGTTTAGCGCACCCTACAGATACGCTTTGTGTCTCTGTAGTAATTTTATACTCACTGTTAAGGTAGTTGACTTTGTAAAGAAAGCCAAGTACTAAGTTCGATTGGAACAAACTTGCCGCTCTCAACTAATACAGAGATTACGTTCAACCGATTCTTAATTCTCCTTAATTCTCGAATTTCTTCGATACTACAATTTCTCCAGTTAGCTGTTTTTTTCGTTGCTTCATTGGGTGACATCTTTAAGCTATGGAAAAACCAGTTAATAACGCGGTCAATATCGAGAACAGGATGACCTGGTATATCTCCAAGTTCCGCTATCATTGCAGCACGCAGTAACATTGATGAAATTAGAAATGACTCCCCTGCGGACTCCCCTGCCAACTTAGCTAAACGATCGTAAATCGATGTCGCGACCTCTGCCCAAGTAAGGTTAAGAAGTGGTGAACCATCACCATAGTTTAAGCGAGCATCATTTGCAGCAGCTTCAGCCAAACCATGCCAGTTAAAATTAATTGGCGATCGCAATTCCCCTGACCAAACCTGTTTTAACCAAGCCAGTACTTCGGTTGCATCCTGTTGTAACAATTCATTCAGTAGCTTTGTTGATTCTAATTGATTCATAACGCTTTATAGCCCCTCAATAATCTTGTCAGCATCTGTTGGATCGATCCCTCGTTCTCTAAAAGCTTCTATTCCTATATTGAGGCTATCTGCACTAGGTTGGTAATGACCACTGCGATTACTAATCGATAACATGAAATATTGACCTTCTCCACCTGCAATTTCTGCCTCCCCTGCTGCCAAAACAGGTTTCCCAGCAGTTAAAACAGTATGATTTATTTCTATGCTACCTACTAAGTAGGGAATTATTACTAGCTCCCCATCTGTCGTTACTGCCCACTTGATAGTTCCTTTATTAATTACAGCGTCAAATCCAGGTTCTCCAATTTTAAGCGGTTTAACACCAAGCTTCTTTGCCAAATCCAATTCACCTTGTAAACGTTCAGGCAGTTGATTCTCGAAAACTCGGTAGCGATCGCTCATATCTTTTTCGCTGAACCCAAGTGGCAATAAGAGCCAAGATTTAGGAATAGGTTACTATAAATCGGTTAGGTAGTGGTGATTTTTGCAGTTTGCCCAGGAAGGGTTAGTTCGGTTTACGGTTGTGATGGTATAATCTACAGCAGTTTTCGGCAGCATCTTGCCTATGCTCAACTAAAAACTTAACAGGACACGATATAACTCCGTTAACTATATTTGCTTTGCTTTATTCATCTTTTGCCTCACCCCCAGTAACACCAGCAGATGCAGCTTGTTTCTCTATAATTGGTTGCCACCATCTGTCTCCATCTAAAGAGCAGATATACTTATCAACCAGATTTTTGACTTCTTCTGTTCCAACAGGTTCTGCTGAAGGAGGATTAGTTCCCACAGGTTGCGCTAAAGGAGGATTATTTTTATTTAGTGCCCATGCTGCTTTCATTGCGATACCAATTCCTCTCACAGCCTCCACAGCAAGAGCGGCTGAAGCATCAAAGAGCGGGTGATCGGGAGCGTCCTTCGCAAGCTGGGAGTGAGTTGGTCCGGTCAAACCTTTGTCTTTGGCTTCTTTGGCAGATTCTTCCACCTTTTTCTTCGCGTAAGCGTCTAGTTTTTCACCTATCTGACTCTTAGCCATAGCTATAACCACAGCTAAGTTGACCGCAATTGATGGAAACAACAGAAGCAATAAAGCTAAGGTGCCAATTGTAATTACTACCATACGGCCTTTGATCGCAAAGCCAGCAGCCTTGATAATTGTTTCGGCATCCTGCTCACCGTGTTCCTCTCCTATAGCCTGACCTTTTTCTGCACCTGATATTCCACCAGATACACCACCGAACAAACCACCTACAACCTCACCGACTTCTTCACCTAAAGATCCACCAATAGCCTTACCAACAGCCCCACCAGTTGTTGCGCCGCTAACTGCACCCTCTATACGGAAAACACCTGCTTTACAAGGAGATGGTAATGCAGTTGCGATTGAAGAACTAACTTTAACTTATGAAGGTTTGAAAGTATCTAAAGATAAAGGTGGTGGTAATTCAGTCAAACGAGAAGCAAAATCAGGATTCTTTCAATCTAATTAATTTTTACTCCATTAAAACCCAGTAATGCCAAACATTAAACCTTTACTTGTGCCAGCATCTCCACTAGGAGTAATAAAAAATTTTGATATATCCAATCGACTTTTACTAAGAAAATCTAATTTGGGGTTGGGTTTAACAAATTATATTCAACCGTTAGGATCTAGAAAATCCTCTAGCGAATAATTTAGTGTCAAAAATAAAAAATACTGAAAATACAGATATTCCTGTAAAAGGAATACCAAATGAACAACCTATAATAAATTTTAATACAAATACGATTTTTCATGAAATTCAGGAATCCGATAATGTTGTTCAAGCAGATATTGTAGAAAATACTCAGTCAAAATCGCATTCGATTGACTTAGGCACATTGGAAAATCAATCAATTGATAATCTGTCAACTTATCAAAATAACTCTACTATAATTGAGGAATTAAACAACCAGGAAAATTTAGTCAATACTCAATTTATTCCTGAAGCAACTACCCAACCAATTGTCCAAAGTTCTCCAAATTTAATAGTTGAAGGTTCAAATCAGCAGGAAAATTTAGTCAATAAAACAAATGTCTGATATAGTTAAACCTAGATTTATAGAACCGCAAAAACGTCAAGCACAACTAGTCAAAGCAAAACTTAAAGCTTATAACGGTGAGTCAGATGATATTGAATTTATGTTTAATCCTACAGAGATTAGCTTTACAAGGGCTGTGAAGTGGGAAAGCAAGCAAGGAAATAGAGGTAGCGAACTATTACCAAAAGTGAATTTTTCTGGTGTTGATCCTTACAAATTTACTCTCAAACAATTACTATTTGACACTTATGAAACAAAAAAGTCTGTAATGGACGAACATATAAATAAAATTAAAAAAGGGGTGGAAACCATAACAGGAGGTGATAAGCGTCCACCAGTTTACATTTTTATATGGAAAGACGAATATTTTCATTGTGTAATTACTAGCTTAACTTACACGCTTAATATGTTTCTGACTAATGGCACACCTGTAAGAGCAATGGTCGATATTAGCTTACAAGAAGTTGATAAAAATAATATTCCAAAAGGTAAGGAGTCGGCAAGCACAGGTGCAAATCGTAAACAGGATACTAAAGCCGCACCAACTTCATAAAAGTTTTATCCCTTAGCATTTTATATTTTAAATAGGCTTGATAATATGCCCACAGAAGTTCAAAAAAGCCTTTATTTATGCCAACCACGTCTACAATTTTCTAACGGCAGAGGTTGGAAAGAAGCCGATCCAGAATTAATTAAGGATTTGCTACAAATTACCATCGAAGAAAGCCTACATTTACCAGCAATGTTTACTTTTGTGGTACACAATAGCCATCTTCCTACCACTAAGAGAGAGGAACATGAACCTTCGCGTCATGAGAAGGTTTTTGAAATTGGTAAGAAGATACGTTTGGGTTTTGTTTCCAGCACAACTCAAGATAACCATTTCACAAAAGAAGACGAAGACTTTATGATTGAAGGTGAAATTACAGGGATAGAAATACACTTTAATCAAAAATCAGAAGCTCCGATTATAGTTCGTGGTTATGATATTTCTCATCGCTTACACCGAGGTCGTCACAATCGTTCATTTTTAAACGAAACTGATACTGATATTGTTAAAAAAATTGCCAAAGAAGTAGGAATCAAAATAGGTCGAATAGACCCTAGCGGACAACCTCACGAATATGTATTTCAAGAGAATCAAACTAATATGGAATTTTTGCGCGAACGAGCAGCCCGTATTGGTTTTGAGTTGTTTGTTCTAGGCGATAAACTCAATTTTTGTAAACCTCAAAGTCAGAATTCTATCCCATTAAAATGGCTAATTGATATTAGTCATTTTAGCACCCGCATTACCAGTGCCGAGCAAGTTAGTGCAGTCGAAGTACGTAGTTGGGATTATACACAGAAAAAATTAATTACTTCCACAGCTAATTCCGAGAAAGTATTAACTAAGACGGGAAATAAACATGGAAGCAGCATCAGCACTGAATATAATCTTAATAATAAACCGCCTAAAATGACCGTTGTAGACCAACCTGTATCCACAGCCAAACAAGCAGAAGTAATGGCACAGGCTTTGTGTGACGAACTTGGAGGTGAATATATATATGCAGATGCTAAAGCCGAAGGGAATCCCAAAATTCGACCGGGAAAAGTAATCGAACTTGAGAAAATGAGCGATCGCTTTAACGGTACGTATTACGTTACTGAAACTCGTCACTTTTACAACCAACGAATTTATTCTACTGATTTCAGCGTCCGAGAATTGCGTTCGGGAAGCTTGTTAACAACCATCTCGCCACAAGTCCACTTACAACCAGGTCAGACTTTTTTAGTAGGAATTGTTACCGATAATAAAGACCCTAAAGGTTGGAGTCGGGTCAAAGTTAAATTTCCGACTTTAACTGAGGAACACGCAAGTCATTGGGCTAGAGTTGTAGGATTAGGTGCTGCTAACAGTAGAGGTTTTGACTGTTTACCAGAAGTCAACGATGAAGTATTAGTAGGATTTGAACATGGCGATATCCACCGTCCCTATGTTATCCCTCTTCTGTCACTCTCCGGGAGGGCGATCGCTAGAAGCCTTATGAGGCAATCAATACAAGCTATACTATTAGAAAAAAATGGGTCTTGTATTTGTTATTAGGAAAGAATCGCGCGATCGCTTGCTATACAAAAGCTCTAGAATTCAGAAATGGCAAATGTTTCCGGAGAGTGACAGAACAGGGTTATTGGTGGTGTATGGAACGGTAAAGACGCACCACCAGAAAAAGTAGATGATTCAATCCAAGGTGGGAAAGTGCGATTGCGTACTATAAAAACCCGCACCGGACATACAATACAATTTGTCGAAGAAGATAAAGGCAGTAGTAAAGCAGGTATTCGTCTGCAAACAACAAAAGGTCACAAAATTTATTTAAACGATAGTGAAGCCTGCATCGAAATTGAAACCAAAGGCGGTCATAAAGTCAAAATGGATGACCAAGGACAATCTATATCGAACCCTATCCCGTACAAGGTATTGATAAAAGCGTCAGTAATTCATATTCGATGAAGGGTGAAGAAGGCAGATTGGATATCATTATTTATTATCGTCTCAAAGACCAACCTGATATTCACAGCTTTGTTTATCCATATTATTTAGCTTCAGCAACGCAGGAATAAATTTGAAAGTTAGGAGTTAGGAGTGAGGAGTGAGGAGTGAGGAGTTAGGAGTTAGGAGTGAGGAGTTAGTTTACTTCAATTCCCTACTCCCCCCTACTTCGCACTTCTCTACTCTTAACTCTTAACTCCTAACTCCTAACTCCCTACTCCCCACTCCCCCAATTTAAAATCTAATGGAATTTAACTTTTTAACAAAATTACCTAATTCTAATTTAGATGACCGTGCCTTCGATGATTTGGTCGAAGAGTGCATCCAACGCATTCCCCGCTACTGCCCGGAGTGGACTGACCATAATCTTAGCGACCCAGGAATTACTTTTATTGAGGTATTCGCGTGGTTAACCGACCAGATGCTACTTCGGTTTAACCAAGTTCCTCGCAAAAATTATGTCGCATTCTTAGAGTTACTAGGAGTTCGTCTCCAACCCCCAGCACCAGCACAAACAAACTTAACTTTTTATCTCACTACCGATTTACCGGAAACCCACAGAATTGAAGCTGGGGTAGAAGTTGCTACTTTACGGACGGAGACGACAGAAGCCATAGTTTTTAGTACCGACCAACCTTTAATTGTTGGTAAACCCCAACTTCGCCACTTTCTCACCACACAGACAGCAGAAGATGTACCAGTTGCTTTGCGCGATAGATTTACTAACCAATGGACGCGCAATCCTGACGGTCAATGGGGAGGTAGAGAACAACCACTTTTTGAAGATACTCCCGAACCAGGTAACTGTTTCTATCTCGTCTTAGAACCCGAAGACCCTTTAGACGCAAACGTCTTAGCAATTTCCCTTCAAGGTGCGACTGCTACACCTACTGGTATCAATCCAAATAATCCTCCCCGAAGTTGGGAAGCATGGGATGGCGAACAATGGCAACCTGTATTATTGCAACCAGCAGATGATGGTACTCGTGGCTTTAGTTTTTATGAAATTACCCAACAGGGAAATAGCCCAAACCAAAGAACTGAAGTAATTCTGCATTTACCAGAAACATTTCCCGTACAGAGTTTTACAACCTATCGCGGTCGCTGGTTGCGTTGTGTCTTTACCGTCCCAGAAGCAAATCAAACAGGATTCGCTAGTTCACCTCGGATTATTGGGTTAAGCGTGCGGTCGATTGGTAGTACAGTTAGAGCTAGTCAAAGTTCCTTAATTGAAAATGAACGTTTGGGAATCAGTGATGGGAAACCCGGTCAAACCTTTCAAATCCAAGGAACTCCAATTTTAGCAAGGCAAGAAAACGAGTATATTTCAGTAAGTCCTCCTGGTGGCTTGCCGCAAACTTGGCAAGAAGTCTCAGATTTTGCGGATTCTCGGCCCGAAGACCGTCACTACACCA
>QQTW01000896.1_pt1 | contig 19960 bp, 19 predicted proteins | sample 1904831 | NCBI WGS metagenome assembly QQTW01 (sample SAMN09435610, study PRJNA476489) | Subsurface metagenome, whole genome shotgun sequencing project. | reverse complement strand
TAGAACTCAAGCGATCGCTCTTGGTTCGCCCAAAGCTGCACAGACTTTCTCCGCCATTGATTCTGAAAGTGGCTTGTCCGTTGGCTGAAAGAAACTAACATCACATGAACGTTCTTGGCGAATAGGCATCAAGTCACATCGTTCTGCATAATTGCGGGGTTTAGCTCGTGGACGTGATTTTCTGCCCACTCGTAAAGCACTGCCAAAGGGTCAATCAGCGTTTCACCTAATGGAGTAAGAGAATAGTCTACTTGCGGCGGCACAACAGGATGAACAACTCGTCGAACCAATCTGGCAGCTTCCAATTTCCGCAAATTTTGAATTAGCATTTTTGGCGACACACCTTCAATTTGCTGTTGCAACTGACTATATCGCTTTGTACCTTGAGAAAGCGCATAGATAATCAAAATCGCCCACTTGCTGCCAATGCGATCGAGTACTTGGGGAACCGAACAGGTAGACTTAAACACCTGCTTTTGGGCAAGGCTAGCTCTAGCCTGTTCTATTACTGAAGTATTCATTGGCTTAAATCCTTATTTAGCAACGATTCTAACTAATTAGTAAGTATATTACTTTTCGGTAAATACTTCCAAAATGGAAGTAGCTTGTGTTTTGATGATGAAGTATTTAATCAGCACCAAGGCAAGAGGAAATGTTATGAAATTAGCGGGGAAAGTTGCACTAGTAACAGGTGGTAATAGTGGGATTGGATTAGCAACAGCGAAACTATTGAGTCAAGAAGGAGCCAAGATTGTGATCGCTGGGCGCGATCGCACTACTTTAGATGAGGCAGCTTCAGCAATTGGGGGCAATGTGTTGGCACTGCAAGCTGATATCGCAAGTTTGGAACAAATCGAGCGACTTTACCGCGCGATCGCCCAAAAGTTGGGCAAAATTGATATTTTGTTTGCAAATGCTGGAATTGGTAGGTTTACATCGCTAGAAGATACTACTGAAGCTATTTATGACGAAGTATTTAACATCAATCTCAAAGGACTATACTTTACCGTGCAAAAAGCCCTAGCTTATCTCAATGACAACGCGGCAATCGTCCTCAATACCTCTTTTTTAGGCGAACTCGGTTGTCCTGGGACAAGTGTTGTATCGGCGAGTAAAGCAGCAGTGCGATCGCTAGCCAAGACTTTTGCTGCGGAGCTTATAGGGCGTGGCATTCGAGTCAATGCGGTCAGCCCTGGTGCAATTGCCACCCCCTTCCACAGCCGAACAGGGCTATCTGAAGATGCCGTTGCAGCAACCGCCCAGAAATTTATTGCTCAAATCCCCATGCAGCGATTTGGCACTCCTGAAGAAATCGCTAGGGCAGTCTTATTTCTCAGCACTGCTGATTCTGCTTACATTTTGGGGGCTGAAATTGCTGTTGATGGTGGCATCAGCCAGCTTTAAATCTGACCTCAAGCAGTTGCTTGCACAACTGCCAAATCTTAAAAATCTGAAGAAACACCAACACGGAAAGTTAAACCAGGGTGATAGATGCGATTGGATTTCTCGTAACGCACATCTGCTAAGTTTTCTAGATAAAGATTTAAACCCAAATTTCTAGATAAAGGTACTCGTGCTGCTAAATCTAAGTTGAGAAACGAGGGCGAAAAATCTCTATTAGTGTCTCCTGGATTAGTAAAGAAAGCCCTGCGCGCACCGCCAAAGTAACTAGCAAATAGATTTACTTGCCAACCTCCAGAATTATAACCAAAACCCAGTTGAGCTACAGAAAAAGGCACTAAGCCTAACTGCAATCCTGCTTCTGCACCAGATTGGATCTTGGCATCTGTGTAAGTATAGTTGAGAAAAGTTGACCACTGAGGACTAATTTGCCACTTCAGCGCTGCTTCTAAACCATTGGTATCAACTAGTCCAATATTTGCCCACCGCCCGTTTTGAATGCCTAAGCGATCGCTCAAACTACTGCCAAAGTAGGTAAATTGCCCAGTTACGCTAGGAGACACTCTAACATCTACGCCTGCCGTCCAAGAAGATCCAGTTTCCGGATCTAAATCTGGGTTAGGCAACCAGTTGTGTACTGTATCGAAGACATACAACTGATCTAAGCCAGGATTGCGCTGTACTCCTGCCCAACTGCCGCGCAACGCTACATTTGAACTAGCTGCCCACCTCAAGCCAACGCTGGGGTTTAGATAACTGCCAAACTCGCTATTAAAGTTTTGTCTCAAGCCCAAATCTGCTTGCAGTGCATCATTAATCTGCCAAGTATTTAAAGCAAATAGGGCGGTATTAAACCTATCTTCAGTTACAGAGTCATTCAGACTAATAAGATTGGGCGCTGTACTTAAAACATCGCCATTCAAGTTATCATTCTTTAAATCTACTCCCCAACGTAACTTGTTACTAGAATTTAGCTGCCAATCGTGTTCTACTCTAGCTGCAAGTCCGCGTGCATTGAGCGTACCTGTACGATAAAAGATGTTTTGAGTCGGACCGTAGGTATTAAAGTAATCTTGGTTGTAGGAAAGTGTTGTATTTAAAACCGAATCTTCCCCATTACCAAGCAAAGAGCGCCAAGATAAACCAACATTTAATACATCATGGTCTAATCTGTCTCTTTGCAAAGGGAAACCAAAATAAAGTAACCCTCTACGACTGCTGATTTTGTATGCATCCAAACTTAGGGTATTTCTAGAGTCCAAATCTAGCCCTAAACTACCAAAATAGTTGCTGGTAGAAGTATCGCCATTAAACAAAAATCCTTCTGCGTCGCGGTTTGCTGCACCTTCAGGCACTCTATAACGGTTTTCGGCTTCATATTCTTCATAGCCTAAGTTGACCCTTACTGAGCCAAAAGTACCTCCATAACTAGTTCGATATTGAGATTGTTTGAAGGAGCCAAATTCAGCTAAACCATTAAAGGTCGGGATTTCTGGCGCTTGTTTGGTAATAATATTGACAACACCGCCAACGGCTTCTGAACCGTACAGAGTCGAGCTTGTACCGCTTGATAGTTCTACTTTTTCAATTGCACCGACTGGAATGCTATTGAGGTCTGTAGCGCCATGATAGGTATTGATATTATTATTTATTGGTCTACCGTTGAGCAGATACACCGTTTGATTGATAGAGTTACCGCGAAAGTATGTACCTGTATGGATGTCTGCGCCAAAACCAACATCGTTAATTGCAAATCCAGGTAAGCCTCTGAGGACTTCCGCTAGGCTATTAGGATTTTGCAATTCAATCTCTTCTGTCGTAATTTCGTAAACTGGAGAAGATGTTTGCGAAAAAGGTTCTCTTTCTCCTTCTACTTCTAGCTCAATTTCAGGATTATCTGGAGAAGGAGAATCAGTTTCGTCGCTAGCATCAATTTCTATTTCTTCCTCATTTGTGCGATCGCTTTCTGTATCGTCAGGTTGTTGTGTTAGCAACTTTGCATCCCTAGCAAAGGGCTGGCTAACTTTGGCTGCGTTTAGTCTTTGAATTAGTAAGTCATATCTAGGGCTACTATTTGTTGCTTTTTTCAAGTCTGCTAGCGTAATTGGTTTAGCTGTAGCAACAGATATAAAAACACAGTTAAATAAGACAATGCTTGGCAAAACAAAATATAGTTTCATGTTTATTAATTGATTGAAAATAGCTGAAATTAATAAAATTAGGCATAGCAAAGCCGAGAATTAATTTACTTTTTGGTACAGCAGCCTAAAAGTAAAACAATTCCCAAAGTTCTAGTAAACTTGAGCGAAGCTTATATTAAATTAAATAAAGTAACTGTTCGTGTCAAAAGACAAGCTGTCAAACTTTGCATTAGGCAAATTGGTATCTTTATGGCGATCGCTAGTAACTAAAAAATATATTCAGTAAGGTTATATCTTTGTGACTGCTCTACCCAATTACCGCCCTAAACAACTATCTCTAGGTCCTTTGGAGTCAGAAATTCTCAATATTGTCTGGCAACTCGGTTGCGTGACGGTAAAAGATGTGCATGAAAGCATTTTGGCTGACCCAGATCGAGAATTAGCTTATGCTTCTGTAACTACCGTATTGCACCGCCTGACTAAAAAAGGCTGGTTAGAGTGCGATAAACAAGGTCGTGCCTTCTACTGGCGACCAACTGTGACAAAACAGCAGGCGCAAGCAATCGAAGCCCACGAGCAGTTACACAAATTTTTGGCAGTAGGCAACCCAGAAATTGTTGCAGCGTTCGCAGATAATCTAGATGCTGCTAGCGTAGAACAAATAAGAGCGATCGCCCAACAAATTGATGCTGCACGTCGAGCTAGGGAGAAAAAGTAATGCATCTACTGATGATTCTGACTGCTTTGGGTTTGGCTTGGTGGTTGAGATTCCATAATTCTTCCCATCCTCAAGGTAGTTGGGATCGGCGCTGGCAGCAAGTTATGTCATTATTTTTGTTGCCGCCGCTACTGCTAACTATGACAGCTATTTCTATAGTCTATATGGGAGCAGAAGAAGTCCCGTTGCTATGGCAGTGGCAAGGACGATTTAGTTATCTGCTAGCTTCAGGATTTTTGGGATTGGCAGGCATTTTATTACTGAAGCAAGCAATCCAAAGCTGGCAGATCCACAGACGCATGCGCACCTGTCCTCAACGTAAATTATTAGGTGTAAGCAGCCGCGTTCTGGATAATCCTATTCCGTTTAGTGCTTTAATTGGCTTGTGGCAACCCCAATTAATTGTTACTCAAGGCTTGTTGCATACTTTAGATAACGAGCATTTAAAAGCAGTGTTTAAACACGAACAAGGACATTGCCATTACCAAGATCCATTCTGGTTTTTTTGGCTTGGTTGGGTGCGCTCTTACACTGCTTGGCTGCCACAAACAGAAGCGTTATGGCAAGAATTGTTATTGTTACGAGAAATGCGTGCTGACTTTTGGGCGGCGCAACAAGTAGACCCCCTATTGTTGGCAGAATCTTTGCTACAAGTAGCTAGCAATGGATCTGTGCTGTCAGATGATTGCTGTACGGCTTTTAGTTGTACAGTTGGACGCGATCGCTTGCAAGAGCGGATAGATGCTCTATTATCACCAGATTTATCAGTTCAGCAGTCTAGTTTGTGGTCTTGGAATTGGTTGTTGCCAATTTTGCCTTTATTAGTTGTACCCTTTCATACTTGCACTCATCTAACTAATCAGGCGTTGCTGAAAGGGTGAGGATAAAGATGGCACAATAGGGACACTTTATGTCCCTATTGTGCAACAGATTGGAGCGCTTACTCTTGTTCTTTGGGATCTTCTGGTCGTTGAGTAGCAGCAGCGTTAACAGGAGCTTCAGCCGCTCTTAATGCGTCAGGTCCTTCAGGTAACAACTCTTGAGGGTTTGTATTGGCAGCCTCATCAATTAAACCATCAGCATTAGTATTGGGCTTTGCTGAAGTGCCTTTATGGCTAGCATGACCACTGGGCATAATTTTTTTCTCAACTCGAATGGATAATATACCAGCTTAGGAGCGCTGCAATCAGGAATACCCTATCTTGAGGCTAAATCTTGAGCCAGTTCTGATTCTGTCTTTGGGATGAGGTAGTTGTTGCCCTTTTTAGCTTTTTTTGGCAAATGGGCATAAAACAGAGGATTAATTGCTTAAAAATTGTTGACTGCCGTTGGTGCAGATAGACCCCAACGGCAGTCAAAGAATAAGTTGATTGGATGTACTGCCCTCACTACAATTAGTCAAGAAAGTTTTATGTAATTACTAGCTAAAATTATGGTTGAATAGACAAAAAAAGCAGTGCAGTTAAATTTTGATCGCGCTAAAGGTGAGCGACAACTGGTTTTTGTCGTTTCTTGGTCATCACCATCCGTACCCCGCCATTAGGAGCAAGAGTAAACCCACGACGTTGTATTTTAACTGGTTTATCCTCTGCTAAAGCAAGTTGATACTTAGATAGAATCGTTGCTAAAACTAGCTTCATTTCTAATTGAGCTAAAGCATATCCCAAACAGCGCCGACTTCCACCACCAAATGGCAAGTATTCGTTAGGAGAATACTGTCGCTCCAAAAAACGTTCTGGCTTAAACACTCGTGCATTAGGATACAAGTCTTCCCGATAATGCACTAGATAAATACTCGGCATCAAGATTGTTTCTGCATCAAAAAAGTATCCTCCAAGCTTCACGGGTGATTTGGTAATGCGGGGAAAAAGCACTGGAAGAACTGGATACATCCGCAGCGTTTCTTGACAAACTGCTGTAAGGTATGGAAGCTCGGCAATTTTCATCGGGGATGAATTCTCCTCTAAGCTGTCTAATTCCTCTAACAACTTCTCGCGAACATCTGGCTGTTGATGAATCTGATAGAAAGCCCAAGCAAGTGTTGTTGCAGTTGTTTCATGTCCAGCAAATAAAATCGATAGCAGTTCATCTTTTAATTCCTCATCGCTCATCGCTTGCCCATTTTCATCCCGCACCGCCATCATCAGACTCAGGACATCGGTACGCCCTTCATCTAGGTTGTTTCTTCTCTCCTCAATTTCGGCTTGTAGCAGTTCATGGACGTGGCGTTGTCGCTGTTTCATCTGGCTCCAAGGAGTCCACGCTCCCCAATCTTGTTGTAGAAAGCGCAAGAACAGCATACTAGAGCGCAGCGGAGAATCAGTCATATCTAGCCATTCGGTAAGTAGGGGCTTTAGTTGTTGATAACGTTCTCCTTTACTTAAACCGAAGACGATTTGCAAAATCACCTCTAGGCTAACCTGTTGCATGGCACTGCGAGCTACAAAAGGTTGATTGACTTGCCACTGGCTAGCGACTTGTTCAGTAATTTGGCAGATTGCCAGAGCATAAGTCTGTAGCCTTTCCCCATGAAAGGGAGGCATTAATAACTTTCGTTCTCGTCGATGACGAGCGCCGTCCAGTAACATCAGAGAATTTCGCCCAACTAATGGTTCTGCAAGTTTATTGGCACGACCTATATCAAAGTGCGAATCTTGGCTGAAGATCGCCCCAATTACTTGGGGATTACCAATGACTACAGGAGACCCAATTCCACTCAAATGCATGGTAAAAATATCTCCATACTTTTGGCTGTATTTCTCTTGAAATCCGATCGGATCGGCAATCCAGTTTGTGAGTTGCCACCAAGCAGGAGCGGTAATGGGATTTGGTAATTGACTCGACACTATTTTTCCCCTACTCAAGTATCTGCATGAATTAACTCTATGATAGGGAATTTAGTGTCATAAACTTCGTACCAAGGGCATCCAACCAACGTCATATCGCCTGCCACTACAAGGACACAATTGAGATCTGCAACACAAATAATATTGCAACTATGAGCTACCTCAAAGACAGGATAATAAATTTTTGGCAGATTAGGGATAGCAATTTAGGGGGTTAAAAAAATGACCGCAGAGCTAGAGAGCTAATTAAACCGATCGCCAAAAAAGAGTTGAGTTTTTTTGCCTCTTTTTCTCGTTGCTCTACAGCAATGCTTGATAAATTTATAGTTTAATAAAATAAATTTTCATTAATTTGTTTAAGTTAATATGTCAAGTAAGCAGATGTCAAGAGAATATTAGTAAATATATTTATTCCTCATTTATTAGCTAATATTTTTCTTTTTATTCTATAAAAAAACTATTTAAATGCTTTGTATAGAGTAGTTTTTGGCTATAAAGTTAGTAATTTAATTTATAAATGAACGTAGGCTATGAAGTTTGACAGGTTGTCTTTTGACTTTAAGTTTTACTTGTTTTAAGATTGGGAAAATTATTATGTGTGCGAATATAACCTGCGCTTGCGCTACGAGAATAGTTGCAACTATTCTCAAGTATCAAGCCGAGCTAATTCGGCTTGTAGGGTAGACCTTAAAAAAACTTATATGGAAATACAAAATTTATTCGCAGCAGGCGGTATAGTTATGTTCCCCCTGCTGGGCTTTTCGATATTAGCGATCGCCCTAATTGTGGAGCGGATTGCTTTTTGGACGCGCATCAATAAACGTCAAAACCGAGTGGTGAAAAGCGTATTGCATCTCTATCGCCAGGGAAACATTGGCGGAGCGTTAGATCGGCTTAAACAAAACGGCGACTTACCTATAGCGCGAATTTTTATTGCTGCATTGACACTAGAGCAACCAACTCCAGAGGAATTTCGCCTTGCTTTAGAAAGCGAAGCTCAAGCTGAGTTACCGCTACTTAAACGATTTAGTAATATATTTGACACAATTATTAGCCTTTCCCCTTTGCTCGGATTGCTCGGTACAGTTTTAGGTTTGATTGCTTCTTTTGCTTCCCTCAATCTTGGTGAAGTAGGAGGTAGCCAAACAGCAAACGTTACCTCTGGAATTAGTGAAGCGCTGATTTCTACCGCATCAGGACTAATTGTGGCTATTTTCACGCTGTTATTTGCAAATACATTTCGGGGATTTTATCTACGCCAAACAGCACTAATTCAAGAATATGGCGGTCAGCTAGAACTAATTTACCGCCGAAGCCCTGCGGATATTGAAGATACAGAAAAGGTTAAAGGGTAAGGAGAAAATCTTAGATACGTATTAGATTGATTGCATTTTGAAAAAGCGATCGCTAACTCTTGATATAATTTGCGGATTTTTTGCCGTTTGTACTGAAGTAAGGATATAGTCGCGTAGTTACTGCTATCTATCCCACGACTTCATCTATCTACGGTCAATAAAATGCCAGCAAAAAAATCTAATCTTTTATTTCCGGCGCTTGCTACTGGTGTAGTCGTGGCAAGCGGTGTGGCTGCTTATGTTTATTTTCGCGGCGGTTACGATGGTGCAAGTCCTTTAGCTAGCGCTAAAATTGTCCCTGATGAAGCAATAATGGCAAGCTTTATTTCTACTGATTCTCAAGCTTGGTCGCAATTGCAGAAGTTTGGTACAAAAGAAGCACAAGACCTAGTTATGAAAAGCTTGCAAGATGCTAACAAGCAAGCTTTAGCTAAATCTAATATTGATTACGAAAAAGACTTAAAGCCTTGGGTTGGTGGGATAATGGTTGCAGTTTTGCCACCTAATCAAGTTAAATCTACGCAGGCGACACCAACAACACCAGAATCATTTGACGTGCTGATGGTAGTCAAAATCAAAGACAAAATTAGCGCTTTGAATTTTGCAAATAAGCTCAAAGCTCAAAAAGATGTCAAAACTCAAGAAACTGACTATAAAGGACTGAAAATTACCCAAAGCAGTCAAGGTCAAAGCGAACCTACTTATAGCACTATTATTAATAACGACTACGTTATCGTTGCGCCAGCCAAGCAATCTGTAGAAAAGGCAATTGATACCTTCAAGGGTGAACCTTCTTTTGCAAGCATTCAAGGTGCAAGTAACCTGCTAACTAAAGGTATCGACTTAAAAAACTCCCTAGCTCAAGTCTATTTGCCTGACTACGGCAGTGTAGTAGAGCAATTGATCAAAAACAATCCCAATGCATCTCAACTTCCCCCAGAAGCCTTAGCACAGTTGAAGCAAGTCAAAGCGCTAGCAGCAGGTATTGGGGTAGATGATGCAGGTTTGAGAATGAAAGCTGTTGCAGATGTTGACCCACAATTACTCAAGAATCAGTACCAGACATCTTCTGGCAAATTAGTAGAGGTATTTCCTGCTGAAACTATAGCCTTAATTTCAGGTGCAGGCATTAGTAAGAGTTGGAATGCATTTAGCCAACAAGCGAAGAATATTCCCCAAGTAAGTTTAGGGTTAGATTTGGCTAGAGTACAACTGCAAAACTACAATCTCGACTTAGATAAAGATATCTTTGGCTGGATGGATGGTGAATTTGCTTTTGGGGCGATTTCATCAGATCGAGGATTGTTAGCACCTGTAGGCTTTGGTGGAGCGTTGATAATTGATACTAGCGATCGCCCGACAGCAGAAGCTACCCTAAATAAGCTCGATAGCATTGCCAAAACAGCGTCTATTGGTGTAGCACCAAGAAATGTTGCTGGTAAAACTGTTACAGAGTGGCAAGTTCCTGCCCAAGGAGCTTTGTTAGGACATGGTTGGTTAGATCAAGATACAGTATTTGTTGCTTTTGGCGGACCAATTTCTGATGCGATCGCACTTAAACCAACTCAATTACTAAACAGCACCGACAACTTCAAATCTGTTACAGGCTCTTTTGCCAAACCAAATAGCGGCTACTTCTATCTAGATATGGAAAAGACTTTAGCTCTAATTAATGCTAAAGGTCAAGCTGCTTCTATTCCCCCAGAGACTAAAGCAATTTTAGACTCTATTCGCGGTATCGGCATGAGTGCTAGCAGTCCTAACGATTCTACTAGCCAAGTAGAGATGTTGTTAGCCCTCAAGCCAAACCAGAAGTAAACTTGATTTTAGGCTTTTTTAGCAAAGGGCGATCGCGCTTTTGCCTTGCTTAAGAAGCCGAAGGAGTGGGAACTAACACCGTCAGACTACTAGGAATACATTTTACCTCAACTGGAGTTGTGCCAATTATTTCACCATCTACCACCACTTTCTGAGGCGGGTTTGTCGTGACTTTTAAGCGACGAGTCCTACCATGAATCACATTTTGTTGCTCTACTCCAGTTTTGGCGATCGCCGCTCCCAGCAATCTGAGCATAGTTGTCACCGCGTGGAGTTTGTTTTCTGCGGTAACGATCGTGACATCAAGCAGTCCATCATCTAACGGCACTTGTCCACCACCTTGGGCGAGGATAGACGTAGGCGGGGCAGCATTCGCGATCGTGATTGCACCTGCTTCAAATTGATAAATAGTTCCGTTAGCTTCAATTTTAGTCTCGAAAAGTTGCTGCTGATCGATTGTTTGCCAACCTGCCATCAAATACGCAAGCGTACCCCAGCGATCTTTCAACTCGCGACTTGCGTTTTCAACCACCGCAGCTTCGTAGCCGATGCCCACCAATAAAATCATCGGGAAGCCATTACAGTAGGCGGCATCTATAGTTTGAGAGTGTTCTGCAAGGATAACTTCACAAGCATTGCGAATTGGCAGCAATCCAGGAATTCCTAAAGCAACCGCGAAAGCGTTGGCAGTTCCCCTAGGAATAATGCCCAAGGAGATCCCAGTACCAATTAAGGCTCCAGCAACAGCAGAGACGGTTCCATCTCCACCTGCCACAATTACCAAATCGGCTGATGCAGATATCGCGGTTTTTACTAATTGTGCTGGATCAATTTCTGGTGTCGTTTGGTGAATTTTTAAACTGATATGGGGTTCTAGTAATTGCCGAATTAAAGACAAGTCTTGCTCGGCATTTCTTTGACCTGCAACTGGATTGAAGATTAAGTGGGCAACTCGTGTTTTCGCCAAACTAGTAGCTAGAGCTTCTGCGCTAGCTACATTTGTTGCCAAAGCAACATTGTGAACATTACAAATGTTTAGCAGGGCATCCAGCCTCGGTTGGGAGCGATCGCCAAGCGGATCGACTAAAAAAATTACAGCAATCACATTGCCGTTAGCAACCTCAGATGCAATCTGTATATCTCCACCCAAAGAACCAGGCAACTTTTGCTCAACAGGTAATCCAGTTGCCGCCTGAATCCGCTGCCCTGTCGTGGCTGTGGCGATCAATGTGTAACGGGCAAAGATCGGCGCATGTGCTAAGACATAGCTAACCAAGTCATCTTTGCGGGTGTCGTGAGCAAGTAAGGCGATGGTGCTGGGCATAGTTAGGCAAAATATGGGAGCGAAGAATTTTTTAAAACTGACACTGAGTAGATATTTTTAAGCCTGGATGTGCCTTAGTTCAAAAACATTGGCAATTGCCTCTACTTGTGTTGCGATCGCTGCGGCAATTCTTCAAGTTGTGGGCGGATCGAAAACACGCCACTCCTGAATACCCCAACGACTGAGAATCGTCTCAGCCTGATGAATATCGTCCTCCGTACCTTCTAAGGCAACTAAGTAATCTCCTTGAGATACTCGTTCGCTATATAGAGCAGCCTGCTTTTGGGGTATATACCAACCCTCTAATGCGCCAACCAGACCGCCAATTCCAGCGACGGTTGCACTGCCTAGAAGTACGGTTAAAACTGACTCTGCTGCTAGCACAAGACCAATTCCAGGAACTAGCAATGCAGCTATGCCTCCTGCTAAGGTAAGTAACCCTCCCGTTGCGGCTCCTGCTGATGCACCCATTTTTACACCTTCAGAACGAGTGGGAGTGAGTTTGCTGAGATTTTCATTGCTAAGAAGTTGTTGACCGCTTGCGGAGTCTTTGGTCAGCACAGAAATTTTATCGATCGCAAACTCCGTTTCTTTGAGTTCTTTAAGTGCCTTTTGGGCTATTTCTCGGCTGGGAAATAAACCAATAGCGTGTTTGTGTTGATTCAAAACCATTGTGTCACTGAAAAATCAATAATAGATATGTAAAGTTATCTATAAATTACTTGACAACACCTTTCGCGCAATCTGAATCAAAAGAGGTTTAAAAGTAGTCGCAATGTTGGTTCTACTTTGGAACAAGCGCAGGTTTTAGTTCGTCCCTCCCCAGACTGATATCAATATTTATATTCAATGAAGCGTAGTGCAAAAAGTGCGATCGCAATTCTTCAAGCCGCTTTTAGTCCATACTTGAATTGTCTTGTCACCAAACAGGTTTAAAGTTAAAGACATTCAATTTGTAAATTGTTGAGATGCAACTTGGATCGTACCTATGACAATCTGAACCAATGAAAAACTGACTAGAGCGATCGTGGTAGCCCGCAGCAGGCTGATATGCAGAGCTTGACGGACTGCTACAATCACAGCTAACAATGTCCACGCTGCCAATACAAGCTCAATAGGTCTTCCTAATAGGGGAATCAGGGTGAGAAAGTTAAGAAATTGAGGCGCATAAGCAAATCCGATCGCATGGAGGAGCTTTCGATAAGTCGGTGGATTTGACTTCAACAACTGCCCAATTTTCCAGATTGTGAATGTCCAGAAGTAGTAAGCGATCGCTACACTCAAGATGTCAAGAAATAGTACGAGCAAAAATGTTGGTAATGTCACGCGATTAAGTAGCAAAATAACTGCGGTTCCTAATGCACGAGACAATGCAGCCAAAATTACAATCGCTAATGCCAATCTACGGGTTCTTAAATTGCTCTGTGTATCTTGATAAAGCTGAGAATTCAGCGTTAGAGCATCCCAGAGCGTCTGCCAAATTCCTGCGCGATTAGAAGCATCTTGTTTCACAATCTCTGCCCTGCAATTGAGGATAATTCTCTTATGCTGAACCAATCATCATTCCTCGTACTCATCCGTAAGATAGCTCTCCCTTATGGTGGATGTACAACTATGTGCAAGTCTTTAATCTGACAATATTTTTAACTCTGTGACTAAATTTTCATTATTTTTTGACAAATTATGGCTGCAAGCGGGGACGGACAACCCAGCGGAACCATAATATAAGAAATTAAACATTCAATAACTTTGAGATCTATAAGCAGTTTAACCAAGCTCCAGGCGGTCAGATTCGTAGTATCGGCAACGTTTTGGCAGGGATTGGTCTGGAACATTTGCAATCCTGGGCGACAACTGCAATTTGTTTCGACTCTCAATCAGGATAATCCAATTAGCGAGGACAACTATCCCATTATTGGAAGTGAGGTATGGAAACACACCTATTATCTGAGATATGAGAATTGACGAACCGACTATCTCAACTGCTACCCACTAGACTAAAGTAAATCGCAGTATTCAAACGTTACCACCTTGTTAAACCAAGGAAGAAAGAATATGCAAGATCTATTGATGCGTAACCCAATCACAACTGCTTTGAGTTGGATTGCTGCATTTTTATTTTTGACACTTTTGCCATTGCTTATTTTGCTGCTCTATCCACCACCTGGGCGAGAATTCTGGATTGAGTTTTCGGTGGCGTTAGGATTTATTGGACTTGCGTTAATGGCGTTGCAGTTTGCATTAACGGCGCGTGTGAAGTCTATTGAAGCATCTTATGGAATTGATATCATTTTGCAATTTCATCGCTATACATCGTTCGTTGCCTTTGTAATGGTGTTAGTGCATCCACTGATTTTGTTTTGGAGAAACCCTAATACCATTGCGCTTTTAAACTTTGCCGAAGCGCCTTGGCGAGCGAGAATGGCAGTGTTGTCAATCCTGGCATTTATGGCGCTAGTTGTGACGACAGTTTGGCGAAAACAACTAAAAATTCCCTATGAGCCATGGCGAATATCGCACGCCATTCTCTCAATGTTAGCCCTAGGATTAGGGATAGGGCATGCCATAGGAGTTGGAAATTATCTCGGATTGTTTTGGAAAGCATTACTGTGGGTGGGAATTGCCCTTGTTTCACTCTGGCTAATTATCTACGTTCGACTTGTTAAACCGTTGCTGATGACTAGGAAACCTTATGTTGTCGAAGAGATCGTTCCTGAGCGGGGAAATGTCTGGACATTAGCACTTCGACCGATCGGGCATGACGGTTTTCGATTTCAACCAGGTCAGTTTTCTTGGCTTGAACTCAACATTACACCGTTTAGTATGCGAGAGCATCCGTTTTCGATGGCATCTAGTGGAGAACATCCAGAACGGCTAGAGTTTGGCATTAAAGCTGTGGGCGATTTTACCAGTCGAATCAAGGACTATGCGCCAGGAACGAAGGCATATTTAGATGGTCCTTATGGGGTATTTACGAGCGATCGCTACGAAGACTCAGCCGGATTTGTATTAATCGCTGGAGGAATCGGGATCACACCGATCATGAGTATCTTAGTCACTGCCGCCGAGCGGGGAGATGAACGCCCTTATCTACTGATTTATTCAAGTAAAACCTGGGACGACATTACTTATCGAGAAGCGTTAGATCAACTCAAAGAACAATTAGATCTTAATATCGTGCATGTGCTACGAGAACCCTCTGAAGACTGGCAAGGCGAAAAAGGTTACGTAGACAAAGCATTGCTCGAACGCTACATTCCCAAACGCAGAGGAACTCGTCATTACTTTATTTGTGCCTCAGCGAAGATGATGGATCAAGTCGAAGAAGCTTTGCACGATCTCGGTGTTCCCGTTACAAATGTCCACATGGAACATTACAATCTCGCCTAAGTTCACGAATTTGTGGAGGCCATAAAGAACTATGCGTTACAGTATCATGCTGCAATTAGTCGGTTTCTTGGTTTTATTGTTATTAGGAGGGGCAGCGCTATTTGCGTGGCTTCAAAGTCGCCCAGAAGCCGAGCAAAGTCGCTCTCGTCAAACTGATGAAATGGCAATTTTCCGAAGGGATGGAGGAAGTTCAAGATGTTGAGGTGGATGAGGAGTACCTTTCAAAGTTTGACTGGGGCAACGTTTAGGCTCATTTTTTTAATGGCTGGATTTTTCATTCTTTGGGGAATGCTAGCACCAGTTAGTACGATCGTCTGGTGGCTTGACCAAACTGCCGAGAGTTTAGGTTTGGCGCAAGAAGAAGAAAAGCCTGATGTGTTGCTTAAAGCTGCTACTAATACTCCAACTTCAGCGATCAATTGCTATATTGTGTTTCTGCCAGGTGTCGGGAACTTTTCGCCTGATGAAATTACCCCAGGTGAAAAGTATTTTATCGAGCAGCTTGCAAAACGCCATTCTAACTGTGTTGTTGTGCGAGATGTGTTTCCTTACTCAGTAGTTAACCAAGATCTCGGTAGTCAAGAGCTATTAACTCCCTTGTGGCAAGCATCGAAACAAAGCGATGGATTACTGAGTAATGTTTTAATTCAAGTGCGCAACCTGTGGCGGTTTGCGATCTCTGCTGACGATCGCTATGGTCCTGTTTACAACCTCAGCATTGCTCATACGATCGTAGAACGAATGAATGCCGCACATCCAATTGTTCGCTCTGATCGCCCAATTAATTTAATTTTGATCAGTACTAGTGGTGGAACTCAAATTGCCTTGGGTGCGACGGCTCACCTCAATAACTGGATTGATGCCCGCTTAACTGTAGTGTCGATTGGCGGCACGTTTGAGGGCAGAGCCGGATTTAACCATGCGGATCACGTTTATCATCTGCAAGGCGATCGCGACTGGGTTGCCGATCTGTGCCGAGTGGTCTTTCCTGCACGCTGGAGGTGGACAGTGGGTTCTCCAGTAAATCACGCCCGACAGCAGGGACGCTACACCGTTTGCAATATCGGTCCTTACGAACACACCGGAGTCGAAGGATATTTTGGGAAGGCGATCACAGCTAATGGTACACCTTATGTAATCCAAACTATTGAGCAAGTCGATCAACTGCCAATCTGGTCAATCGCTCAACCCCTTACTTCCCAATGCCCCGTTTAGAAAATGACTTAAACTGCAACCAAGCCTGTCTGACGTAGAATAAAAAACAAAATTGAGTTGACAATACTCAGGGCGTTAGCGAAGCTTACCGAAGGTATCGCTCCTAAAATTGCACTCCCAATTCCCCATCTCAAACGAAATCCCTCAACTAACCAGGCGGCTAGACCAAAAACAATTATGCTGCCGATTAGGGGAATCAACCCCAAACTAAAAACGGCATTTATTGTTCTAAGCCAAGTAGGAAACAAACTCCAGAAACCATTGAACGCACCAATAATTGCCCCAGCGATCAGCGCAATCCAAGGATTATCAACTTCAACGCCTGTCGGTAGCTTTGAGATGATTAATAAACTAATCGCAATTACGATGACAGAAATCAAAAAGCCAATCATTGATGCACTCCTTGGATACAACTATTGAACATCTGTCAGCTTCTATTCAGGGCTGGGTAGGGCGTGGCAATGAAGATAAGGTAATCATCCAAATACCATCAAATAACAGGTTAATTCCCACCCAAAGCCCGATCAGCCAATCTGCGTTGAAGGGCCATTGAGACCAGATGAAAATACCTAAAATAATGCCTAAAATTCCACTGACTAATACCCAAACCCAGTTGCGGGCAGGACGGATCGCAAAGGCAAGAATTACTTGAATTGCGCCTTGCACAAAGATAGTAACTCCCAGGATTAAGGTGAGTGCGATCGCACCGGAAAGAATGTTGGATAAGACAATAATACCCGCCCCAAGATAGAGGACACCTAACAGCACCTTCCAGATAACCTGACCTGCTCCTCGTGAACTAAAAGCGTAAACTATTTGAGCAATTCCGGCAAAAATGAACAGCCAGCCAAATACTAAAGTAGAAGCAATGGTTGCATAAACAGGTCGAGCAAGAGCAATTAGTCCTAAAATCACTAATAAGACACCAACTACAATACCCGTTCCCGACCCACCAGTTCGTTCTCTATCTCTAACTTCAGGATCTGTAACTTTCATGGAAATCTCCTTCTATTTAAGATAAATCTCTCCAAGCAGCCTTTTTAAATCATCTTTCTAGCATTGCGATTAAAATAATTCTGGATTTTTAGACGTGGCGTGAGAGTTGATGCAGCACTAATCGCTCTAAATTAGCAGCTTGACTTGTTCATTTACTTATGTTGTCTTGTACTACTAGCGTATATTTTCTCGCCCTCTCCACTACGCACAACCTGGACTTTCAATTTCCTCCTCAAAACTAAGTAACTTCAGGTGTTCTGGGTTATTCATTATCTCTTTTGCAGCTAATAATCCGGCAATCGTCCAAGTTTGATAATTTCTGGCTTCTTTACCAATTAAGCGTCCCTGTTTGCCGTCATAATATTCAGGAAATTTATCTTCAACCAAACGAGCTTCGGCAAGAACGATCGCGCGATTTGCTAGTTCTTGCCGTCCTGTTTTTTGCGCGGCAGCGGCAAATAGCCAAAGTAAAACAGGCCAGTTGCCACCATTATGATAAGACCAAGGAAAGTTTTTGGGATCGGAGCCAGTCACGATTCGCCACTCTACTCCTTCTACAGCAGGAAAGCAGATTTTCAAGGGCATATATCCAATCAAATCTTTGCTGCGTTCTTCAAATAGAGTCATAATGCTTTGAGATTCCTCGCGGCTTGCCGGAGAAATTAGAATCGCTAGCAAATTTCCTAGTGCAAAGAAGCGAAAGTCCATATGTCCTGGTCCCAAGTTTCCTGCTAAATAGCCGCCATTTTCAGGCAACCACTCAGTCAACCAAGCGGGTATTGATTCGGGATAGATATTGAATTTATTGGCAACTTCTTTACCAAATTCGTCATTTTTAAAGCGATAGATTTCATTGACTCGCTGCAAATCTAACCAGTAGTATTCGCGGATGTGGTATCTTAAAGCACCTAATCTTTGAGTAACAGATTGAAGATAGAAGTCGCCTCTATTTTGGGGTACTAACAATTCTTTTGCAGTCCGCAAAGCAGCATAAAATAGCACCTGAATTTCTAAGGGATGCCCGCCAACTCCCATACGACGGTCAATCATAAACGCACCATCAAGAACTGGGAGGGTAGGATACATAGAAAACCGATGCACTAGACACAAATCTAGGATCAGTTTGATTCCTGTTTGGAAATCCGCTTGATGGGCAAGGGCAATATCTCCTGTGGCTTTGACATAAGCTCGTAGTAGCAAAATCCACCACAGACAAGAATCAACCGGAGGAACACGAGCGATCGCATCTTCGCCAAAATCAGCTTCGATAAATTCCTTTTCGCCATCGTGTTGTACTTTGAAGCTAGCAGGCATCAAACCTGGTCCTGGCGCAAAGCAGTCCATCTGGCGATCGTGATTTTGTTGCATTGCCAGCGTTTCAATCAGAAAGTTCCGCACGATTTCTGTTCTGCCATGCATGAGAAATACTAAGGCTGACGGAACGAAATCGCGGATAAAACACTGGTCGTAATTAAGTGCTTTCAGTTCTGGATCTTGAGCCGCAAGCGTACCAATTGGTCGCCCTTGATAGTAAATGATGGACTTTTCCAACAGTTTCCAAGCTTCTTCTTCCCACATTGCCGATCCAAATATACAACTATCACTAAAAGAAAGATAAACGCCTGCCTAGCAGCGTTTATCTAAATCATCTTCCCAGAGGTTAGCCCGAAACAATCTCTAAGCGATCAAAGCAATACTGGTGTCAATCTATGCTACAAAGCTAAGCAATAATACTCAAATTTTTCTATCTACATCTGAAAGATTTTGGGTATTAACATCTAATTCTTCGCGCCGGACTGTTTCTTGGGCTTCAACGGTATCTCGCTCTACTTCTTTCCTAATTCTGACTTCCTCACTAACAACTGTTTCTTTGCGAATGTCAGGAGTTTCTTCGTAGACTTGCATCCGAGCGACTTCACCTTCACGGAAGACATCTTGCGCAGGAGAAACTGACGTGCCAGCATTGGCTGGAGTTACTCGCTCAATTACAACTTGCTCTTTTTCGATTGGAACTGAAACTTGTGCTGTCTCGGTTTCAATATGTTTGCCAATCGTTACTTCTGCGGTATTGCGACGATTTTTAGTTGCAACTAGCCGCTCTTCGTACAGTTTGAGGGTTTGTTGATCTTCATGATTCATCTCATACAAGTGTGGCTCTTGCTCGTATGTGTAGGTATCTCGGTCATAATTTGCAGCAGGAGCCGGAGCAGGGATAGCCCTTGCTGTAGGAGCGGTATATGTCGTCGGTGTATCTAAAGGTGCAGATGTCTCTAAAGCTGCCGAGCTTTCTAAAGGCGCAGTGCGATAAACTCCTCGTACCCGCTCTTCATAATCGTTATCGATTTTTAGGTCGCTGTTAAACTCTGGTAGTTGTTCTGCTTGCTCTTTGGTGAATCCTAAAGCATAGACACGTTTACTGTTCGGGAACACACGGGTACGTCCCACAGGCAATAATACTTGCTTACCAAAAATCCAAAAACCCGTATCTACAACTAAATACCGTAAACGTCCTGATTCATCAACTAGGATTTCCTTGACGCTGCCAACCTTTTCATCATCTTTATCTGTATAAACATCAAGTCCTTTAATCTCATCACGACCAACAGCATCTTGATATTCTGAGTCAAAATCTTCAAGCTTATAGAGAACCATGTTATTCCTAATTAAGTTATTTAAACTACTTACTATTAAGAATAAAGATATAGTTATCTGCTGCATCTTGCTAAAGAGAGAACACCTTCCTCAATACCACTGCA
>QQTW01000895.1_pt1 | contig 19977 bp, 22 predicted proteins | sample 1904831 | NCBI WGS metagenome assembly QQTW01 (sample SAMN09435610, study PRJNA476489) | Subsurface metagenome, whole genome shotgun sequencing project. | reverse complement strand
GCACATGCTCAAAGGAGAAGTCACGCATACCTCTCGGGGAATATGGACTCTCGTTGTAGGTGTCGTCTGCAAGATCTTTCGTGTCAATCACCTGCTGAACACCACCGAGGCGTACGACGTCTCCGCCGACTCCACGCAAGTCTTCAAGATCATGCACAACCTCAAGTCCGACGAGTACTAGCTGCGCGGGCTGAGCTGACGACCCCGAGACATGTGTCTCGGGGGTGCGCGGCCCATCCGTGAACAGCTTCCGGATTCGTCTGAGAGAAATAGATTCAATCTCTAAAGACTGCCCAAATTTGTGCCGCATCAGTTATGCTCAGTCGTTTCTTGTGCGCTCAGGAAACCTGCTTCTATAGTATCTCCTCGATGATTTTCTTTGACTTCCGAGACCGCCAAAACCTTCTTGCGTACAGCTTCTCTCTACCAGCGTTTCACTCTTCTCATGGAGGTCCTCTCTTCTTCTTTTTCTTTGCCGGCTCACATGAGAGCTTCGCGGTATTCTCAGTCAAAGGAGAGCCTCAAGACCCAGGGGTGATTCTGCGCCGTATATAGAAGACAATGTGCTTTTAAGTAAGGCGAAAGCATGAAAATCATGAAAATAGCCTCAGAATTTCTTCGTTAGCTGTTGCCTGGACTAACCAGGCGGGCGTCTTCTTCCCCAGGGAGTGCTCGGCCATCGAGTTAACCCGCTTGAGATGGGCTGCCTCGAGCTCGGGGCACGTTTGGCTTCGAAAAATTTGGATGATGATGAGAATTGTTTGAAAACAAAAGACGTATGCTTCGGACTGCGAAGTCGGTATGATCACAGCGAGATAAGAAGTGAGAGGAGAAAGAGAGAAGGAAAGAGCAATGGAGTATGTCAATGGATTAGAAGGGGGTTGAAACATAGTTTTCCTGATCGCTGGGTAGCCTCCCGGTGGCTCCACCTCTGATCAAGAATATGAACGTGAATGGGGCCCTTACCCGGCCAAGCAAGCGTGTATTAGATGTCTGATTACCATGTCTCATACTTTTGCCTTTTATTCCATACGCTGACATTGAGTCATCCCCCATCTTGAGCGTTGTAATTGATATCTCCTAGCCCGTGAATAGGTGTAAAGAGCAACGGAAGCATGCCGGCCATCGGGAAATTGGCCTTGAGCTTGGTTGACTCTCTTGGTAGCGGTGAAGGAGCATATATAAGCTTTTCCCGTGTTGACAAGAAGATATAATCCACGGCTCCAGACGTGGCTTGTCGGACTGAGGAAGTTGGTATAGAGAAATGAGTATCCGACTGTGCGAAGCACATTCATAATCACTAGGTTATTTTGGCACTCGTCCCTTCCCAAGGCGATTCTATCCTCATACAGCGCACGGACAGGGACTTGTATATACTGATCCACCCTCCAAATGCTTGCCTGACTGTCATCTCTGCAGGGCTGGATACAATTGGCAGTTGTTGACATGATGAATTGGATCTGGCCGTCCACAACCACCTAGGGATAGGGTTGACTGCGGTGGGCCCAGACTCGGGGCCAATGTGATTCTTGCATACCTATCTGAGCGTGCAAGTAGAAAGGGCCAGGCCTACAAAGAATTTTTCCAGTCCAAAATTCACAAATAGAAAGGTTTCCTGTGCATTACTTAGCTTAGATCAGTCCGACGATACCACAACTTCTGCTTACCGGATGATGTAAGAGTGGAACGTTATCTAAATCAGTCTGATCGTGTGGGCATCAGGGGAATCTGAAACCGCTTTCGTCCATTAAGAAACCAGTCCGCTAGCGCGCCGATCAGAACGGCACCTAGTAACGGCCCGGCATAGTTCATGTTCTTTGCGGTTACTGGTAGAAACTGTGGGAATGGCATCCAGGTAACGACATAAGCCAAATAGGCGAGCGAGAAGAGGTTGATGGCTAGGCCGAAACGGCCCATGCTAAAGGGCCCCGGCTCCGGTGCGGTTCCTCGGATCCTCCTTAGCGCCATGAAAGCGATCGGTGGTATGTACGACACGCTCAGTGATAATGCCTGAAGCGAGATGATAGCGTTGAATGCGGTGTCAGAGGCGATATAGATGATTGCTAGAAGGAAGGCGACGATGCTGATGAGAGCAAGGGCGTTGAACGGAAGACGGAGGGTAGGATGCACCTGTGAATTCATATCAGGATTCGTACTCAACAAGCTAGAGACGCGTCAGACGCAGGAGCAGACCTACATATGAGAAGACTCGCGAGAAGGGTAGCCCGTGGTCCTTGGCAAAAGCCCAGATCAATCTCGAGACCGATGCATAGGTGTTAAACATGGCGAAGAAGAAAATGACAGCAGGCATCGCTACCAGCACGGTTGTGAAGGCCTTCGATCCGGTGGCCTGATAGTATACCTCGATAATGGGAAGCCCAGTCGGTGAGTTCGTAACTACGTCAATGTCTCCAATCGTGAAGAGAAGACAGATGACAAAAGCGAAGAGTAACACTGAATTTGTAACAGCGGCGATGATGATACTTCGCGGCGCTCTCGTTCGCACATTCTTAATCTCGTCACCTGTCTCGACTGTCAGAATATTCACGAGAGAATCAGATCGCAAATGGGAGTCCAACTCATATGAAGTACTCCGTCAAATGCGCTTATCGCATAGGACACCGTTAGTAAACCGATACCAAAGGAGACACCTGGATTCTCCCAGCCACTCTGATCGCTGGTTAAGGTGTTGAAGACAAAGTCAGTGGTGCTACGCTTTGCTAGCACCACTAAAGTAATGACCGAGATGACGAAGAAGATGAAATGAAAAAGTCCGCCTATCATCTCAAAGCTGCCTAGAAGCTGCCGGCACCACAGGTTGAATATAAAGGGTACAATTATCAACGCCCACATAAGGAGGGTGTTGTGCCAGGCTTTGGGCACATAGCTCTCATAGTTGAAGATGGCTAGGGCTCGAATCATCTGCGAGATAATTGCGGGCGAGGAGGCACACCCCGCGGTCCAGGCAAAGATGGTCGCCCATCCTAAGAGGCGCGTCAGCCGTCTTTCAGGAAACGTGAAACAGACAATACTCGAAGGCGGATACCTTGAATCAGACCCCAGAACCGTGGTGCAAAAGGTGCGAGACTTGCAGACCAGCGATATTGAGCCCCCACAGTGCAATCCCTTCCTCAAATTAGCAAGTATCCATTTGACGGCGTCGCCACGCAATGTAGCATACATGGAGGCCAGTTCGGCCAGGGAGGTTGCAACGGCGGATCCTCCGAAGCCGGCCAGGATGGAACCATACACCATTGACGCAGGTCCACCGTTCGCCAAGGCAAACTGAAAGGTCACAGCAAACACTTCCCAGGAACAGAGGATGATGAGACCAAAATTGACCACGGAAGAGTGATTGATAAATCTCTGCAGATAAGGTCAGCACATCACTCAACCTATTCGCATTTCGCTGGCGTGAGCTCAACTTGGGAAAGCATCTTACCTCGAGCGATTGTGAATCCGCCGGCCTGGAGCCTGCGGGACTACCCCATTGATGATGCTCAACATCAGCTGGAGAGAGCTCATGGACTTCACTGCCGTAACCAATGGCTTTGCCGGCAGCCATGTTCTCCTTCACGTCCATCTCGAGTCACAGAAGCAAGATGAAGAGGAAACGGTAACAGCAACCCCTGTCACGGATGGATTTCGAAGAAAAGGATGTCGATATGGTCATACAACAGCGGATGAAAGATTATATATGTACCCTGAGACTTGCGGCAGAGAAGCAAAGGGAACTGGCGAAGGCGAAATGGAAGAAAGACCTTTTAAGAAAGGCCCACAGCTGAGGAACGATAGGTTTTCCATCGTGAATGCCCCGCTTTCAAGTCTACTGAGGGTGCATGAAGCACGCATGCCCAGAGTGAAGCAAATGTATGGCCTTGCATGAGCACAGTAGATGTTATTCTGCCGGGGAGCAATCGCTTCGTTCCCCGGATCTCCCGCGCCGGCATTCACAGCATTTTGGTAGCCAACCTCGGGACGGCACGGCTCGCCGCGAAGGTGGCACGCCTCACTCCATGTTGAGTTAGACTGCGCGAACTGCATCAACTTGCCGTCTGGAATGGTCCAACTTCCCTCCACAAGAATCTCTACATTTTCACCTGGCAATCTCGAATGTTGTCGAATTAACATCATGCTACGGAGTGGATATCTCAAGTCGGATGCTGCGTGAATAGACATGCACAGATATTGGCAGGAGACAGCGCACCGTCTCGCGATGAGTCTGCTTCCAATTCGCCAGGCTGAGTTGCATATGCCTCGTCCAATCGCGCACGCACGTCCGAAGGAACATGTACGAGGCAGACTTGGCAGGCTTCTCAAGCCAGCCTCGTCTGCCTTCTAGAGGAGTGCTTCTTCTCACAGCTCTTTGGCATCGAAGACCCTCTCGCCCAGCAACCACGCGTGGCCTCATGATTCTACAGTTTCAGGCGCTTCCAGAAAGAACACAACCATACTCAAGCTGCAATGGCGGGCCAGTTAGTTCCGGCGAATACTCATTCTGGACCGTCGTTTGCCCAGCAAGGCCAGGTTGACTGGGTCGCCCTGTCGAATCACTCCGTGCACTTCACGGTGTCTGTGCTGGCACGACTCTCGAAAGCGGGCATAGATCCTTTGACGGTCGTCGTTGGTCGCGCTCTGTTCCACAGCGCCGTCCTGACGCCAGCGGTGCAGAAACGCGTCTATGAGGCACTGTCAAAACTCAAGGCTTTCTCCTCTTATGGCGAGGTTCTCTGGTTCGGATTCGGAGTGCGACATATTATCCACGAGCTTGCTGCGACTGAACAGGGCATAACGGCCATCGCCGTGCTTGCAGCAATGCGGGTCAGCTACGATAGCTTCTATGCAGCCCAACTGTTGAGAGAGCTCTTACGCAAGCTCAAGGGCCCGACCGAGCTTCTCCCTTCACTTCATCAATGGCTGACATTGATCGACGTCTGTGCTGGAGCCCTGAACCATACCAAGTTTCCACGTCTTGTCGATGGATTCGCAAGGATTTTGTTGCCGGCAGAACCCGGGTCCGGCATGCCACAAGCAGAGCCTACAGAACCGAAAGCGCTCGCAGAAGTTCTAGTTCTTCTTTTTGATGTCGCAGCTGGCCGCTCCGCCAGCTGTAGAGTGGGTGGCGGGATTGACTGTGCGTGGGTTGCCGCGGTCGCCGAATGGCTGTATGGTCTATACGTCGAGATCAGGTCGGAGCATGATGCTGCAGAGACTATACTCTACCGGTCGTCCGTTGTTTCCTCTCGGTTTCAAGACTGTCCACAAGTGGTGATAATAAAAAGATCCACAGGCAAAGCACCCTCAACTGCTCTTTCAAGGACGTTCATTTTACCAACCGGTAAGATGCTGATTTTACCTCGCGGCAACGAACTCCGCGGCTCTTATTTCATGAGACGATCGAAATGGTCCAACATACTTGCGGACGTCTTCGGACATGAGGCTCTCAGTGCGTTGTTGCAAGGCGCACGTGGCTCACTATTCGCACACCTCCTACAAAACACTCTCGCGCATGACATTGGTTCCACTGAAGGCCTGCTGAACGAATCCGTGACCACTGCCACCTTCGTGGTACAGGCTCTTCCCGAGCTGCGGCTTCTGGATCTGTCTAAGGTTTCAAGAGACGCTAATCTACACGTCGAATTCAGAGACATCTGTAGATGCTCGCGATGCAAAGACTATAATACTCGTGCGGAAAAGAACAACGCGTTTCAATACCACCCATACTGTCTGCTACGAATAGCTGACACTATTGGTTTGATTCTGCAAGTCTTGAGGTGTGTGGATCTACAGGAGGATCTACGACCGTCGCATGAAGGAGTCATCCAGATATATGCAAAGCACACAAGCTACCGGTCAGACCTTTATTCACCTTGCGGGCAACTTCACAAGTTGTCGCAGGTGTACGGGCCAACTATGCTAGAACAGGCTTTGATCATCTTCGCTGGTCACGTTGATGCTCGCTCCGAAGCTCGCTTTAAAAGCTCCCTACCCGCCGCTGTCAGTGCAACAAGTGATTTTGCTATTTGCGCATACAAGCGGACTCTGGGACAACCGCGAATCTCTCTAGCTGGAGCTGAGCGTATCGTTGTCTTGACTGGTAGTATCAATCACGATGGCCTAGATCGCTTGGCTGTTCAAGACAGTAAAGCAGATAACTCATCCGCGTTTGAGCATACGATGCTTACTCAAGAAGGAGGTTGGGAGATTGACCTCATTGTTGAGGAGACAATACACTCTTTGATTTTGCAATGCGATTATCTGGTCAAGATACCCGCGCATGACATGGTCTTAAAACGGCCCGTCTGTACTGTTGGTCCTGCTTTGATGTCCTCTCTCGCCCATGATCGATTTGGTTTCATCTGCCCGCAAAGTCCTGGCTGCCAAGAGAAGGGGAACGATGGCCTCAGAGAGCGTTGGTTGGCTAATGTTGAAGTCGAGAAGAAAGGAGTGGCGCGTGCGAGCGCTGAGCCATTGTGTACAAACAGGAATTCAACAGTCCAAAGCACTCGCAACGGAGAATGGGTCATCCTCAATGGCCCACACAAGAATGAACTCTATAAAGCTGCTTGGGCACCTCCAGGTGAAACACTTTACAAAAACTTTAGGATTTTCACTCTACCCAGAAACGTCGGGGATACACAGCAGATGGAGCCCTCGAGTATTCTCACAGCAATATATCACTCTTGGATGATGAGGTCTACGTCAGAGAATCAAGCCGGCTTTTTCAGACTCGCGAACATTAAATTCACCTGTACGAACTGTATGATTCACTCAGTCATACTTGAAAACATGGAACAACCGCTGGCGGTCTATACTAAGAGTCCGATGGATTCTACCTCAACCAACCTTGTCGAGTTACTTCGGTATGATGAGCATGGGAAAAAGATGTCAAAAACCATTTATCGTATCGAATTACCTGCTTATAAAGACTGGGGCGCGCCAGCCGTCAAATGCCAATGGGCCCGTCAAGCCTTGGTCGAGACGGTGCGGGTAGAGCTGTTCTAATATGAATCATATGTGGGTCGCGGTCTTCCCCTTGCACAATTCTGGAGATATCGGCAGATGGGTGTCGAGTTCTCATACGGAACGCTTCGATTGATTACATAGGTAATTGAATAATCGAAAGTGCTAAGAAGGGAAGAGAAAGTAATCTACAGAGTGAGACGAGTTTGATGCTCGGTGCTATACCTAGGCATGACATTATGTGAGCCACAGTCAGAAAACAGTTATGGCATCTCCATTCGTACGGACTACTCTGATGTTTGTGTCCTAAGCATCAATCCCCATTCAATGTTCGTTCTACATCTCTTGAAGGGAGTCCCATGTGGGCTCGCTTGGCATTTGCGCCAAGGATCTACTCGTGTTCCGTAGAATTCTTGGGTCTCCCGAACCGACGTGGCCTCAAAACAGCATCCTATATCCTCCAAGGCTCAAAAGTCGGTAGACCTCATTACAGCACGCATTATCGGCATCTTCCAATTGCAATCATTTCTCACTCTCAACAATCTCCGAGATGGTAAGTTATCTTTTTTTGAAGGCATCTACGCCATTGCACCTTCGCGTGCTGCAGCCTCCACGCGGAAACAGAGAATGGCGCAAGCTCCTCAGATCTATCCCATCATCAAGGTCTGGACATAGCGGCATGCGTCTGAAGACATTTTCATGCTCAAGCTTTGAAGCGACGCCATCGCCTTTCCCGATCGACCACCAGGATTGACCACAACTCCGAAACTCCCACTCCCGCTCTCTCCGTTCACATTCTTGAACGCCTTCCGCCCCGTTATACTCCAATCCGCTGACCCTTCCTTGTAATTACAGTCTTCACCACGACCTAGCTCACCAATTAACTCGGCCTCGGCCTCGGGCTCCAGCGCCGCACGGCCGATAACACCAACGCCGCCGGGCGGACCTAAGACAGTGATCCGCCGCAAAGCGGCCGCAGACAGAGCGGACAAGGTAGCCAATGCGCGACCAAGCAGCACGCGGGCTGCGGGCGCGGGAGGGAGCAGCAGCACCATGTTGAGTATGTGGACCGGCTTCACTACACGCAATTCGGATTCGCTTGGCAGAGAGATTAGGGGGAAAGGAGGATCATCTCTCAATACTGAGGTCGGATTGCTAATTGATTTGCTTGCGTGCAGAGCTGTACACGGACGAGTCGCCTGGGCTGAGGGTGGACCCGGTGGTGGTGATGGTGCTTTCGGTGGGGTTCATTATCAGCGTTGTTGCTCTACACGGTAAGACCTCCCTAATTGTCCTGGTTACGCAGGGTCATGTTTGCTGATGGTCCTGCGCAGTCATTGCGAAGATTACACGGAGGTTCTCGTCATAGGCTGAAGCGTATTTGATAATGAGGAAATAGTCGGGCATCGGGAATGAGGAGAGTCTAGTATGACCTAGGGGAAGTACATGGCGCCACATTTTTCGAAAAGCGCTTGCAATTGGTTCTGGATCACAATTTCTCCTAGGGACAGTTTCTCATCAGCGTTATGATCCGGATTGTACGATATCTGCATGAAGGGCATGGAAAGTCTTTTTGGTCATGTTGAGATACAATTCTGCAACTAGTTCAAGGGCTCATACTGAAAGCACTGGAAGTCAGTCAAGGGAGTTGCTGGTGTTTTCTTCTCCTTGTCACCACGGCTTGATACCAGAAAATCTAGTAGCATTAGGCATATGCAACACGTGCTCCCTGACAGGGGTTGAACGTGAATCCTGCGTTTCCCATCCATGGATGTCTATGAAGTATGTACATAGGTACACGCTCCATGGAAATCCGGATTTTCCTATTTTCGTTTTGATAGCCCTACCTAGGGCTAGTAGGCTCACACAAGAGAAGAGACATTTACCCTACTGATGAGACCAATGCACTCAGTATGACACTGTTGGTATTATTGCTGGTAAGCATCTCGACTGCGTACACACGGTATGAGGTCATTTGCACTTTTCGCGTCGTCACAGCGAAGGGCAAATGCTTCCAGCACTAACACCGTTCAGCGCCCCAATCGGCACGTTCTCCGGATGTCCGGAGCTCTACTCCGTACCTAGGGCCAGAAGACACTAGATATAAACTCTAGATGCCTGCCAGTAGAAAATGGCTGACCCTCAACCATCGCTTTACCCCGCGTCCTACGCTCCGTCACCCAGTCTCTCAGTGTTTGATACACAGATTGAAGCACCATTGCTCAGAGGATTTGGACCCGAAGAAGAGCCAAAGGAGCAGCTACTCTCACGCTATCGATATTCTGCACCAGCATAGTCATCGTCATCATGTCTGTTCCTCAAGTGAAACTCAGCAGCGGCCACCAGATGCCGTTGGTAGGGTTCGGACTGTGGAAGGTGAACAACGACACCTGCGCTGACCAGGTATATAACGCCATCAAGACTGGCTATAGGTTGTTTGACGGAGCGTGTGGTATGTGAATCGTTCTGTTGCTCAATTGCCTCCTCAGAAGAATCCCCTGGTAGAGCAAGGGAGACTGACAAGCATTCAGACTACGGCAACGAAAAACAAGCTGGAGAGGGCGTCGCCCGCGCAATCAAGGATGGCATAGTCAAGCGCGAGGATCTCTTCCTTGTGTCAAAGCTATGGAACAGCTTCCACGACCCAGAGCGGGTGGCACCCATCTGCAAGAAGCAGCTTGAAGACTGGGGCATCGAGTACTTCGACCTATACATCGTCCACTTCCCCATCGCCCTCAAGTACGTCGACCCCTCCGTCCGCTACCCGCCAGGCTGGGAAGACGAAAACGACAAGATTACGCCCAGCAGAGCAACGCTCGAGTCGACCTGGCACGCGATGGAGAGCCTTGTGGACGACGGGCTGGCGCGCAGCATCGGCATCTCCAACTACAGCGGCGGCCTGGTACTCGACCTGCTGCGCTACGCCCGCATCCGCCCGGCCACACTTCAGATCGAGCACCACCCGTTCCTGACGCAGCAGCAGCTGATCGACCTGTGCGCCGCCGAGGGCATCGCCGTCACCGCGTACTCGTCCTTCGGGCCGCAGAGCTTTCTCGAGCTCGACGTGGCAAAGGCCAAGGTCGCGGCTCCGCTGCTGGAGCACCCTGTGATCAAGAAGATCGCGGAGAAGCAGGGCAAGACGCCTGCGCAGGTTCTGCTGCGGTGGGCGACGCAACGGGGCATCGCTGTCATTCCGAAGAGCAATAACCAGGACCGGCTTGCGCAGAACCTGGATGTCTGCGGCTTCGATTTGGAGAAAGAGCAAATTCAGGAGATCAGCGAGCTTAACCAAGGGTTGAGGTTCAACGAGCCGCTTGCTGTGAGTTAAAATCATGTTGATTGAGGCCTAGCTTCCGCGTGTAGTATTGAGCGCAGCAGTCACTGACGAGTGTGCAGTATGACGTCCCAATACCTATCTTCGCGTAAAATCGACGGAGAACCCAAGAATGGCGTGCAGACATATGGAGATAGACTGCATGAGGAATGTTGTGATTCCGTTAGGGCTGGGTTTGTCTTAAGACTAAGTATGTGTATATAAAACTCTGTTGATGACTATGTAGCACAGTCTGGCCTCGAGCGAAACATCCAGGAACGGCAGTTTTACAATGAATGTGCTTGACTTCGATGCATATTACAGGTGAAACTGACGATGTTCTAGGCTCTTGCTTTACGGCGGCTTGTTCATATATTCCTGGAACGACTGTGAGCCGGAACTGATGCAGAGGGCACACGTGCTGACCGGCGTGGACATTACTTTGATTGTCGTCGGCAATTCCAGCGCGCTGTGAGAAGGAGAACGACTGTTCCTTGTCCTCAAAGAAGAGACACACGTCCCGAAGGAACTAGAGCTCGAACTTGCAAGACTCTTTGCATAAGCACCACTGATACTACCGAGCTCATCTAATACTGCCCTGAATAACTCAGTGCTTTATGAAGATAATGCAGCCGAAGCATGGATTTGGGTTCTGCCATCTTGTCGAAACAAGCTTTCTAGCGATGTGTCGATGATACGATCTAAGAAATCGATCGTGCATATGCAGCACGCCCGCAGGTATGAATGCGTAGAGCTGATAACCGGGTAATACTAACATAGTTCTTGTACGATGGAAGACTCTTCTAATCACTTGCAGCGGAAGGTGAGCCTTGCTGTCCTTCGACATGTCTGGCCACTGAGTACAGGATGACCACTCTTTGCGTCTTCTAAGATGCTGATGTGGCATGGATGTGAGTCCAGAGAGACTGGTTCCGGAGTGATCATTACCCTGGTGCCGGTCCGTCCGATGTTTCAGAAACAATATCATAGATGGAAGACAAGGCTTGTCAACGTACCAATGGCATTTTTATAGGCTGGCTGCACGCGACATTAAAGTTTGTGGAAAGTAATCTTCAGCAGTGCGCGTGCATCTGCCGGCATCTTCATGGCATCTGCATAATGAAAAACAAATACTCTTCAGCTGCACAGGCATACGAAGGCGATGTCTCCACATGACGACAGGGATTCTTTGACCGTCGAAGAAATGCAGGAACTCATTGCAGCATTGCATCTGGTATCTCTTTTCCACTGTGCAAGAGCTTCTGGCTTATCCGACATATGCTAGCGGCGCTCCTCAAGGACCTTGCAACGGCGTGTGCTCGATGAGATGGACGACAGGTCGTGGACTTGACGATGTTCATCGGTAGATCTCGACACATAACTAACATCCTTGTGCTGTATAACCGGGTGAGCTGAGCCGTCCATCAAGAGGACCATGAGATTTCACACATGCTTTTGCCTGGCAGCTGCTCTTGCTTCTTTCCTGGCCGTCACCCATGCGCAAATCCTCGGCCCATGGGACATTCAACTCCAATTCTTCTCCCCAGCTGACGCGCGCGTACCCAAATACAGGCTGGTGGTGCATACGGATCTTGTTCGTAATGAGGGTTACTACAAGGGCGACATGATAAACCGTGTGTCTTTTCGCATCCACGAAAGTTCATCCCAGTTGCGAGTGATCTATTGGCTAACGTGATAAGGGGACTATGAGCGCGTTGAGGTCGGGTTGGTCCGGCTGTCTCGACGTTGGGCCAATATCGAGGGAGGACATTGCCACTTTCTCGGGAGCGATGGTGTAGTTGAGATTTTGCGGTTTGCAGAGGAGATCGGGGTTGGTTGGGAGGTCGCGATTCGCCCGCAGCGGGGGGTTAGAAAGATTACATGCTGGGTTTATCCTGATAGATAGTACGGAGTATTTCAACATCGATTGGACTGCATATCTGGTCTTCTGCTATCTTATTTCAGAGCCGTGGGGCCAGAGCAGTCATCCTATCAGCAGAGGTAATGGTGCCAGATAGGGGTCGCTATTCCGTATTCGATGGGTTGCTTATAAACTCATCCCTGCAACTACTGTCACGGCAACATACGGGTACTGATTCCTCACTACGCTCTGAACGCTTCCTCCATGTACAATAGGTATTGACTACTGTAAAGGAACAGAGGCAATGGTCACTATTATTATGTACTCTACGTCAGCTCGAAAAGCTAACATCGATCACAGATGAACTAAACCAGGACCATCCCTGCCCTGGTCAGCACACCGAGACGCCCTCCAAACGGGTGTTCCTTCAGTTGCACCTGACTAGAAGCCTTCAGAAACGTCGTTGCACATCAAGGTCTTGAACAAATGAACGTCGTACCCAGTTTGAGCGGATGCTATTTCCGGCATAAGGGCAATGGCACCAATGGGAATTTTGCATATCTTGAACGTTGCCTCGGATGGTTCAGCTCCTTCGGACCCACTAACAGCTAATGCGATCCAGCTTCCTGATCAGGCGGAGAAGTTGGATGAAGCCAAACATCGTTGCATCAGCTTACTGGTTGAACAAAGGAAAAGACCTCATCCCGATCCATGAACACATGCTGTTACACGGCAGCTCTTCAGCCTAATCGCAGAAGGGTATCTGCCTTAAAAGGCGAAACAATACCTGACTTGAAACATAACAGCCTTACGATGTTCCTAATCTAGAAGAATCAGCATCAAAGGGGCTAGTGAACTGGAGGATTCAGCCAAGCCATGCAATACTTTGCCTCTGATGATCCGGCGTCTGCCCTCAGAAGCATTCGATTGCTGCCAGCACCAAGAGCTTAGCAAGGCTGTGGCGGCTGGAATTTCTTCGTTTGCATGGGCATGCGTGTGTCAGACGGCAGATGTACGCGAGAGCGTTGCCATCGTGCATCGTCCGGTGTATCGGTTGCCCCCATGGCGATTGAGAATACGACATCTCAGCTCAGGTTCATCATCCTTTGATCAGCATCGGGTCGGGACGTTCCGGTAGGAGCGGGCGGAGCATGAAGTCTTTCGTTTTAAGCGTCATTGTGCGGCCGCATGCTTGATAATCGGGCACTGTTATTGCTCAGCTGGCACTGTTCGTAATCCTCCAGCCTCACGCCCAGAAGATACCGTCACCACCGCCAAAAGTAGCGATGACGAATTGCCGCAGCAGCAATGAACTGTAATGGATTGTTGCGGCAACGACCGGCAGTTTCGCCATTCTGCGAATGCAGTTACGATCTGCAGCAATACGCAACACGGCAGTCAAAAAGGTCGAGTTTCTTGCATCGCCATACAGTGAGCGATGGCCGGGGGCGAATGAGCGGCGCGGCTCTCCCACCCTCACGCACGCTCCACGGCGGGAGAATCCGACACACGCGTTTGCCTGCCGGGAGAAGATCGGCCGGGTAGCTTATTACTACTTGAAACGGCAAGCACACGCTCTTGCCATTCCTCCAAGGAGGAATAAGATCAACGAGCAGACGCCAACGGAGTATGGAGTGACGAGCGCGAGCAAATGGATGCCAGCCAGGCTCATGCCGTTTGGTCCCTTCAGCCTTCTACATGCCGGCACCTACGAAGCCTATCTGGCGCCTCTTGCGCCTCTGCCGACAAATGATTCCATAACCATGGACGTTGGGAGTTAAGATTGGCGAGCCTTCCGAAGGACGGCCTTCGCTGTTTCAGCTTGGTCATTTCTACAAGTCCACCCGATCACCGAGGATCATATACTCATTCGGACGAACGGAGAAGTCTCATCGCCCTCAAGGCAAATAATCATAGCAAATGAGAGCCTATGAATATGATGTAAAATCCTAAGTGGACAGTCATAGCGCAACCGCACATATTTTCAGTGGGGCTCCACTTAACATGACAAGGGGGCATCGAGGACTGTCCATGTGCTCATGCAGGGCAGATATGGCACCACCACCGGATCGACGAAGGTCCAGAAGTGCCTCGATCGTGAGTCCGGGTGGTTCACATTCTGTCGTCGACCCTTTCCGATAGGTGTGCCTGTTGGGATGTTTGTTAGGGAAGTCAATTCTTTGCGGCTGAGGGACTCTTGAGGTGGACGAATATATCGGAAATTATATACCTTTTTGCGGAACGACTATCATAAATTCTGAGCGTGGGAGAGGACTGAAAGCGAAGGACCACAGAGAGTGTACCATTTGCGCACATGGAAGAAAGCTGCCGAGGCGGAGGCCGCAAACATCACCATCGACTCGCTTGCCCGCTGATCATTGCGACTGTTAACCGCATCACCTTCCGTAAAACTGGAATTCAATCAGCTCCCGCGGAAAGAGGTCGAAACGGATTCTCTGTGGGGAGCGATGGGTTCTTAACGTTACCACCCGCGGAGCGTATGCGGTGCTCTCTGGCGAAGGAGCTTGCAGCGGCTCTGCATGTCGACAACTCTAATCTGGATCTTGGTCACTCGTGTCACTGTACTTGATGTACGAAGGAGAGTACAAGATCCTCAAGTCGCACCATGAAGATCGCTGGGAAAAGCCCAGCAGCGCGGACATCGAACGTGATTTGAATACGACGCATTTCTAAGAAAGTTCATGTCGCCAGAGACCATTCGGAGAGACCGCGAGCCCTGCACCGTACGGTGCGAGCGGAGGATGCTGTTACTGAGGATTGTCAGGTGGAGCTCGCATCCTTTACCACGTAGCTGGGAGTTACAACGGTCGGACAGTTTTGACTTCTATCGGTGCTTTTGTGGTCCTCCAACAGACGCAGCGTGATGCAACTCGGTGGGCCCCGGTTCCCAGCGCTTATTGGGTATCCTGCGAGGGTCCTCTTGATGATCCTCAGAAAAGCAAAGTTGACTGCATAGTAGCTGGTTACTATCCGGTCCATGCGGCCACGCTGATTTCCAATGGCGTCTGGGGATGGCAAGGTAAGGCGCTCAGAGACTTTGAGTATTATGATACAGTATCAACGCGCGGAGCGGGTCGGACGCATGGACGGAGTATGGACGGAGCCTTGTGATTCTCACTGCTCCGGACACTGCTGGCGCCTCCTCCGCCGCCGCTGCTGCTCGGACCAGAACCGCCGAAAGAGAAGATGGACTGAGATTGAGGCGGACTTGGCTGTTGTAGTATGCAGCCGGCCCGCGAACTAATGCGGGGCAGATGAGGAGAGATGGACTCTCACACCATGTGCCTGCCCGTAGGCATCGACGATACTTGTGCAGTACGTACACTCGATGACACGAAGAGCTTCAAGGGGCAGAGCCCGAGGCCGAGCCCTGTACAGCTTCAAGGAGTTGCTTTCCAGATGAAACAAAGGTTGACATCAGAACATCACGGTGACGAGTGCCGGATGGGCGCTGCAAGTGATGGCAACCGTTGCCCGGCGCTGTCCAACAGGTCGGACCCACTGTCAATGTCAAACTCAACGTCGTTGACGACGTCGGTGCCGCCCGCCGGGGTCATCGGTTCAGGGTCATGGCGTGAAGAGCTGGGACCACGGAGGATTCCGAGCACGGTAAGGCCTGTTCGGATGGTACCGTAACCTCTAGTCGGCCCAGCATGCAGCGCCTGATGCAGTACAGGTACGATAACCCCCCGGGCGAAGGGGGTAAGATCGGCGTTGGATAGCTCGAGCCGTGGTTATCGGTCATCCGAGTCGGCAAGATTTGGCCCAGAGAGGAAGAAGGAGAGAACGAGGCGAAGAATTTCCACCCGATAGCGAATAGCTGCGAGACAGCCGAGCAGAGTCATCATCCAGGACGGACTGTGCTCTTGATATTGGATAAGAGCAATAACAACAATGGCAGCAACAGCAACAAAACAAGAGCATCACCATCTCTTCGACTGTTGTTATCGAAGTCAGTGCTTCCACAAGACACGCGCCCACGCCAAAAAGGCGAGTCGGCCCTTCCTCTCGCTTTTCCTCGTGGAGATGATGCATCATGTATGTACGGGTACCTTGGCAGCAGGACAAGGCGTGGAAGGTTAGTGAGCCGGCAATCGCTGCGAACTAACTGCGCCACCGCACGCGCTCCGTCTGCACACGCCCGCACGCTGGCTGCCTGCTGGCTACAGTCTGCAGCTGATGGCTGCTGGCGGAGGAGATTGTCGATGATGGAAGAGGAGGAAGTGGCGCCCATTGTTTCCCTGCGGAATCAATTGCCAGCTTCTTACTGTATCCTTCTTGGATGCACAAGCCTTGGAAACAAATGGAGCAGACGGGCGATGCTGCTTACGGAGAGTACCCCGAAACGTGGGATTCTGTTGAGCTACGGGTCCAGGTACGGAGAAGTCGATTCTTCATCTCAGTGATCTCACGCACGCTACGCCGGCATGAGTTCGAGGTACTCTAGCGTACGAGCTACAAGACGTTCTGCGGACGGTACGGAGACCGGAGGGAACGTCGAGCTTCTGAAGAACTTTCCCTGGCCCTTCCAAGGTTTGACTCGAGATAGTCAGCCAGAGTCAGCCAGAGTCAGCCAGTCCTGGACCGCCCCTTCTTCCTCACACCACCCCCCTCTCTTCCCCAATCCTCCTCGGTCCACCCCCTCCATCCCCTCGTTCACACCCACTTCAGGGCGGGAATTCTTCCCCCCAAGCTTCTGGCGTGCCCGCTGCAGATGCACAGGCCCGTTTCCAGGGAATGGTGTACAGAAGGTACCTCGAGTACGGAAGACAGAGTACAGAGGGTACAGAGGGTGCGAGTACGGGGCGTAGAGCGAAAGAGGAGTAGAGGAGACGCGCGCGAGAGAGGGCAAAAGCGAGGCCTGGAGAACGAGATACATGGAGCCGCGCTGCTTCATGCATCTTGACCACTACGTAGGTAACTGTGTACAGAGAGAGATTCGTTGCGCCTCCTTTAATATGCCACCGTCCCGCCAACCGTCGCCATCCCGGTCAAACCGTTCATGAATCTCCCCTCCGCTCGCAACCTCCCCCTGCAGAGAATGCCATCTTTATATTAGCATCCATACATAGTCTTTCCTCTTGTAAAAGGAGCGCCTCGGAGGTCACGGATTCTCTTCGATTTCAATCTCGCTCCCCAAGCCGAGACGGGCGGGATCGCGATTCCAGATTGGTCCTGCTACGGCACTAAAAGATTGAGATCAAAACACTTTACCACCGCTACGTACTGCTACTCGTCCGCCCTCGAGTCGGGAGCCGGGAACTCTTTTCGACCTCCTCTTCTGAGCAAGAGAACGACACACTCTTTCTCACGCCCTCGAACCCCTTTTTACCTCCCTTCGCCCTACACTCCCAACTCTCCTACTCCTCCTCCCTCATCCAGGCTGGTGCCGAACGACTTCCGACTCCAGACTGCCGTCCTGAAACAAGGGCTGTGGAGCGAAGTGTTCGCAGACAGAGGGGACACCCCCCAACCGTTTCCAGCCGGCTTCGATTGCGCCCAGAGCCGGTGTGTGTGTGAGTGGACTGCTGGCCAAATCCCATGTCGAGCATCTCGACCGGTCGCCATCCCACCCGCCCGTCCCAATCCGCAACTCTTTCGCACAACCACGACTCCGCCGCAAGAGCTGAAGCGGAAGCCAGAGCAAAAGTCGAGAGGGACAACGCCTACGTCTATCACCAGCTCCGAGAACTCGGTCTTGTCAAAACCCCTCGTCCGAAAAAGTCAAAGACGGTTGGCTTCGAGACGCCCGGCAAGAGTCAGCTTTGCCCTGCCCTCCTTCCCACCTTCTCTCTCACGTCCATTGGGCCTGATCAGCGCCGAGCTGACTCTCCCCATCTCTTTTAGCTGGTCACGGCCGTCCATCATCGCGCAAGGGCAGTTTCCTGCACCGCAACGGCGCCGACCCAGAGAAAAACAACAACAGCAGCAGCGTTCGCATCTCCCCGGCGCCGTCAAAACCCAACGGCGACCGATCGCACGACTCCAAATCCGGGCGCTCCCGCTCACCTCCTCCTCGCCCGTACCGCAACATGGCCGCCGTCCTCGACGTGGAGAAGTCGCGGACGCGACGGGACAGGACCTTCATCGGCAGCGAATGCGCCGTCTGCGAGGAGCCGCTCGAGCACACCCTCCGCGGCGAGCGCGTCTACCAGCTGTCGTGCTCGCACGTCGCGCACGAGGCCTGCTTCTACGAGTTCATCCGCGAGTTCGAGTCACAACACTGTCCGACATGCGACGCGCCGCTCGGGCTGGACACGACAAGAGGTGGCAACGTCTTGGATCTGGGTATGCGATGCGCCCTCTGCGATTGTAAACTGTTGCGCAGCATCGTGATACTGACGGCTCAGCAGAGAAACTCAGCACCATCGTCCGGTCGGTGCAGCTGCATGAGCTGAGAGATCCGCAACCCGCTCCGTTGCCCGCTTCGAACGCGTGGGATGCGCAAACTACAGCGACGCAGGATAATGTTAGGCAGGATTACCAGCGCAAGGGGTCGTTTAGGGACAGCAGGATGCGCGAGTCGACTCAGATCGCCGAGCGCTATGAGAGGATGAGCACGCAGCCGCAGTCGCAGCAGCAGCCACAACAACATCATCAGCAACAGAACCAACACCATCATCATCATTCACAGCAGCATCAGTCACAACAGCATCACTCCCGGAACGACAGCGGCGCGACTGGCGCAACGGGCATGGCGTCCTCTGTCGAGTATGTCGACTCGCAGAACCCGACCGGCCGTCGGCACGACTATGACGTGCAGTCGATGGAGACGAGCCTCAGCAGCCCGCGCGCGTTCAAGAACCCGATCCCCGCCCCGACAGTCACCGTCCGCAGCGAGTTCCCCACCCTGTGTCGCTCCCGACAGCAGCAGAGTCTGACGTGTCTCGTCACGGTCGAGGTTGTCGAGGGCAAGTGGAGGCCGGATCCCGAAGACATGCGCGTGCAGCTTCCATCGGCGCAGGAGGACAGTTTCGCAAGCCAAAAGTCGCCGCCGCCGCATCGGCGGCATGAGAGCACGTACGAATCTCCTGAGGTGGTGGATGAGATTACGGAGGACTTGCACGCGCGGGTGGACAACTGGCACGGCCTCGACTTCGCCAGGTACGATTCCCTTACAAATTTACATTTGATGGCGCAATCCTAACCTTTTTTCGTGCAGGTTCGGCAAGTTACGGTTGAACGGCACCGTCCGAGTAAGCAAGGACCGGCAGCAATGGCAGGAGCTGGAGTGCTACCTCTTCTCTGAGATGCTCATCTGCGTCAAGGAAAAGAAGTATCCTCAGCAGTCGCAACAGTGGGAGAGCGTTGAGTCTTTGGCGAATGGGCAGAAGAAGAGCAAATGCACTTTGAAAGGCTCGATTCTGATCAAGAAGCATCTCAAGCAAGTCGAGCAGCCGCAGGGTTCGTATGCAACCTCTAGTAAGGCTTGCCAATACTAATGTGTACCAGACGAGTCAATCCTGACGCTGAGCCTCTCCGTGACCGAGCTTCCGTCTTTTCATCTTCAGTTTCAAAATCGCACCCAGCTCAACCTGTGGAAGCGGGCTCTTTACGACATCAAAAATCCAGAGCCTCCAACACCCATCAAGATCCCAGCGGACTTTGATCAGGACAATTCCGGGACAGACGAGGAAGACTACAAGGCAGCCAAGTCAAAGAGAGTGTCGTCGTCGGTCAACTCATCCTTTGGCGCCGCCCGGTCAACATATACCGCACCCACGGAGTACTCGAATTCGCGTACCAACGCGAACACGAATGACCCCCGCCTTCCGTACAGCTTTCACGTCCCGATCGATATCGTCGTCGTTATTCCCGT
>QQTW01000894.1_pt1 | contig 19981 bp, 17 predicted proteins | sample 1904831 | NCBI WGS metagenome assembly QQTW01 (sample SAMN09435610, study PRJNA476489) | Subsurface metagenome, whole genome shotgun sequencing project. | reverse complement strand
ACTATCAAAATCAAGTTTTAGTAAAATACAAATAGTAGAAAATACAACAGAAGCTATACGTAAAGTAGCAACAACTCCTGGAGGAATTAGTTATGCTACAGCTTCACAAGTAAAGGATCAAAAAACAATATCCCCTTTAGCGCTGGCAAGATTTGAGGGCGAATCTTTTATACCGCCATTTTGTAATAATAAACAAGCAGTAAACAATTTTGCATTTACTAATTGTTCTTACCCCCTAACTAGAAAGTTATTTGTAGTTATTAAAAGAGGTGGCATTGACGAACAAGCAGGTGTAGCTTATACCAATTTGCTGTTGAGTGATGAAGGACAAAGAGCGCTCGTAGAAGCTGGCTTTGCACCTATTCATTAAAACAGTGATCAGTAATCAGTGACCAGTGACCAGGTTTCACTCTTGAGATTTGACTCCACTTGAAAAAGCGCCACCGCGCCAGCTGGGGGATTCACCGCTCCCAACTGATATACAACAAAAAGTTTCGCGCGATCACTGGTAACTGGTAACTGGTAACTGTTAAAGATAAATTATTGCGCGATCGCCTTTTTATATAATATAGCTAATCGCGCTAATATTGATATATAAAACGTGATTAATAGCCAAATTATTCAACAAAGCGATCGCAAGTTTTGGATTGGTAATAATAAATCTATTTACCAGGCTGACCTTTTTCAAAGGCTTTTTGAATCAGATCGTCGCTAACATTGCCAACAGCTTGCGTGCCAGCAATATCTTTCGCCATATCCATATAATCGCTAGGATCGCCTGTTTCTTTGGTTTCTAGTTTTGTTTCTTCGGAATTGGATACTTGAAAGTGAGGTGCTGTAGCGGCTTCTGCTGCCTTTTCGCCTTCATCTGTACGATCTATATCGCTGACGCTAAATTGCTGCGCAGCAGCGTAATCTGCATCAAAATCAACTGATTGCATCTTTTCTTTGCCTTCAGCCATACTTTCAGCAGCTAGTTGCGCATCTTGAGTAGGAGCTTGGTTAGCATCGGGTTTGATTTGCTCTGACATATAAAAAGTCCTATGGGAAGTTTTTATTGGTGCAGTTATCGTATCAAAGCGATCGCCTACCTCCATAACCTCATTAAGATAGATTTTTGGAGTTTAAAGGCGGATAAATAAAACCTGAGTACCCAATTAATAAAACTCTCTCTCTTGGAGGGCGATTTGTAGCCTTAATCTCTGGTACGCCTAAGTCTAAACGATCTAATTTATATCGGAGATAAATTTATGGCTGCAAATCATGGTGAAAATCATCCTCAAGCCCTTAGTAGCGATCCCCAACACGCAGTAAAAGCATTTGAATCTCTAGATACTGACGCTAAACTTGCTTTGTTTTATTTTATTTATGAAAAGATGGGAGGTTCAATTACTCCTGCGGCTCCAGCCGCAACTGAACCTGAGCTTGCACCTAGATTATTAGGCGATTATTACAACTTATCAAAAGACGAACAGTTGGCAATTATGCGCCAAATTGTTAACTGTGAAGATACAGATTATTCTCGCGCTTATGGAGCATTAAAAGAGAATAATCAGTTAATGGTTTGGTACGCATGGGCGCAAGCAATGGGAGATTCAGTAGTAGGAATGCCCCAAAACTATGAAAAGTCGCAATCGCTGACTGATGCTTTAGCTGAAATTGAAAAGTTAGATTTCGACGAACAAATTTCGATGTTACGCACAATTGCTAGCGACATGGGTTATACCGATGTCAAGCCAATTGAAACTCAAGCTCAAACAGGCAAAACTTCAAGCTTGTAAAAGCGCCTTTGGCGCGGGTAAAGGGAAAGGGGCGCGAGCTTTGGGGATAGAATCTTCTATCCCCAAAGCTCGCTTGGAAGGGTTAAAGGTTTTTTCTTCCCCTTTCCCCTTTAACCTTTAACCTTTCCCCAAACCTTTAGGTCAAGATGCTGCTAGCTGCCCTACATCTGCTGGGGTAAGGTGAGAATGGATAACTTGCCCGTCGCGGAACCAGACAATTCGTTGAGTTTGGCGGGCTACGTCTGCTTCGTGAGTAACCATGACAATTGTGATGCCGCTAGCATTAAGTTCGCCAAATATATCCATTACTTCTTGAGTAGTGCGCGAATCAAGAGCGCCTGTAGGTTCGTCAGCTAGTAGTAAAACTGGACGATTGACGATCGCCCGTGCTATTGCTACCCGCTGTTGTTGTCCACCAGATAGTTGATTGGGGCGATTGTTGACGCGATTTTCGAGTCCTACCCGTTGCAAAGCAAGCATAGCGCGATCGCGGCGTTCGGCAGGGCTAACGCCTGCATAAAGCATCGGTAGCATGACATTTTCCATCGCACTTAGCTGAGATAGAAGATGGAATTGCTGGAAGACAAAGCCAATTTTGAGATTGCGGATATGGGCTAAATCGGCATCATCTAGCTGGGCGACATCGACTTTATCTAAATAGTAGTGTCCACCAGTTGGGCGATCGAGGCAGCCAATAATATTCATAGCCGTAGACTTACCCGAACCAGAAGCGCCCATAATTGCGCAATATTCGCCTTGTTCTACAACTAAGTTGACATCAACCAGCGCTTTTACTTCAGTTTCACCCGCACCATAAATTTTAGAAATGTCTTCTAAGCGGATAATTACGGAGTTATCAATAGGTTTAAGTTGTAAATTATCAGTTGTAAGTTTATTAGCTGACATATATTTTTATTTACGATTAATTGTTCCCATCGAGTAGCTTGGCGGTTGAAACCGCACGCCAGTCTACACGGGCGGGGGAAACCCCCGCACGTAGCTGGCTCAGCTACACATACAAAACCTGCCTACGCAGGTTAAAAAACTTAGATTTTTATATGAAGACAAACATTACCAAGAGTTAAAGCCAGCTTGTTTGTGATTCGCACCAGAAGTTTACTCTCAAATTAAAAAATACTCCTAACTTCTTCAACTCAAAATTCAAAACTCAAAACTCAAAACTATTTTAAGCGCTACGTAGGGCAACAATAGGATCTAGTTGGGCAGCGCGACGGGCGGGGATAACACCGAAAAATAGCCCAATACCGCCAGAAACGCCGACAGCAAGAGCGATCGCTACTGGGGAAATTCCCGCTTCTAAGGGACTAAGCGCTCCTACTAATAAAACACCACCAACACCAAAAGCTGTACCTAATAAGCCACCTGCAACAGCAAGAATCACAGCTTCGATTGTAAATTGCACTAAGATATCTTGCTGGGTAGCGCCAATTGCTTTACGCAGTCCGATTTCTTGAGTGCGCTCAGTTACAGAAACTAGCATAATGTTCATGATGCCGATACCGCCGACAAATAGCGAAATTGAGGCGATCGCACCGAGCATAATTGTCAAAGCACCTGTAACTCTGCCGACAATTTCTAAGGCATCTTTTTGCGATCGAATTGTAAAGTCATCTTCGCCACTGAGTTTGTGGCGCAGCCGCAGTAAGTTACGCAGTTGAAATTCTGCTGCTTCTACGCTGCTAGTATCTTTGGCAGAGGCGACAAGATAAGTTAAGGGGATGCCATAGGGAGAAGTGCGCCCAACGATGCGATTTGCCATAGTTGTAATTGGCACAAAAGCAGCATCGTCATAATCAGTACCAAAGCCCGATCCTTTGGCTTCTAGTACGCCAACTACTTGATAAGTAGCATTTTTGATCCGCATTTGCTGACCGATAGGCTGCGTACCACCAAACAATCTATCAGCTAAATCTGCACCTAGCACAGTAACTTGATTGCTGCGTTTGGTATCTACTTGAGTTAAAAATCGCCCTTGGGCTGTTTCAAAGTCGCGTACTGATAAGAAGCTTGGGGTTGTACCAATGACATTGACATCAGTATTTTTGTTGCGGTAGGTGACTACGGCTCTGGTGTTGACTTCAGGAGCTACACCTACTATTGTTGGCACTTGATTGGCGATCGCTTCTGCATCTGCTAGTACCAAAGTTTTTGGCAAGTCAAAGGTAATGCGTTGGGTTTCGCGGTTGCCAGGAATTACAAATAGTACGTTTGGTCCTAAAGACTCAAGTTCATTGGCAATATACTTTTGCGCTCCTTCACCGATGCCAATCATAGCGATTACTGAAGCGTTGCCGATAATAATTCCTAACATAGTTAGACTGCTACGTAGCTTGTTTGCTAGTAGCGTTGTCGTCGCCATTTTAAAACTTTCTACTGGATTCATAAAATAGTTTTGAATAAAGTTGAGTTTTGAGTTTTGAGTTAATAGAGGATTTAAAAATATCCCCCTGTTCCCCCTGCTCCCCCTACTCCTCCGAGCGCTCTAATTTATAACCAGGGGGAGGCGATAGAAATATGCGATCGCCTGCTTCTACTCCCGATACAATTTGAGTTTGATCTTGAACAGCCGAACCAATTTCTACAGGACTAAACTTTGCCTGGTTTTTCTCATCAGGGATTAATACGCCTGTTTGTCCTTGATTGTCGGTGACGATGGCTGCTGTAGGCACTACTAAGGCATCGCTTACTGCTGCGCCGAGAATTGTCAAATCGACATTCATGCCCGATCGCAATGTATCTTGTCCTGTAACTAAAGCAATCCGCGCTTGAAAGGAAGTAACATTTTGCTCGACTACAGCTTCAGGAGAAATTAGCCGGATTTGACCTTTAAATACTTGGTTGGGATAGGCATCAGCCACAATTTCTACAGATTGGTTTTGTTTGATTGCGCCGATATCGACTTCGGGAATTTGGGCGAGGACTTCTAACCCGCGCGCGATCGCGACAATTGATGTCGAAGTTGCTGAAGCTGTACTAGAAGCTGATGTAGTGGGCGTAACAAATGCCCCTTCTGTAGCATATTTTTGCGTGACAATCCCATCAAAGGGAGCGCGAATAATTGTATCGTCTAACTGCACTTGAATAGCTTTAACTTCGCTCTGCGCGGCAGCAACTGAGGCTTGTGCTTGGGCAATTTCTTCTGGGCGCGAACCATTTTGGAGTTGCTGCAAAGCTTGGCGCGCTTCAGCTACTGCTGCTTGCCTTTGGGCAATTTCTTCGGTTCGGCTGCCGCTTCTGACTTCTGCTAGCCGTCTTTGGGCTTCTTGCAAGTTGGCTTTGGCGCTGCGATCATCAGCAATTACTTCATCTAAGGTATCTTGAGCGATCGCTCCTTGGTTTGCTAAGTTGCGATTGCGCTGTACTCGGCTGCTAGTAAGGTTTGCTCGCGCTTGTGCTGCCTCTACTTGCGCTTGTGCTTGGGCAATTTCTTCGGGACGATTGCCTGTACGTGCTTGGTCTAATTGTGCCTGTGCTTGGTCTAGACGCGCTCTGGCTTGGGCAATTTCTTCGGGGCGGCTTCCGGCGCGAGTCTCATCTAGTTGTGCCTGGGCTTGGGCGAGATTGGCGCGGGCTTTAGTTAGTTGCGCTTGGAGATCGGTATTATCCATGCGGGCGATAATTTGCCCTTGCTCTACTCTATCTCCTTGGTCTACAAGTAGCTGTACCAAACGACCAGAGGTTTTTGGACTGAGGTTAACGCTTTGGATTGGTACAACTTTGCCGCTAGCTGTGATCCGGAGAGTGACATCTTTGGCGGTGACAGGCACAGTTAAAGCTGCAATGTCTAGTTCGGGTGTTGCACGGGCAATTACAAAATAGGTTGTCCCACTAACCAAAACACCAGCGCTTAATATGCCAAGCAGCCACCTAGAAGGATGTTTAACTTTACCAATCAGTGGCACATGTATGTGGGTGGTCATTGAGTAAGGGGTTGGTAAGCTGATTTATAATATTTATTTCGCTCTCTTAATTTTAACCATTTGCGATCGGCTACGAACTGATGATTACCGAACCGCAAAGGTGCGCAGTCGTTACAATAGAAAGAAGACAGCTTTATAGGTATAATCGGTGATTTCCCTTCATTGGCAGCATAGGGTTGGTTCCCAGAGAGATTGGGTTTGGCGCGGCTGGCAAACTCGTTATACTTATATTCGCTCGGATATTAAGACTAGTACGCCGCTGATTTTGTTGCATGGGTTTGGTACTTCAATTGGACACTGGCGCAACAATTTGGCTGTGTTGGGCGAGTCTCATACTGTCTATGCTTTGGATATGCTGGGTTTTGGCGCTTCGGAAAAACCTGCAATTAATTACGATGTGGCGCTGTGGGTAGAGCAGGTTTATGATTTTTGGCGGACTTTTATTCGTACTCCTGTGGTTTTAATTGGCAACTCTACTGGTTCGCAGGTGACTTTAGCAGCAGCAGCTATGCATCCTGAGATGGTGCAAGGTATAGTAATGCTGAGTTTGCCCGATTTGTCAGTTAGAGAAGAAGCTGTACCAAAATTATTACGTCCGGCGATCGCTGCTATTGAAAATCTGGTTGCTTCGCCGCTACTACTTAAAACTATATTTCGGGTAGTACGCAGACCGAAAATTGTTAAGCGCTGGGCAAGTTTGGCTTATGCCAATAGTGAAGCTGTGACTGATGAATTAGTAGATATTTTAGTTGGTCCGGCTCAAGATCGTGGTAGTGCTAGCGCTTTTGCTGGGATACTAAGAGCGATGATGGGTTCTGCGTTTGGTCCTAGTGTCAAAAATGTATTGCCAAGTTTAAAGATTCCGATATTGTTAATTTGGGGGCAGCGCGATCGCATGGTTCCTCCTATTTTTGCCCGTCAGTTTGCTGAGTATAATCCTGAGTATGTGCAATTATTAAGTCTGGAAAATGCCGGACACTGCGCTCATGATGAATGTCCAGATGAGGTTAATGGGGCGATTTTGGAATGGGTTGAGAGCTTTAGGAGTATGAGGCGGTTGTAAACCGCGTCTCCATAACTAAATTATCTAAGATGGGGCGGTTGGAAACCGCACGCCAGGCTACACGGGCGGGGGGAAAATACGCACGTAGCTGGCTCGTCTGCCTACGCGGACTAACAAATAGAAATTTTCCTATACATTAGACCTCTTGCATGAATATGAATGCTCACCTCTTAAAAGTTTGTAGTTGCGCTTTAGCGCACTGGTATGGCGCTAAAGCGCAACTACGAACAAAGCTGCATTTGCGCTCTTGAGCATTCGCGCAGGAGGTCTATTAGTTGGGTATTAGGGCGTTTGCAAAAGTTCTCCTACCTCTGCATTTCTACTCTCTTCTGCTTCATTGGCTGCTAGCAAAAGGCTAAGGCTACCGATCGCATGGTTGGTTTCTTGTAAGGCGCGGCTGGCTTCTTGTTTGAAGGCGTTGCGAGTAGTTTCAAATTCGCGTTTGAGGGCTGCTCGATCTTTTTGGGCTACTAGATGCGCTAGACGAGTATATGTTGCTGCTAATCTGCCGATCGCTTGACGGCGTTCTTCGGCGGTGAGCATGATGTCTACGTACAAGGATGAATCTTGGGCAAATAAGCGGCTAACTATATCAATTTCTAAGCGATAGAGAGGGCTTGCGAAGTCTAAACTGCGGCTGATGTCTATGCCTTCTTCAGCGAGAAATACGCCTAAACTAAATGTGGAAAAGTGACGGATTGCTTGAATGGCGATCATCATGCGATCGTGTTCTTCTGGCGTACAAGTAATGAGTTTGCCGCCTCTATGGGCAATTAAATCTAACAACCACTGAAAAGCTTGCTGCTCTCTTACTGGACAAACTACAACGTTTTGCGATAGAAAAGATTGCACTCCAGGACCAAACATTGGATGCAAGCTCAAAATCGGTCCTTTGTGGTGCGCAAGTAAAGCTTCGACTATAGGAGTTTTAATACTAGTAATATCAGCTAGGACTGTATTTGCATTGAGGTAGGGCGCGGTTTGGGCTATTACGTCTATTGTGCGTTCGATCGGGACGCAGATTAATACAAGTTCTGCTTGCTCTAGTAGTTGTTCGGGGTTATCCCAATCTTTGCGCCCAAAAACACTAACATTATGGCCTGCTAATGATAGCTCTTGGACGAAAAAGCTTCCTAAACTGCCATTTCCGCCAATTACAACTATATTTCGCGGTTTAACGCCATTCGAGGCTGTAGGTTTGGCGATCGCAGCAGCGCAGCTAGTCGTAATACTTTGCCAAACAAACTCTGGTACTCCAGTTTGCGCCAGCAGTTGATTAATATCTGGCGATTCTGTTTGTAGGGGTAGGTTTGATGCGTTTAAAATAGCAATTTTTTTACTAAGTAGCTCGATCAATTCTCGATCGATTGCTTGCAGCATCTCTGACATAGCGATCGCACTCCAAGGGTGAATAATAGTTTTGAGTGCTAAGTTTTGAGTTTTAAGTTAACTTAGCACTCATTTTCAAAACTACTTTATTGGCGTATAAATCTATTGCATGAACTTGACTAGTTGCTCTAACTTTGACCAAGCCGCGCCACTACTGAGGATGTCATTAGCGATCGCAATGCCTTGTTTGTAATCTCCAGGCTCGATTGCACCGCCTACTTGTAAGGCTAAGGCTGTATTCAAAGCCACTACGTCTTGTTGCGCCCTTGTGCCTTTACCTTGCAATACGTTTCTGAGAATTTCAGCATTTTCCGCTACATCCCCGCCGCGAATTTCGTCTGTTGCTGCTGTTTGTAGACCTAATTCTTCAGGGTTTAATGTTGTGAGGTGGACTTGCTTGTTATCTAAGACAGCTAGATCGTTGATATCTGCTAATCCTGCCTCGTCTAACTTTTCTCGTCCACGCACAACGATCGCTTTTTGCGTACCTAGTTGCGATAATGCTTTAGCAATCGTTTCTACTAATGCTGGATCGCACACGCCAATAATTTGCCCTGTTGGCTGCAAAGGATTAACTAGTGGACCTAGTAGATTAAAAATAGTCCGTACCTTTAAAGTTTTGCGTAAAGGCGCTACAGCTTTGAGGGCAGGATGCCACCCTGGCGCAAAGAGAAAGGTAATACCGACTTCATGGACTGCGGCTGTAACTTTTTCTGGGTCAGAATTGAGGTTTATGCCCACAGCTTCTAATACATCTGCCGAACCCGTTTTACTTGATGCGGAACGGTTGCCATGTTTAGCAACTTTGACTCCACAAGCAGCAGCAACGAAGGCTACAGCAGTAGAAATATTGAAAGTGGATGCCCCATCTCCGCCAGTTCCGCAGGTATCGATTAAGGGAGTAGTGAGGGAAAATTTATTAGTCGGAATTGACGATTGGGCGTGTAAAACCTGCGCCATTCCGACTAATTCCTCGGCTGATACTCCTTTAGCTTGAATTGCCGCTAAAATTGCGCCCGACAGCACGGGGGGTATGTCCTCTATCAGCCAGCCTTGCATCAAATCAGCCGCTTGAGGAATACTGAGACTTTGCCCGTCTAAAATTTGTTGCAACAAACTAGACCAAGCAATAGTATCAACAGAAGTTAAATTTGGAGCTTGAGTTATGGCTATCATGGCGTATTTCTAGTTATTGAGCGATTAGCAATCGCACTGGAAAGAGCAATACAAGAGGGAGATTTGCCAGTGACCAGTTATGCAGTTATTAGCGAATATTCACTCTCACCTGGTCACTGGTCACTGTTAAACTGGTCACTGATTTAGTCGTGGTGCAAGGCTTTAGCTACTGTTTGTACATCTTTGTCGCCTCGCCCTGAGCAGTTGAGGACGATTTTGGGGCTGCCTGTAAGCTGCGGGCAAAGAGTGTCTAAATATGCGATCGCATGAGCAGTTTCTAGGGCGGGAATTATCCCTTCGCGTTGCGATAGTAGTTGCAAGGCAACTAATGCTTGTTCGTCGGTAACGCTGTAATATTCAGCCCGTCCAACTTCTTTGAGAAAACTATGCTCAGGACCTACGCCAGGATAATCTAAGCCAGCGCTAATTGAATGTGCCTCAACTACTTGTCCGTCTTCATCTTGCAACAAGTAACTCATTGCTCCATGCAATACACCAACTCGCCCTTTTGTCAAGGTAGCAGCGTGTTTTTCTGTATTTACGCCTTCGCCTGCTGCTTCAACACCAATTAATCTGACATTGGGTTCGCGGACAAATTCATGAAATAGTCCCATTGCATTAGAACCACCACCAACACAAGCTAGGAGAATATCAGGCAATCCGCCCCATTTTTCCATTGCTTGCCAACGAGTTTCTTGTCCGATTACGGCATGAAAATCACGTACTAGCATTGGGTAAGGATGAGGACCTGCGACAGAACCGAGAATGTAGTGAGTGTTTTCTACGTTTGTTACCCAATCTCTAATCGCCTCTGATGTTGCATCTTTGAGGGTTCCAGTTCCGGCTGATACTGGGCGCACTTCTGCCCCCATAAGCCGCATCCGAAATACGTTTAAGCTTTGACGTTCCATATCTTGAACGCCCATATAAATCACGCAGTCGAAACCAAAACGAGCGCATACTGTAGCTGTAGCGACTCCGTGTTGTCCTGCACCTGTTTCGGCAATAATCCGCTGCTTGCCCATGCGTTTTGCGAGTAAAACTTGCGCCAAGGCGTTATTAATTTTGTGAGCGCCTGTATGGTTTAAGTCTTCGCGTTTGAGGTAAATTTGGGGGCTGCTATTTGCTGTGGCGTAGTGCGCTGTAAGGCGTTCGGCAAAATATAAGGGTGTAGGACGACCGACATAATCTTTCAGCAGTCCTTGTAATTCTGTTTGGAAGTCTGGATCGTTGCAGTATTTGTCAAAAGCTGCTTCTAGTTCCTCAAGCGCAGGCATGAGGGTTTCGGGTACGTACTTACCTCCGAACTTGCCAAATCTACCGAGGGCATCTGGTCTTTTGGGATCTGATGCGGTTATATCGTAAATTTCTTGAATGCTGACCACTACTTAAAATCCTCTATATTTAGCTAAATTACTAGACTTAGGCTACTACTGTTTGCTTTGCAGGGGCGATCGCGCTTTTCAATTCTTGGCACAGTTTTTCTACTGCTTGCAATCCCTCTTCTGGTGTACCACTAGATAGGGCTTTAACAAAGGCGCTACCAACAATTACGGCATCAGCGCCCCATTCTTTAACTTGACGTGCTTGTTCGGGCGCAGAGATGCCAAAGCCTACACCAATGGGTTTGTCTGTGACTTGGCGCATCTCAACTAACAAGTCTGCAACTCTACTTTGAATTTGAGATCGCATTCCAGTTACGCCTGTAACGCTGACTAGATAAATAAAGCCTTGGGATTTATTGGCGATCGCATCTATCCTAGTTTGAGAACTTGTAGGCGCGACTAATAAAATTAATTCGATACCCCAGTTAGCAGCAGTATTAATTAATTCGTCTGCTTCTTCTAAAGGTAAATCTGGTACAACTAATCCTTTTACGCCCACACTAGCAATTTGCTCTAGAAATGCGCCAATACCTCTATTTAAAATTGGATTGTAGTAGGTAAAAAGAATTATCGGTGACTGCAATTTGGGACTAACTTCTTGCAACATCTCTAGCACTTGCTCTAACTTAGTTCCTTGTTGCAAGGCGCGAGTTGCAGCAGCTTGAATTACAGGTCCGTCAGCCAAAGGATCGGAGTAGGGAACGCCTAATTCGATTAAGTCTGCACCATTGCGGTCTAGAACTTGTAAAGCCTCGGCTGTAGTAGCTAGATCCGGATCGCCAGCAGTGATAAAAGGGATTAAGGCGCACTCTTGGCGCTGGCGTAAAGATTTGAGGCGTTGAGAAATAGCGTTCATTTTAATGTTTCACCTGAGCAAAAGTTAGAAGTTAGAAGTCAAAAGTCAAAAGTATAATATTTATCCCATAAATGGTTGCTGGAATAGTAACGCTGTTAGCGATTTAGTAGACTTTGGACTGCTTGTTGTATGTCTGGTTGTTTGACTAAAGATTCTCCCACCAAAACGCTGCGAACTCCAGCTTTGGCGACTAGAGATAAATCGTCAGGGGTAAATAAACCAGATTCGCTGACAGTAGTGATGCCTAAACTGTGCAATTGTTGCCTTCTACTTACCATTAACTGCTGCGTAGTAGCTAAATCTACTGTAAAAGTATCCAAATCGCGGTTATTGATTCCTACTAAGCGTAGTTGAGAATGTAATACGCGATCGAGTTCAGCTAGGGTATGTACTTCTACCAAAGCTTCCATACCCAATGAGTGGATGATGCTGAGATAATCTCGAATTTGGTCGTCAGATAAGATAGCTGCAATTAGCAGCACTGCATCAGCGCCCGATACTCGTGCTAAGTATATTTGATACGGGTCGATGATAAACTCTTTACATAACAGTGGTAAAGCTACGTTTTGACGAACTAAGCGCAGATTGTCAAAACTACCTTGAAAGAAGTGGCTGTCAGTTAGGACTGATAGACAAGCTGCACCCCCGCGTTCGTAAGCTTTGGCGATTTCTACAGGGTCAAAGTCAGCGCGAATAACACCTTTACTAGGCGATGCTTTTTTGACTTCAGCAATTAGGCTAGGATTGCTAGAACTATTTTTTAAAGCACTGAGAAAGTCTCGTACTTTTGGGGCAGCGATCGCTTGGCGTTGTAAGTCTGCTATGCTTAACTGCTGGCGCATTTGGGCAATTTCTTGCTCTTTTTGCTGCACGATCTTGGCAAGAATATGGTGCGTATTCGCCTGCGTAACCGTCACTATATCCTCCTGTTTTGATGGTGTTAATTTGTTGTAGAGACGTTGCAGTGCAACGTCTCTACATTATTAGCGGTGATTATTTCAGGGACTAGATAGAACACCATCTGATAGTTGACCGTTCAATATTTGGCGTTCTTGAGGTCTGTCTTTGGCGTAGGTGAAAATAACATTGGAAATAATCGCTAGCCCCGCTTCTCCTGCTAGAGTCATAATTGATTCTGGATGAAACTGGACGGCAGCAATGGGTAAGGTTTGGTGTTCGATACCCATAATTACATCATCGTGAGAAAGTGCCGTTACTTTTAGTTCTGGTGGCAGTTTTTGCGGTAAAGCAAACAATGAGTGATATCTACCCACCTCGAAAGATTCTGGTAAGTCTTGGAATAAACCAGAATTGGGGTCTGTAACAATAATCCGCGATGATTTGCCGTGCTGGGGATAGTCGAGAACTCCTAATTCGCCCCCGAAAGCTTCAACAATGCCTTGCAAGCCTAAGCAAACTCCAAAAATAGGGATTTGACGGCGAATACAAGCTGCAACGGTATCTGGTACACCAAAATCGCGGGGTCGTCCTGGGCCTGGAGATAAAACTACTAAGTCTGGATCTTCAGTATCAAATACTGATTCGGAAAAGCCGTGACGCAAAGTTGTCACAGTTGCCCCAGTTTGACGAATATAGTTGGCTAGGGTGTGAACGAACGAGTCTTCATAGTCAATTAGTAAGACGCGCTTGTTATAAGTGCCACTAATTGGCGATCGCTCTTTAATAATTTCGCGCTCGGGAACTGGGCTGCTACTTGCTGCTTGTTTGGCGCAGCGAATTGTCTCAAATAATGCTGCGGCTTTGGTTCTAGTTTCTTTTTCTTCGGCTTCTGGCAATGAATCATACAGCACTGTAGCACCTGCTCGGACTTCGGCGATTGAATCTTTTAGCCGGATAGTCCGCAAAATCAAGCCTGTATTTAAGTCACCGTTGAAGGTCAAACAGCCTACTGCACCGCCGTACCACCGCCGGACGCTATGCTCGTGCGCCTCTAGAAACTGCATTGCGGCTCGTTTGGGTGCGCCTGTGACTGTAACTGCCCAAGTGTGAGTCAAAAAAGCATCTAAAGCATCAAATTCAGGTCTTAGCAAGCCTTCTACGTGATCTACTGTGTGGATCAAGTGGCTGTACAATTCAATTTGGCGGCGACCAATTACTCTTACCGAACCAGGTTCGCAGATTCGCGACTTGTCGTTGCGATCTACGTCTGTACACATAGTCAATTCGGCTGCATCTTTGTTGGAGTTGAGCAATAGCAGAATTTGCTCTGCATCGTCTATAGCATCTTGTCCTCGGCTAATTGTGCCGCTAATAGGACAAGTTTCGATTCTTCTGCCTTCAACTCGGACAAACATTTCTGGAGATGCACCAATTAAGTACTCTCCCCCCAGGTTAAATATGAAGCCGTAAGGGCTGGGATTGATTTGCTGTAAGGTTTGAAATAATTTGCTGGGAGATTCTGCACACTCTTCAAAAAAGTTTTGGCTGGGAACAACCTCAAATAAATCTCCGCGCCGGAAATACTCTAGTGCTGCTTGCACTTTGCTAGCATATTCGCCTGGTGCGTGATCGACGCTTTGCGCGGGAACTAAGCGATCGCCTCTGTAATCAATCGACTCGCCAATGCGGGGTAAATCAACTGTGCTACCATGATCTGTTTCAAATTCGTACTGCAATAAATACGCGCTTTGCAAGTAGTAGTCAACAATGACAATTTCGTCTGGGAGATAAAGTACGACATCGCGCTGATCTTCTGGGCGATCGCGCAATTTGGCAATTGACTCAAACTGATATACCAAGTCATAGCCAAACGCGCCGTACAACCCTAAATGTTCATCTTCGTGGCTGGCAAAAACGTGTAACAGTTCGCGGACTATTGTAAATGCTGAAGGTTGTTTGCTGCGTTCTTCTTCTGTAAATGATTCGTCTGTTTGCTTAACAGCGCCAGCAATACAGCTTTCATCTACTGTTACTTGCTCAAGTTGCGAGTTTTTGGTTAGACGTTCGGCAAGAAAGGGCAAAAGTAGCTTGCCGCGTGCGTTTAGTGCTTTTAACGTGAAAGAGCGATCGCACGTACTCAGTTCGAGCGGTGGATTGACAAATCCCATCGCCCATCTTTTATACCTACCTGGATATTCGTAGCTGCTGCCTAACAAGCCGCCACGCTGCGAATTTAGGCTCCACAAAATATCTTCAAGGGCAGTCTCCATCACTACCTCAGTGACGGAGCGAGATATGCTAATGCCGCTTTTTGTTACATAGCAGTGGGAATCGAACATCATGGGCAATTTCTCTGATTACTGCTTGGATATGGGGACAAGTGCGATCGCTTTTTCACCAATCTAATTTTGAATGGTAAATAGGCTAACACTGTTACAGCCTTTTTAAGTAATAATATATGTTCGCCAAGTTACTATTTACTAGATTTCACAATCAATAAATTACTATCACTACCAAATATAGAAATTAATTTCTCAATCTCTATTTCGCTAGAGATATTTAGTGCAGTTACTATCTCTATGCTAAAAAGCTGTTCTGTATGCAAGATTAAATGATATTAATAACTATTTACAATGAAGTTTCTTTTGATGAACGTATCATTTTTTTTGATTTTCTAAATTACTAGAATCTCTTGTTAATTTATTAAGTACGCATCTAGACAAGACTTACTTAAATTTGTTTTGCAATCTCTCTTTAGACAGATATTGATAATTTTAAATAACTAGTTTTTAAAGAAAAGGGGCGGTTGGAAACCGCGTCTACACCTTGGCGAAGTCCGCCTGCGCGGACTTAGAGAACTTTTAAATAAATCAAATGTATATGTTGAGAAATTCACATCAAGTCTAATACTTAATTTTTAGGCTACGGATGCAGGTTTCAACTGATATGTTTTTACTATTTAGTTTTGAAGATGTTGCAAAATTAAGCCACAAACATCAGTGGCAGCGATCGCACTTGTATCTGATAAGTTGCTATTTTGACTAATAAATAATGGCTCTTCCTGTGGGGGAACATTAATAGAACCATGTGAACCGCGAACTAAAGATGCATCTAAAGGAATAACATCCATTAAATAGCGAAAGCCTAGCTTTTTCTTCAGTAGTTTCGCGCCAACATTAAGCAAAGGAAATTTAAATTGTGGGTTGATAAAAAGTTCTACAGGATCGTATCCAGGTTTACGGTGAATATCTACAGTTGGGGCGAAATCAGGGGCAAAGCGATCGCTTAACCAATAATAATAAGTAAACCAACACTCAGGTGCAGCGATCGCTACCAATTCACCAGATCTAGCATGATTGAGATGATAGGACTGTTTCTCTTCTGCTAATACCTGCGCGACACCCTCTGTGGCTTCTAATATGCCCTGTACTTTAGAAATATAAGCTGGATCGTTTACATAGATATGGGCAATTTGATGATCGGCAACAGCAAAAGCAATACTTGCACCTGGATCTAATAATTCTTTGCCTAATTCTTCGCGCACTTGCAATAAGCCATTTTCTCGCAGCACGCGATTGAGGTGAACTGGGCGCGAAACTTCGGATATGCCATATTCTGATAAAACAATAACTTGAGTATTGCGAGATTGGTAGAAACTAATTAGATCGGCGCAAACTGCATCTATTTCTTGCAAGTCTTGGGCGATTCTAGGATCGTTAGGTCCAAAGCGCTGCAAGCAGTAATCTAAATGAGGGAGATAAACTAACGTCAAAGTCGGACTATAGCGTTCTTCAGTCCATTTTGCAGACTCTGCAATCCACTTACTAGACGCAATCGAAGTTTTCGGACCCCAAAAACTAAATAAAGGAAATTGCCCTAAATCAGCGTTAAGATGCGATCGCATATCGCTAGGCTGAGTATAGATATCAGGAATCTTTCTACCATCAGCCGGATACATCGGGCGCGGCGTAACGGCATAATCCGCCGACGAGTACATGTTGTACCACCAAAATAAGTTGGCACAAGTAAACGTTGGATCGATCTTTCTAGCCATTTCCCATAATTTGGGAGCTTGCACTAGTTTATTTGACTGCCGCCAAAATTTGACCTCGCATTCATCTCGGAAATACCAGCCATTAGCAACAATGCCATGTTCGTCAGGCAATTTGCCAGTTAGATAAGTAGCTTGTGCCGAACAAGTTACAGCAGGCAATACGGGTTTAATATTAGTTAATTGTCCTTGACTTGCCCACCGCGATAAAAAAGGGGTGCGATCGCCTAATAAGCTAGACGTTAAGCCAACAACATTAAGCACTACTGTCTTTTGCATAATATCTAACTTTTAACTTTTGACTTTTGACGTGCGGATTTTGAAGGAAACCTCCATGCATTAGATAGAGCGTTAACTTTTGACTTTTGCCATCACCCACTCATACTCTCTTTGAATAGAAGCTAGCAAATCAATTTTCATTTCGCTGGGTAATACATCCCAGGTATAAGTTTCAATTTCCAAGTGCTGACATACAGGATTTTCTTGGAGCAAATCTAAAACAGAAATAATATCGTCTTGAGTAGACTGCAACACCTGATAATCATGGATAAAAATCGGTACGTGGAAGTGAGTTCGCCACTCTTTAGCCTGAGAATTTTCTAAATATGGCAAAGCTGCTACTAAATCGGGGTAATGATGCAAAGAACCATCATCCCAACGCTCAATTACCTGATGCAGATAAGTAGATTCAGCAAAAGGACGCAATCTTTCTAATAACAACTGCCTATTATTAGATAAAGCAACCTGAATTGCTGCGCTAAGTTGAATCTTGCCGATTTTGATGCCTGTTGCCTGAAAAGAAGCAAAAACGGCGGCTGGATCTTCATATTCCACCGCAAAATGACAAGTATCGTAGCAAATGCGGATGTAATCTAACAGATGCGCCTCAGCTACTTCTAGGGCAATTCCTAGATATTGGGCTAGATATGCTCCGCCTATAGGTAATAACCATTTTTGAAAAAACTCAACTACTTCAGCCGCATTTTCAATCAAGCCATCCGGTTCTGGTTCAATATCGATATGTATGAGTTTTCCTGTCTGCTGACGAATTTTGATTAGTTCGGCGCACAGTAAGGCAAAATGACGACAACTGTCTTTAAATACTAGTTCGCAGGCAGCTTTATCTTCCTGCCACCAAGGCTTATAAGACAAAGGTAAAGTTGAAATTCCTCCATCTATTCCTGCTGGCAATAAAACTGAGAGAATCTTTGCCAAGTTTAAGGTATATTCCAACCGTTCAGGCTTAGTCCAATCAGGCGCATAAACTTTATCTTTGACAACCTGATTGTGGAATCCGCCGTAGGGAAAACCATTTAAGGTAAATACATACAAGTTTTGAGCATCTAACCAAGATTTAAACTGAGTTAGGTTGTCTTTTTCTAGCAACTCTTGCGCTGCAATATTTGCTAAACGCAGTCCTATTCCAAATGGTTGATCTGGCGACAAACGCGACTTTAAGACAGGGATGTATTGCTGTAAATTAGCAAGGACTTCGTTCCATCCTTCTCCAGGATGAATGTTGGTGCAATAAGTTAGATGCAAACTATTGTTGCTGATCTTCATGACTACTTTAAGAGCGCTGAAGCGCAACTACTAACTAACTTACTAATAGCTTGCCAATACAAAGGCACATCTACTTCATGCACTTCTAAGCCTCGCCCTACGCCTTGCAACAGCATCAAAGTCAACTCTCCCCCCAAATGCTCTCGAAATTCTGTTAGCCCCGCCAAGAGGCAGCGAGAGGGCTGGGGATGAGTTAGTTGTTCGGCAAGTTCTGGCACAGACAAAGTAAACCCGATCGCCTCAAGTGTATCCAAAATTTGCTGCCACTCTCTACGCGAAAGCAGCCCAGCTAAATAAGAATAAGTGCTATCTAAAGCAATACCTATAGCTACGGCTTCACCATGACGCAACCGATAATTTGTCAAGTGTTCTAACCTATGCGCCGCCCAATGACCGAAATCTAGCGGGCGGGATGAACCTCTTTCAAAAGCATCGCCACTAGTAGCAATATGTTCTAAATGCAGTTGGGCGCAACGATAAATCAATTGTTGCATCGTCTTCATGTCGCGTTGCGCTAGTTTCTCGGCATTAGACACGATAAATTCAAAAAAGTCTGCATCCTTAATTAAAGCTACCTTAACAGCTTCAGCAATACCCGAGCGCCAATCACGATCGTCTAGCGTTTCTAACCAAGCAAAGTCATTTAAAACAGCATAGGGAGGAGCAAAACTACCTAAAAAGTTCTTCTTGCCAAAAGCATTGATGCCATTTTTCACGCCCACGCCAGAATCATTTTGTGCCAATACTGTTGTGGGAATGCGAATCAGGCGAACGCCTCGGTGCGCCGTCGCTGCCGCATAGCCTACCATATCTAAAACTGCTCCACCACCGATCGCCAAAACATAAGAATGGCGGCACAAACCTACATCGTTAATTACTTGGTGGATTTGCTCTAATAGCTTAGGATCGTTTTTGGCGGCTTCTCCCCCAGGAACGACTATCGGCTCGGTAGCTAGAGTTACATTATCGCTCCAACAGTTGGTATAGGCTGTTATTTGCTCAATTAAATCTTGATAATGGGGCAGTAAGCCAGAATCTACCAGCGCGATCGCTCTTTTTGTCCCTAGTTCGCCATCGGCGGCTATAACCTCCGCCAGCATGGGATTATCTAACTCAAATAATCCGGTCGTAAATAGCACGTCATAGTCGAAAGTGACAGGAACTCGTTGCCGAATTGGTTGCGGATTGTATGTATGCTTGCGCTTAATGTCAATGATCATAATTTTTAGATAATTGCTTTAATTGATGCTTGCTGCAATGCTTGGATAAATACTTCTACTGACTGCGAACCATTAACGTTGATGCGATCGCCAATGCGGAAAAATGGCACGCTGTTAATACCTTGTTGTCTTGCTGCTATTGCTTGCGCCATAACTTCAGCTAGGGCTGTGTCACCGCTCAATTGCTGGCGTAGTTGGGAAGTGTCAAAACCAAAACTTTTAGCCAAATTGACAAGAGTTTCAACTTCGCCAATATTCAAACCATCTTCAAAGTAAGCTTGATAAATTGCTTCGACGACAGCACTTTTGTCTTGTTCTGGTGTCAGCGCAATTAGCCGATGCGAAAGAGTTGTGTTGACAGCCAAAGGCATATTCGCAAAGTCTAACTTAACGCCAGCTTTTTCACCTGCTTGTTTGGTGTAGCTAAATAGCCGAGATAATTCTTGCTCTCCTATACCTTTGCGCGCCGTCATAAATGTGCGAAAGTCAATGCCTTCACTTGGAATAGTGTCATCCAACAAAAAAGGATGCCAGCGGATAGTTATTGTTTCATCTAGTTGTGAAAGTGCGATCGCTTCAAAGAGATATTTTTTGCCAATTCGACACCAAGGACAAGCCGTATCGTGAAAAACGTCAATAAACATAATTTATATACA
>QQTW01000893.1_pt1 | contig 19991 bp, 25 predicted proteins | sample 1904831 | NCBI WGS metagenome assembly QQTW01 (sample SAMN09435610, study PRJNA476489) | Subsurface metagenome, whole genome shotgun sequencing project. | reverse complement strand
ACGCACCGTTTGGTAAGAATTTCGCCTTTTAATGCCAACGATAAGCGGCAAACAAGTTTTGCTGGCGTAGAAGTGATGCCGCTGATAGACAACTCCGTACAACTAGATATTCCTGACAAGGATCTAGAAATTACAACTTCCCGTGCTGGCGGTAAAGGCGGACAAAACGTCAACAAAGTTGAAACTGCTGTACGGATAGTACATATCCCGACAGGAGTTGCTGTGCGTTGTACTCAAGAACGCAGTCAGTTGCAAAACAAAGAAAAAGCGCTGGCAATTCTCAAAGCTAAGTTACTAATTATTGCTGAAGAACAACGCGCCCAAGAAATAGCAGAGATTCGCGGCGATATGGTTGAGGCGGCTTGGGGCAATCAAATCCGCAACTACGTATTTCATCCGTACCAAATGGTCAAAGACTTGCGTACTAATGTAGAGACGACAGCTATTACTGATGTTATGAATGGGGAAATAGATTTGTTCATCCAGGCATATCTCCGCCAGGAAAATCAACTAGTAGCAACCGACTCGTAATAGCTAGCTGTTACATTTATGAAGGAATTAGTTGGTCTTTTACCACGACTTTAAAATATGAACACATCACCAACAGAATCAAAACCAAGTACAACCGAGGCTAAACCAAGCTATATAAAGCTGGCGATGCGCAATATGGTCCGTAAGGGGGGGACTTCAATCCAACACTTTGCCGTGACAGCGATCGCTTTATTTGCCGTCTTGGTGGGACTTGCCTACCTTACCCGCTAATGGAATTTGAATTAAGCGTTCAAGAGTGTTCGCAGGGCGATCTCGCGATCGCATCTGATACTTGGGAACAGTGGTTTGACCTATGGCTGCAAGATTTGCAGCCGCAATTGCCACCTGCCAAAGCTTACGAACTTAGCCTGCGCCTAACTGACGATGAGGAAATAAAATCCCTCAATCATCAGTATCGCCATCAAGATAAACCTACAGATGTATTAGCTTTTGCGGCTTTAGAAGTAGATTTTCCGCAATTTGAACAAATGCGATCGCACATGCCCCTATATCTAGGTGATATTGTTATCTCTGTAGACACTGCAACTCGCCAAGCTGCTACGCAGGGACATACACTGAAAACTGAGTTAGCTTGGTTAGCAGCGCACGGTTTGCTTCACCTTTTAGGCTGGGATCATCCCGATGACGATAGCCTGATGCAGATGTTAGATAGGCAAGCTGTTTTGCTACAACTAATTGAACTTGCCATCGATTAATTGCCCAACTTTTCTGTTGTCGTCTCTCTATGTCTCAAAACCTTCCGTCATCAACGCCTAGCCCGCCCGAAAAGGTTGTGACAAAGCGAGAGTTTTCTTGGCAAGTGGCTACCAATTTATTTGTTAGTTTCAAATATGCTTGGTTCGGGATAAGTTACGCTTTTGGGACGCAGCGCAATTTTCGCATTCATGTATGTTTGGGCGTTTTGGCGTTGGGATTAGGAGTATTTTTGCATTTGCGATCGCTAGAAATGGCAGTAATTGGACTAACTAGCGGTCTTGTCTTGGTAATGGAGTTATTAAATACAGCGATCGAGTCTGTTGTTGATTTGACTGTGAAGCAGTCTTACCACGACTTGGCAAAAATTGCTAAAGATTGTGCTGCTGCTGCTGTTTTAGTCTCAGCGATGGTTGCGGTTTTAGTTGCGGGAATGTTGTTGATGCCGCCTTTGATGGTTGTAATGAAGTCTGTTTGGAGATGAGGGGATGGGGAGATGGGGAGATGGGGAGATGAGAATTTTGCTGCTTGTTACTTGTCTTCTTCCTAGTGAGTTTTATAGATAAAGACTGAGGAGAATTGAGTTTTGATTATAGTTATTGATAATTACGATAGCTTTACTTATAACTTAGTGCAGTATTTGGGAGAATTAGGGGCTGAATTTCCTGTTGCTAGTGATATTCAAGTTTATCGCAACGACCAAATTTCTTTAGACCAGATTCGCCAATTGCAGCCTGCGGGTATAGTTATTTCTCCAGGTCCTGGTCGCCCAGATGATGCGGGAATTTCTTTGCAAATAATCCAACAATTAGGACCAACCTTACCAATTTTGGGCGTATGCTTGGGACACCAAAGTATCGGACAAGTCTTTGGCGGTAATATTGTTTCTGCGCCTGAGTTGATGCACGGGAAAACTTCTCAAGTGACGCATACGGGAGTAGGGGTGTTTCGCGGCTTAGATAACCCCATGACCGCAACTCGGTATCATAGTTTAGTTATCGATCAGCAAACTTGCCCCCAAGTGCTGGAAATTACGGCTTGGGTTGATGATGGAACTATTATGGGTGTCAGACACAAAAACTATCCCCATATTGAAGGAGTCCAGTTTCACCCAGAAAGCGTGCTAACGGATTTGGGAAAGCAGTTGTTACGCAACTTCCTGGCACAATTAGAGTCAAGATAATTCGTATTTAGTCAATTCATTAAATTAATTACGAATTATTAAGGTGTGACGGAGAAATTAATGAAAAGACGACAGATGTTAGGCTACACGGGAGCAGGTTTAGTAACTACTTTATTTACTGAGGCGGCTTTAGCACAAAAAGGCGGTTTGTCTGTACAGTGGTTGGGTCATACTTGCTTTTTATTTAGTGGTGGCAATTCGCGAATTTTGGTCAATCCGTTTCAAACGATTGGTTGTACTGCCAAGTATCGTCCGCCCAAGGTAGAAGCAGGGGTGGTGTTAATTAGCAGTCAATTGTTAGATGAGGGCGCAGTTGAAGGCTTACCAGGCAAGCCTCGCATAATTTACGAACCTGGTGTTTATCGCTACAACGACATTCAAATTCAAGGAATTACTACAGATCACGATCGCCAAGGCGGGAGAAGATTTGGCTCTAATGTAGTCTGGCGCTGGAATCAAGGCGGAATTAATATCTTGCATTTGGGTGGTGCGGCTGCACCAATTACTATTGAGCAAAAAATCCTGATGGGTCGTCCTGATGTACTATTTGTCCCAGTAGGCGGTGGGGCGAAAGCTTACAGCCCCGAAGAAGCAGTGCAAGCAGTGCGATCGCTTAATCCTAAGCTAATTGTTCCTACTCATTACAGTACCCAAGCGGCTGATGCTAGCAAGTGCGATTTAGCCCCTGTCGATCGCTTTTTAGAGTTGATGAGTGGCACTCCTATTCGTCGCGCCAATAGCGACACAATTACCATTAGTGCTGCTAATTTGCCGCCAAAGGGTATGGCAATTCAAGTTATGAGTTACAAATTCTAAGCCTAGTAGAGCTTGCGTTTCCTATACTGGTACAAAGGCTCTACATAACTTATCTATGCAAGCAGAATACCGCGATCGCCGTCAGCAATTAATGGCAAAAATTGGCAATGGCACTGCTATATTTCGCAGTGCGCCAATGGCAGTTATGCACAATGATGTTGAATATACTTATCGCCAAGATAGCGATTTTTTCTACTTAACTGGGTTTAATGAACCAGAAGCGGTAGCGGTTTTAGCACCCCATCATGAAGAACACCGTTTTATCTTATTTGTACAGCCAAAAGAACGAGAAAAAGAAGTTTGGACGGGCTATCGGTGCGGGGTAGAAGAGGCAAAAAACTTATATGGCGCGGATGAAGCTTACCCAATTGCCGAATTAGCAGAAAAGCTACCGCAGTATTTAGAAAAAGCTGACCGAATTTACTATCATTTAGGACGCGATCGCTCCTTTAATGAAACTATCCTCAAACACTGGCAGCGCTTAGTAGCGATGTATCCTCGGCGTGGTGTTGGTCCGATGGCACTGGAAGATAGTAATGTTATTTTGCATCCCTTACGGCTAGTTAAAAGCCCCGCAGAATTAGATTTGATGCGGCAAGCAGCGACTATTTCTGTTGAAGCTCACAATCAGGCGCGGGAAATTGCTCGTCCTGGGCGTTATGAGTACGAAATTCAGGCGGAGATGGAGCGGATCTTTCGCTTGCGGGGTGGAATGGGACCTGCTTATCCGTCAATTGTTGCTTCTGGGGCGAATGCGTGTGTATTGCACTATATCGAAAATAAGCGCCAGATGCAGGATAACGAGTTGCTGCTGATTGATGCGGGGTGTGCTTATGGTTATTACAATGCTGATATTACGCGCACGTTTCCGGTGGGGGGAAAGTTTACGCCAGAACAGAAGGCGCTGTATGAGATTACGCTAGAAGCGCAACTACGAGCGATTGAACAAGTGCAGCCTGGTAATCCTTATAATGCTTTTCACGATACTGCTGTAAGAGTTATTACTGAGGGGTTGGTTGAACTTGGTATTCTTAAAGGTGAAATCGATAAACTTATTGAAGAAGCCAAATATAAGCCCTTTTATATGCACCGTACTGGACACTGGTTGGGGCTAGATGTGCATGATGTAGGTGTTTACCAGCATGGCGAATCGGCGCATATCTTGCAGCCTGGAAATGTGCTGACGGTAGAACCAGGTATTTATATCGTTCCCGATACACAACCTGCTGAAGATCAGCCACAAATCGACCCTAGGTGGAGTGGAATAGGAATTCGGATTGAGGATGATGTACTAGTAACGGATACGGGACACGAAATTTTAACGGCTGGAGTTCCTAAGTTAGTTGAGGAACTAGAAAGCTAAAGTAAGCAGAGGGCAGGAATTTATGAAAGCTATGGTTATTACCGCTTTTGGCGGTTCTGAAGTCTTTGCCGAACGCGAGGTAGATAAGCCCACACCTGGCAAGAATGAGCTTTTAGTTAAAGTTTGTGCTACCTCCGTCAATCCTGCCGATATTGGTGTGCGTCAAGGTTTTTTTGGTAGAGCGATCGCGCTTCCCGCTATTCTTGGCTACGATGTTTCTGGTGTAGTTGAAGCAGTGGGCGCAGATGTCAAAGATTTTCGCGTCGGCGATGAAGTCTTCTACCCGATAGAAATATTTGCTGGTAGTGGTGGCAATGCCCAGTATCACGTCGCCCACGAATCAATTGTGACTAAAAAGCCCTCAAATCTATCGCACATAGAAGCTGCTAGCGTACCTGTAGCGGGTGGTACGGCATGGGCGGCGCTAATTACTAAGGCAGATATTCGGCTAGGCGAGACGGTGCTAATACATGGCGGTGCTGGCGGTGTAGGCTCTTTTGCTGTCCAAATCGCAAAAGCTGCGGGGGCATACGTTTATGCTACATGTGGCAGCTACGATATCGACTTAGTAAAGTCTATTGGCGCAGATAGAGCAATCGATTATCGCAACGAAAACTATATTGAGATTATTCAGCAGGAAACAGGCGGCAAAGGAGTTGATGTTAGTTTCAGCACTGTAATGGGCAAAGTCTTAGCTGATAGCTTGCAAGTAACTAAAAGTGATGGGCGGGCTGTAACTGTGACTGGTGTTGAGGGTGACTTGAATTTGGCAATTAGAAAAAATATTAGCGTTCATTTTGTCCATTTAGACAACCCGCGCCCGAAGTTGGCGGCGCTAAAGACGATTATTGAGAGAGGACAACTAAATCCTATTATTTGCCAGACTTTACCTTTAGAGCAAGTTGCTCAAGCACATCAAAAGCTGGAACAGGGTGGCGAAGGCGTTTATGGCAAGCTGGTATTAGAAGTAGCATAGATGCCGTTGTTTTCCTCTATACATTACTTTCTGGTGTCAGTATCAATCTTTAGACTAGCAGGCAATTTCTACCTCTTGACAGGTAATGTCATAGGTGCAGGTAGTTATTATCTAGACATAACGATTATGTATAGATTTGTTGAGGACTCTTGACAATGGAAACTCGCAATACTCAAGATTTGCTACCTGTTGCTAAGGAATATAATGGTATCGATCGCAATGCATTCATTCCAGGCTGGAATCCACAACAAGAGTTATGGAATGGGCGTTTCGCCATGCTAGGTTTTGTTGCTTACCTCTTATGGGATTTAGCAGGCTATAGCGTACTGCGTGATGTGCTTCATTTGGTTGGTTGAACTGTATCTGCAAGTTAAACGAACCGCCAAGTACGCCAAAAGAAAAACATAGAGTTAATAGTTTTACGGCAAGCATTCTTTGTCTGCAACAAATACTATAAAAGGCACTCTATTTGCCACCTGAATGCTTTGATCGGGTGGCTTTTAAGTTTGGTATTATCTACGTTTTTATAGATGTTAAATAAGAGGTTGCAAGCGCTTTTTTTGACAGTCTTGCCGTATTAGATACAATAACTGAGCAGCTTATAAGTAGTTGTTATACTTACTCTTTTATAACCTCTATTTAGATAGACAATCGTCCCTCCTTAAGAGAGAGGGTAGTAAAAATATTGAAAGTTACATTATTAATAGAAGCAAAACTTTCCGGCTTAAAAGTAGACTTAGCTACTAATTAAGTTCTTATGCTGTTTTACACTATTTGCTAACGAGATAATTTATCCAGTAAATGCTATGTCTACTAAGTTAAATCAAACTAATAAACTGGAAATTGTAGACGATCGCTTTGTAGAAGCATCTCTACTTATAACTAAAATCAAAAATGGTATCTGGAGCGTTGGTATTCCTTCTTGGGTTGTAGGAATTGCTGATAGAGGGGTTGCTTCCTTTGCTGATGGATACATATCTGCTGCTGAGATTTTTCAACTATTAACAGCTACTTTTTTATTTATAAGTTGGCTATATTTGAAGCCTGAAGAAGAATGGAATACTAGCAATTTAGGAGAGATAGAAAACTCCTGGAATGATACATATCCTCAGCAAAACGAAGTATTCTTAATCACTATTAAGAATAGAATGCTGGAACTGCAAAGCCAGCATAAGATTAGTCAAGAATATATCTTGCCTTTTCCTTATATTTGCCAAATCTATCACCTATTAAATTTGAAGCATTTGGAGAACGTACATAACTTTAGTCTAAATAACCTAAAAGTTATTGACGTAAACTATATCCGCGCTACAGATATAGGAGGAATGGTTAAATTCCAGACGGTGTTAGATTCTCCAGTTAACGCGCTAAGAATTTGGCGACAACCTATAGTGGAAGCGGGATTAATATTGCATACTCCCTATACTGTAGAGTTGAAAATTCCTGTTTACAATGGCAAGAATATAACTGTAATTTTTAATGCCTTGCCTCTAAATCCTCAAGAACATAAATTCTTTATAGATATCTACACAGATTTAGAATGGTCTAAGCCAGTATTACAAATACTCTTTCATTTTGCTGCCTGTCTAACGCTCTTTGAAGATTTACCATATTTACGCCAATTGGCAACAATTAATACAGAACGTCTGTTTAATTCAAGTAAAAATTCAGAGCGTAAAACAATGTGGTTGTTTAGAAGGTTTGTTGAGCTTTATGGTTCAAAGATAGAGCATACTAAAGCATTGAAAGCAAGCCAGTAGCGATCGCATACTCAAACAAAGTCAATAGATGAATCAACAAGCGATCGCAGAAGGACGCAGATAGACGCAGATGATAAACCCACTTGGCTTCGTACTGGTGAGGGTGAGGAAAGCACTCATATTATTCATACAAGAGGTCTAATCTGTATCAACTTTTACTATTAAAGTATTTTTTCTTCAACTTTTCCAACGCTCTCTGTGCGAATAATTTGGTAAGTCGCATTCTTGTTAAGCTTTCGATATTCCCTAAGTAATTTTGTTTGCAATCAAAAAAACTGTTAATATCTACTAATATTGTCTGCAAACGTTGAGTAATATTTCCTGCGCGATACTCAGCAAAGAATTGTTCTGGTGCGAATACTTTTCCAGTTTCTACTACATTCATTATCCGCTGCACGTCATATTCTTTGCTATATCCAGCAATTTTGTAGCAATTAAACCCAGGATCTAAGTAATCGGATAATCCGCCATTGATACTAGAAAAGACTTGACAGCCACAAGCCATAGCTTCCATCGGTTGCAACCCAAATCCTTCACTAACTCTTTGCATCGCCCAGTATTCAGCAGAATCGTAGAGATAAACTTTGGCGCGATTAAACAGCTTTGCTAAATCTTCTACATAGGAATCAACCACAAATACATTACAACGCTTTTGCAGTGCTGGTATTAGTTGTTGCATTAAATACTCTGAAGACTTGCGCTTTTGCACTAAAACATCAATATCTCGATTGAGATTAAGATTGCTAAATTCCTCAGAAATTTGATTAGGTAAGTAATAAATCAGGGAATTAGGCGACATTTGTCCCCAATAGCCCATCGTATTACGACTAACTGTGATGATGGGAATACTTGCAGGGAGTGTGAACCCATAGCCCGAACTGTGGGCGTGGTAGACGACATTGTAGGGTTGTAGTTTGGTTGCAAGTTTAGCGACATCAAATCCCCAACTAATCACAAAAATCGTATCATCAAGATTTTGCTGTTGGAGGATGTCATCGAGAAACAGCGTGTCTTTTTCCTTTTGGCGATAAGTTACGACATCAGCAGGGCAAATTCGCCCCGCAAGATTAAGAGTTTTTAACTCCGCCCACAACCCACCACAGGCAAATTTGCCACCTGTACCAGGAACCAAAAAGTACAATTTCCTCATGCCAGTTTCCTAGAGCGATCGCGCCACTTGGCGTTAATATTAGCTGAGTATGGTTGCAAACGTATATGGATAACGATTTATTGGCTTTTCTAGCGGGTGCGAGTTTACTGGTTATCTATCTAATTTTCTCCGCATCGACAGAAATGGGAACTAAGCTACCCTGGAAGAAATAGTAGCGTTTAAGAGGGTTTTATGAGCGATCCAGAAAAAAATACTATCAATATCGATCCAGGAACCTTACTATTGATTGCAACTGCGTTGATATTTTTGCCACTGCTGTTTACTGGTTTTTTGTCACAATAAGCGATCTCATTACAGTAGACTGTTGTCACTTGTAGTAAATTTTAAGGATTATCCAATGGATACCTTAGAGAATTATCGAGAAATTGTTACTAAAATAATTGAAGAATACGCCAGTTACAAACCTTCTCATGGTGAAATTGATCTTGAAGCAATAATTGATACTAAGCGCGATCGCTACGAGGTGATGCACGTTGCTTGGGATGGTCATCGGCGCGTACATGGTTCAGTAATTCATCTTGACATTATTAACGGCAAAATCTGGATTCAATACGATGGTACAACCCGCCCCGTAGCAGAGGCTTTGTTAGATGCTGGAGTCCCGCGCGAGGATATTATTTTAGGTTTTCATCCTGCCAAACTAAGACAATTTACTGACTTTGGCGTAGCGTGAATGTATAAAAATAATTTTTTTAGTCAGCTTTATTTTTATTAAGAATAAAATCACTTAGAGTTATTTTCTTTAATTTTTTTTGCTTTATACTCTGCTCTTTCCAGAACTAAGATGCAATATGTATAACTAAGTGCTACATTAAATTGTTTCTCTTCTTCAAACGGTTTATATATTATTCCAAGAATGGCTGAGATTCCTAATATTACAGATATTAAAGTGCTAATGTTGGCTCCAACAACTAAATAATTACCAAAAACAAGTACGCTATAAACAACTACTATAATAATTAGAAACGGAGTCAGATTGATAAGTACAGGCTTCCTATCTAAATGAGCATTGAGCTTAAATTTAAAATATTCTTTTCTAAGAATTATTTTCTTTTCATCAGCCATAGCTTTATCGCATATCTCACTAGCATATGTGTCAATGCTTTCAATTTATGTTTTAGAATTTCGCATAGCTAGCGGAAAATTTGAGGGAACTCTTACAATAGTAGTTCTATTATTATTTTTAAATAAATTATTTAAATACCAAATAAATTTTTTCGCCTGGGGTTGTCGTTTTTCATCTATTACTTTATTTTCTAAATATTCTACAATCTCGTCTTTTTGATGTTTAGATTTTGGTTGCATATATATTTAATAAGTAAAAGTAAGTTTTGATCTATTAATTTTTGTTAGTGAAAATAACAAAAATTGCATATTAAATAATCTGCCTAATTGAGTGTAAATAAAATAGCTTAATACTAGGTAATATAGGTACTGACTAGTATTAAGCTTGCCTTTCTACTACAATACCTGTGGCAATACTTCTAAAAGCCTATCTACGCTTTCTTTACGACTATTAAAACCCATCAAACCCACGCGCCAAACTTTACCAGCTAGTTCGCCCAAACCGCCCCCAACTTCAATATTGTGGTCGTTTAGTAATACTCTGGCGATCGCTTTACCATCTACACCCTCTGGAATGCAGACTGTAGTTAGAGTAGGCAAGCGCAACTCTGGCTGGACGTGCAACTTTAAGCCGATATCTTCCAATCCCGCCCACAGATACTCTACATTCTTTTGGTGGCGCTGCCAGGAATTTTCTATACCCTCTTGAGCTAATAACCGTAAAGCTTCCCGCAACGCATAGTATAAGTTAATTGGGGCAGTATGGTGATAGACGCGATCGCTTCCCCAATATTTGCCCAATAAATTCATATCCAAATACCAGTTAGCAACCTTATTTCGGCGTTTTTGCAACTTTTCCATCGCGCGATCGCTCATTGTAAAAGGAGAAGCACCAGGGGGACATCCTAACCCTTTTTGGCTGCAACTATAAGCTAAATCTACTCCCCAAGCATCTAAAAATATCGGCACGCCACCCAAACTTGTAACTGTATCTAGTAATAGCAGACAGCCAAATTCCCGACACAAGTCACCAACACCTTCTATAGGTTGTCTAGCACCAGTGGAAGTCTCAGCATGAACCAAAGCTAAAATAGCTGGGCGATGAGTTTCTAAAGCCGTGCGCAGTTCATTCAAGTTGAAGACTTGTCCCCAAGGCTTAGTAATAGTGCGGACATCTGCGCCATACCTACCTGCCATATCTACCAAACGATTGCCAAAGTAACCAGCAACGCCAATTAATACTACATCGCCAGGTTCAACAGAATTTGCGATCGTCGCTTCCATCGCCGCCGTACCCGTACCGCTAACAGCAATAGTTAACTGATTTTGGGTTTGCCATGCATAACGCAGCAAGGACTGAATTTCATCCATGAGTCCGAGAAAGACTGGATCGAGATGCCCGACAGGGGATGTATTCATGGCTTGCAAGACCGCTGGATGCGCGTTGGAGGGTCCTGGACCTAGCAGCAAGCGGTTGGGGATATCTAGAGGTGCAAGTTGCAGCTTTTGACTGTTATCGATCGCAATTGTTTGTGTCATGATATTTGCCGTTGCTGAGGTATCAATCTAAAGTTTATAAGCTGGATACAACAGAATTATTAATTAGTTGGCTTATTTTGAGGTACGACCCAATAGTATAAGATATGCAGGTGAGTTGGTCCTTGGACGTACACTACGCGGTCAGGTTTCCATTTATCTCCCATATCGAAGGCGTGAGAGATAATGCGCGTTCCTGGCTTTAGTTCTTTAAGCAGTTTGGGATATAGTTTTTGATTAATTTCTGGTAGTAGATAGAGAGTGACTACTGTAGCTTTTGTAAGATCAGTTTGAAATAAGTCTTGTTGCAGGCATTGAACGCGATCGCTTACTCCTGCTTTTTGAGCATTTTCCTGGCATTGCTGGACTAATTTGGGATTGATTTCTATCCCCACTGTACTAGCACCAATTTGGGCAGCAGCGATCGGGATTCTTCCATCACCGCTACCTAGATCGTAAAGGACATCCTGATTGGATACGTTAGCTAGTTTCAACATTGCCTGTACTACTGCGTTGGGTGTTGGTACATAAGGCACGTCTGAGATGCGTTGTTGCGGTTTTAATTGGGCTTGCACGTTAGATTGCTGCTGGGTTATAGCAATACCCAAAGTTATCGTACTTGCAAGCAATAATCCTGTAATTTGTCGTAACTGTATAGCTTTTAAAAGTTGACTCAAGTTTGATACCTACTGTTAAAGGGATGGTCATGTCTAACTTTGGTTTTATTTTAATGTCCCTCTACCGCAAGGTTATCTGTAAATCTATTTAGATAAACAAGTAACTACTTGCTCATTTTGCCAGAAAATTGTTAAAGTTATTATGTTTATAAGTAAGTGCTTGCTTATATTAGTCGTTAGCCTTTGTAAGATAAGAGCGTTGCTATGAATGAACATTTTAGTTTCGATCCTTTAACTACTTTAGGTGAGGCAATGCAAAAATTGCGTGACTCAGAAAGTGAAACAGACATGACAAATAAAATGTCATCAGACACAATGCAAGCATTCGAGCAGCATGATGCTGTCCATGTCTTGTTTAATTGCAGTACCTCTATTCAAGATGAAATCGCCGCCCACATATGGATGAGCTTGGCAACAACGGCAAAAATTAGTGAGATGCATCGCGCAGTTGCAAGTCAAGAGCATCGCCATGTCTTATCTGGGATTGGACACCTCAATTTGATAGGCATTTGGTTTATATCCCTGCCAAGAATCGTCGGCATCATCTCCAAGAGCTTACGCATGAAAAAGAAGCTAGCTGTCGAGGAACTGTCCCAGTTAAAGCAAAAGTCCATAATTGAAATTCGCCAAGAACACGGAATTGTTTTGTAACCAAAGAGATCCCGCGTCTAACTCCAAAACTGACTGCAAATTCAATGCCCCGCAATAAAACTATTACAGATGCAGCAATTCTTGCGATCGCGCGATCGCTCTTTATCAAGGAGGGTGCGAAAGCTTCTACACGAACTCTCGCTAAAATGGCTGGAATTTCTGAAGCGGTTATCTTCCAGCGATTTAACACGAAAGAAGAACTCTTTTTTGCAGCAATGGGGCTACCAGAAGTCCAACTTGAGGTTATATTCAACGTCCAGCCTGGAGAGAAACAGGTCATCGCAAATCTTGTGTCGATGAGCTTGCAAATTGTTGACTACTTCCGCGAGGTGATGCCAGTTTATTTATCACTCATTAGCCATCCATCTTTCAATATGCAAACCTTTCTAGAGCGTCATACTATGCCTGGGATGCAGCTTAGTAATAGGTTGAGCGAATATCTAAATGCTGAAGCACAGTTAGGTCGAATCGATCGAGACAATATTGCAGCAGTAGCAGGAATTCTAGTTTCACACTTGCATAACTTGGCATTGTCTGAAAATATCGGTTCGCATCACCCAATTGATACAGAGCGTTCTATTTCTGATGCTATTGCAGCATTGTGGACAGGATTGGCTCCCAGAGGCTAAGAACTATTAACTTCTTGAGAAGACGATACTCCAATACTTGTTTACGTCCCGCTTGGTGAAATTGTTACTATTTTGCTGTCAGGCGCGATCGCAATTTTGGCTAATCCAAATTGCTCGATTACCCAAGCATTTGTTGTCAGGTGCAGGCTGACTTCTGCAACTCGATATTCGCTTGCATCTGTAGCTAAAGCTGCTGGTAGAAGTAACTGATCTGCTAAATGTTCTTCTACAGGCGCACCTGTACTATGAAAAGCTAATAATTCTTCCACCGCCATTTCGGCAACTTTTTCGGCTGCAAGTCCTAGTTTCCCCAAAGCACTAAAACCAGCTAGACTACGATCGTACTCGGCTACTAAAGTAATTCCCGCTCCTGGTGCTATTCCCCGCATTTTCCCAGGCTGGATATCAGTTTTGATTTTAGCTTCTTTTAGTAAATTTTCGGCTCTACTTGCCATCCGCTGCGGAATATGAGCGGGTAATTGCGTTGCTACGGCTAACCCCCGTACTACTTGCAAATTTCCCCTTTCTAGCAAATGCAAGCCTTGTAACGGTGTAGATTGCCCTGATATCTGTAACTCTACTTCACCGTTGCCTTGAGGATACCACCCCCAAGACTTTACTTGCATTTGAGCTTGTACGCCCATTTGCCGCAGCATAGGTAAATAAACTAATTCAATATACGTTGCTGGCGGACTCCAAGGAAGGTGCGTTCCACCTTTAAGCGTTACTACTGAATCGCCTTTTGTTAGTGCTAGCGGCAGCAAAATAGTCTGCAAAACTAGCATAATTGCGCCTGCGGAACCTGCGCCTGTAGTTTGAGCAACATCAAAAGTATAAGAACCAGCGATCGCACTTGCAGTAGGAATAAACTCTAATTGTGTAGAACCAACTGCATCGCCTGTTACTTGCGCCTGACAAAGTGCTGCTGCGGCGCGGACTGCGGTAAGGTGTTGAATTGCGAGTCCTGGTTTACTACGATTGGCGCGGATGCGATTGATAGAAATAGGTTGTCCGGTAATAGCAGCTAAACTCAGGCTAGTACGCAGAATTTGCCCTCCACCTTCGCCATAAGCACCGTCAATTTGTAGCATATTTGCTTTAAATATCTAAAATTACCATTGCTGTCCAACCATCTTCTATTTTTTCTAACGCAAAACGGTGAAGCGTGACTGCTTTTACATCTACCCTTTGGTGATGGCGTTCTGGATCTAACGTTTCTCCCTGCGCCAACGCTGTGAGGTAATAGTTGCCGTCTTTGTTGTCGATTTGCACTTGCTGCGATCGCAATAGCAATTGTTCGCTGTCTTTATAGTAGATAAATTCTTCGAGAAAGTTGAATAGCAGCATATCTAGCGCCTCGTTTTCTAAGTTGAAAGTGCGGCTGGTTTGGGGGGCGATTTCTTCTAAGTTTTCAATCATTGTATTGACAACTGCATCGCCTGCTGATTGAAATAGATCTGCTAAATCTTTACCCCAAGCGTGAAAAGCAATATCGGCGATCGCTATATCTTCCAAATACTCAAATGGCATAATGTTACTGTTCGCACGACTTCAGACGATCTACAAGCTCGGTTTCGCTCATATTTTTGCCAATAAATACTAGCTCTGTTTGTTCTTGGCTAAATTCTTCTAAATCCCACCGCCCAGCGACAAAGTTAAATAAGTAAGTATTTTCAGGAAAACGCACAAATCCTTTGGCGCGGGTAACATCTGCGCCTAAACTATCGGCAAATTCTTCAAAACAGTCACGAGCTAAAGTTGCTGATGTCGTATAAACAAACGATGTAAATTCTAGTTGGTGAACGTGGTGAGGAGGTTTAATTATCTGCTCTGTACGTCCAATGCCAAATAGTAAATCTGGGTCAATTTGACAGCGCTTACTGGGGAAGATTTGGGCTACTTCGTTGATTTGAGCTAATTTAGTTGCGATCGCTTGCAACTGTTCCTCAGACACTAGATCGACTTTATTGAGCAAAATTATGTCAGCAGCGGCGATTTGGATGCGCTCAGTATGTCCTATCTGCGGATATTTCACCATTGCATCAGCATCAATGACAGCAATTACCCCATCTAAACGCACAATGGGGATACTTTCTTGAATATCAAATACTAAGGCATCCGGTTCAGCTAATCCAGTAGTTTCCACCACAATAATATCTGGCTCGACTGTCTCAATAATTTCTCCAACTGCTGCCTCAAATTCGCCCAATAGCGAACAGCAAACGCAACCGCCGCCGAGATCTGCCATTTGCACGTTTTTTCCAGCAATAATTTTGCTATCAATAGAAATTTCGCCAAATTCGTTCATTAATATGGCAATTTTGCGATTAACTGTAGCTAAGATATGCCGCAGCAGCGTAGTTTTGCCGCTGCCCAAAGGTCCTGTAATTAGTGTAAGTGGCGTGCGTACCTGCATCTTTAGGTCATCCTTTGATATTGCCAATAGGAGTTAGCCGCACTACTCGCCTGCAAAGCCCTGCTAACTCTGTAGCAGCGATTACATCGTCAATATTTTTATAAGCTGCACCTGCTTCCTCAGCTAACCCCGACCAAGATGTACTGCGGACGTAGATACCTTTTGCTGCCATATCTTTTTGTAATTGTTCGCCGCGCCAAGTTTTCCTAGCTTTAGTCCGGCTCATTGTGCGTCCGCTACCGTGTGCTGTACTAAAAAACGTGTCTGCGCCCGTTTCTACACCAGCTAGCAAATAAGAGCCTGTTTCCATGCTGCCACCAATAATTACAGGTTGTCCTACTTCTTGGTATTGCTGGGGTACGTCTGCCATATGTGGCCCAAAAGCACGAGTAGAGCCTTTGCGGTGGACTAAAAGACTTCGCTCTTTACCATCTACTTTATGCTGTTCTAGCTTGGCAGTATTGTGGGCAACGTCATAAACCATATTCATGCCCAAATCTCGCGCCGAGCGCCCAAAAATGCGCGAAAATACTTCTCGAATGCGGTGCAAAATAACTTGGCGGTTGGCAAACGACATATTGATACCGCACTTCATCGCCGCAAAGTAAGCTTGACCTTCAGGCGAATTGAAGGGAGCGCAAGCAAGTTCACGATCTAGAATTTTGATACCATACTTACTATCCATGACTTTAAGAAAAGTTTGCAAGTAGTCAGTTGCGACTTGATGCCCGAATCCCCGACTGCCGCAGTGAAACATAATTACAACTTGATCTGGCATTGTAATCCCAAAAGTTTCGGCAATTTCTGGGTCGAAAATATGTTCTTTTTTGGCAACTTGGATTTCTAGGTAGTGGTTGCCCGATCCTAGAGTACCAATTTGGTTAACGCCACGATCTATTGCGCGATCGCTAATTTTGCCAGCATCCGCCCCCTCAAAGCACCCATTTTCCTCTATGAGTTCTAAATCTTCTTCCCAACCGTAATCGTTATCTACGCACCACCGAGCGCCTTGTTCGACTACGCGCCGAAATTCCTTGCGAGAAATATTGACAAAGCCTTTACTACCAACGCCTGCGGGAATTTGTTTGTAGAGATTGTCTACAAGTTGCTTGATATGCGGCTTGACTTCTTTGTAAGTAAGGTTTGTTACTACTAAACGCATACCGCAATTAATATCAAAGCCGATGCCACCAGGCGAAATTACCCCGCCTTGTTCTATATCCATCGCTGCTACGCCGCCTATGGGGAAGCCATAACCAAAGTGTCCGTCAGGCATACATAAAGCGTATTTGGTAATTCCTGGCAATGTTGCCACGTTTGTTACTTGGTCAAATACACCTGCATCCATTTCTCGGATTAGTTGCTGCGTACCATAAATCCGCGCGGGTACTCGCATTCCCTCTTTGTAGGAAACGGGAATTTCCCAGATAGTGTCACTAATTTGCTTTAAAAAGTCCATCCAGCGCGATCGCCCCTACTACTGCTCTACTATCTAAGGGTGTTATGTTGACAAGATTTTGCATCCATAGAAAGGAGGAGCTAGAAACAGCCTTAAGGGTTGTCTAATTTAACAATAAAAGTTTCGTTGGCTACTGTAACGCGATCGCCTGTTACTAATTTTTTTCCTCGGCGAGTTTCAACTGCACCATTAACTAATACCTCGCCATCTTGAATCATCAGCTTGGCTTGTCCGCCTGTTGGTGCTACTCCTACCCATTTGAGAAATTGGTCGAGTTTGATTGTGTCTTCTTGTTGGGTCATTTAGCGATCGCGTCTAACAAGTACAAAAAGCATACACTCTACAGGATATTATTCTTGTCTGGTTTTAGAGTAACAAGAGAACTGCACAGTTGCTTAAAAGTGCCTAAATTGTTATCAAAACGATATCGCGCTGCTTGTAGCAAGTATAAGCTGTCATAAATCTAGCAATGCCAGCTAGAATAAATGCGATCGCATTTATTCTAGCGTGAGCTAATTTGAGAAATACCATCGCATAGAAGTAGCAAATGATATAATCAAGGATACAGTCAAGAGATCTGACCTTTTCGGATCGCGGAAGCATGGTCTTCCCTTGACTGATTTTGATTTTAAAGGATATAAAGCTGGATGTATCTACTGTATGTAGATGAGTCGGGTACAACCCACGACCCCAACCAACAGTATTTCGTGCTAGCCGGATTTTGCGTATTTGAGCGACAAGGATATTGGATTGCTAACCAACTCGATCAAATTGCAGCTAGGTTTGATCCTGCCGACCCAGCAACGGTTGAGTTGCATGGTAGTCCAATGTTTGGGGGAAGAGGAGAATGGCGAATTTATCCCAAAGAAGATAGGCATCAAGCAATTGAAGATTCTTTAAAGGTTTTCTTGCAATCTCATCCCAGCAATCGAATGTTTGCAAGTGTGATTAAGAAATTTGCAGTATCTCCGAGAGATCCCGTTGAAGCTGCCTTTGAGCAATTAGCCAGTAGGTTTGATAAGTATTTAATGAGATTGCATAGAAACGGTGATACGCATAGAGGAATTATCATCTTTGACAAGTCCACTTACGAGACAACAATTCAATCCTTGGCGACGGATTTTAGAACAATTGGATATACTTGGGGTCTGATTAGGAACTTCTCAGAAGTACCTCTATTTTTAGATTCAAAAGCATCAAGATTAATTCAACTTGCTGATTTGATTGCTTATGCTGTTTTTAGGCATTTTGAAAAGGGAGACAATAGATTTTTTCCTGTTATTGAACCAAGGTTTGATTCAGAAGGTGGTGTAGTTCACGGGCTACACATTTTGCAATGAATTACAGCGCGGCATAATACGACGTTGGTGCGGAAGAAACAGATTATCTCGTAAGAGTTTGTGGGAATCGTTGGTTAAGGTGTAGTTGGGAAATTATTAAGTAGGGTGTAGTTGGGAAATTATTAAGTAGGGTGCAATCTCATAATAGGATTTAGGTTGTGAAAAGTGTCAGCATACACGAATTTGAGGATAAGGCTTTTGACTATCTCGCCAGTCATGAACCAATCGTAGTCAAACATCACAATAAGATAGTAGGCTTCTACATTCCAGTGCAACAGTCAAATAAAATAGAAGTTCAAACAGCGTTGACGCACCTTTCTCAAACAGTTATAGAAGCATTAATACAGAGCAGTTGGGATGAAGAAGAACTTAGTCAAGCCTTAGATTTATCGTCACACGAATACGATTAAAAACATGGATAAAGTCTCCCACTTCCCCAGCCGCCTAGATTACTACTACCACCAAGTCAAAAGTATTATTCTTGCCCGTCAAAACCCAATTACAGGTTTGCTTCCTGCAAGTACCGCGATTACTGCTCATGGCGATTATACCGATGCTTGGGTGCGAGACAATGTGTACAGCATTTTGGCGGTGTGGGGATTGGCGCTGGCTTATCGCAAAATTGATGAAGATAAAGGGCGTACCTACGAATTAGAACACAGTGTCGTGAAGTTGATGCGCGGACTACTATTTGCAATGATGCGTCAAGCAAATAAAGTCGAGCAATTCAAACACAGTCAGTCACACCAAGATGCCTTGCACGCTAAATATAATACTCAGACTGGCGATATTGTAGTAGGCGATGGCGATTGGGGACACTTGCAACTTGATGCTACTTCTATTTGGATCTTGATGCTTGCCCAGATGACGGCTTCGGGGTTGCAAATTGTCTATACGATTGATGAAGTTAATTTTATTCAAAACTTGGTCTATTACATTGGTAGAGCTTATCGCACGCCTGATTATGGCATTTGGGAGCGGGGAAATAAAATTAATCATGGTAGTTCCGAATTAAATGCAAGTTCAGTCGGAATGTCTAAAGCAGCTTTAGAAGCGATCGCTGGACTAGATTTATTTGGTGTGCGCGGTTCTCAAGCTTCAGTTATTCACGTTTTACCTGATGAAATTGCCCGCGCCCGAATTACGCTAGAAAATTTGCTGCCTAGAGAATCTGGCTCTAAGGAAATTGATGCAGCACTACTAAGTGTCATTAGTTTTCCCGCGTTTGCTGTAGAAAACGAGCAGTTAGTAGATCGCACCAGAAGCGATATTTTTAATAAACTCCAAGGGCGCTACGGTTGCAAGCGCTTTTTAAGAGATGGACATCAGACTGTTTTAGAGGATCATCATCGCCTGCACTACGAGCCTTGGGAACTCAAGCAGTTCGAGCATATTGAGTCGGAATGGCCTTTATTTTTCACTTATCTCTTATTAGATGGCATTTTTCGCGGCAATGCAGAGCAAGTCAAAGACTACCAGCAGCGCTTGCAACCATTACTAATTGAGCAAGATGGTTTGCAACTATTGCCAGAACTGTACTATGTCCCCGCTGAAAATATTGAGGCAGAAAAAACAATTCCTCATTCTCAAAAGCGATTACCTAATGAAAATATCCCTTTAGTTTGGGCGCAAGGCTTGTATTTACTAGGGCAAATGCTTAGTGAGGGGTTACTCTCGGTAGGAGATATTGACCCTTTGGGTCGG